>Ga0213869_10001081_pt1 | contig 20911 bp, 24 predicted proteins | sample PICome_10_FD_160083 | JGI IMG/M metagenome (GOLD analysis project Ga0213869, IMG submission 160083) | Coastal seawater microbial communities near Pivers Island, North Carolina, United States - PICO132 | ecosystem: Environmental > Aquatic > Marine > Coastal | place: USA: North Carolina...
TCTACTCCCTGAAGGCGCTGTAGTGCTCTTTCAACAGAACTTCGCCTTACCAATGGACAACAAGTGGGGTAAAATAATCAAATGCATTACTGATTAAGCAAGTTTATTACACCGAAAAAAAATGACTACTCCGACACATGGACAATTCGGGTACGAACTTACTGACGAAGGAAGATTCGCCTATTTCTCCAGCATCTATACAATCTATTTTTTAGACATAAAAAGATACTGGGAAAAGACACAGGCAATCAACTGGAACGATGTTGAAGTTTTACCGGAGTCCTTCAGACTTGACTACATCAATAATCAATTCGAAAAAGACTATAAATCACGCAACCACGAAGAAACAGAATACATAGAAGGAGAGGATTATAGGGTTGAGAACGAAATATACTACTGGAAAGATCAAGATCACATTAGTTACTATCTTGTGACGCAAGAAGTGGTAAATAAAATGAATCTAACAGAAGCATGTATTTACACCGTTGACGAACACTTTGAGGACGAAGAAGAAGGATTAGAGAACTGGAAAGAAATTGGATTGATATCTCATGCAGAATATACTCATGTCATACAAGTCGATAGATGTACCGGAGTAAGTAAAACTTGTGATGAGAATGGTTGGAAGCATGCATCCAGCAAGACACCACACGGAGAGACGACGAGTAATGAGTTTTCTGCCTGGTGGAATGATCTACCGGTGAAATTCTTCTCCTTACCGGAAGAGTCTGTCTTTTGCATGGATTAAATACACTCAAATTCCTCTAATAACTAAAGCAGCATCAGCACTTCTTTATTGACATTGATCTCTTACCCACTCAGCAGCATCCTTATCACCAAGAGATGCCGCTTTCTTAAAATCAATACAGGCATTTTTGCGGTCACCTAACTCCATATTGGCAACGCCACGGGAGTAGTAAGTGTCGACATCCTGAGGATTGATCTCCAGCACCTTTGCATAATCGGCAATTGCTCCATGATAATCTTTTAATACAGACTTAGCAGTAGCAAGGTTATAGTAAGCACCGACATATTGCGGATTAATCTCTACTGCTTTCGTATAATCAGAAATTGCTCCTTGATAATCTTCTGATTCAACCTTGAGACCACCGCGGTTGTGGTAGGCAATAGAATTGTTGGGATTAGTTTCTATCGCCTTTGTGTAATCAGCAATTGCTCCTTGATAATCTTCTAATTTCACCTTGACTGCACCGCGGTTGGTGTAGGCAATGGAGTTTTGTGGATTGATCTCTAGTGCTTTCGTATAATCAGATATTGCTCCTTGATAATCTCCTAATTTCTTCTTGGCAACGCCACGGTTGAAGTAAGCATCAGCATACTGCGGATTAATTTCAAGCGCCGCTGTGAAATCAGAAATTGCTCCTTGATAATCTTCTAATGTTCCCTTAGATGCACCGCGACTAGCGAAGGCAATGGAGTTTTGAGGGTTAATTTCTATCGCCTTACTGAAATCAAAAATTGCTCCTTGATAATCTCCTGATTCTCTCTTGGTAACGCCACGGTCGTGGAAAGCATCGGCATCCTGCGGATTAATCTCTACCGCCTTGTTGTAATCGACAATTGCTCCTTGATAATCTTTTAAATCACCCTTGGCACTACCGCGTTTGTAGTAAGCATTGGCATACTGTGGATTAATCTCTAATGCCTTGTCGTAATCAGAAACTGCTGCTTGAGTATCTCCTAATTTCTTCTTGGCGACGCCACGGTTGAAGTAAGCATAGGCATACTGCGGATTAATCTCTATTGCCTTGTTGTAATCAACAATTGCTCCTTGATAATCTCCTAGTTTCTTCTTAGAAACGCCACGGTTGTTGTAGGCAATGGCATCGAGAGGGTTGGTCTCTATTGACATTGAGAGTTTTGCAATCTCATCTTTAATAGTAAGGATATCATCACTGTTCAAATCTAATGCTGTATTAGAAACTTCTCCAGCAACATTCGATTGAGCACGACACCCAGTCATCAAAGGTACCCCAAGCGCAAGCACAGACAGTGCAGCAGCAATGGCAGTAGTCCTGCGAGACATATATGGGGTGTTCTGCTTCTATCAAGTTAGTCAGAGCAGACTGTGAAGGCAATGTGAGATGACTGAGATGAGAACCAGTCAGAACTCATCTATGCCTAAGGAGAAAACATCCACTGAGAGTTCTTCGTTTCAGACGCATACACTAGATTAACTTAGTGTAATTAATAGCGTAGCAAGTGATCTACTACTTTAAATTGCGCTGCAAAGTAGTAGCAGAAGATATAAGCAAAAACTTACCGTTTGTCAAGATTGATGTCTCCACCTGGTGATTTTTTGCTACTTGGAAGAGTTTGCCATCCCGAAAAAGGATAAATATTTTGATTAATAGGAGGAGCATCAGATTTCGACGGTTTAGATATACTTTCGTAGTTAATGTCAACAGCAGACGCAAGAACATATTTTATAGTTTTAGAATCAACACTGAAAGATCCTTTTTGAGGTAATTCAAGTGAATGCTTTAAAGCATTAAGAAACCACTCAACTGAATCTTTCTTCAATTGCTCAGAATCAGATGACGCATCCAGAAGACACTTAAAAGTAAGTTCAACATTATCGTGAGTACACAGAATGTCTGATACGGTCTTATTGAGATAATATGGGTTCTGCTTGAGCAACTCGAATGGAAGTGAAGTGCGAAACTTGATAGAAGCAATAACTCTAGACTCTGATAGGTAAGTAATTGAGCGCCAAGTTAGAGAAATAATTTGCTTGAGAATCAAGTGCCAGTACCAATCCTGATCTTGATACTTACCAATAAACTCTCGCAAGTCTGAATGAGTATGCTTAAGACGAAAGGTCATCATCTCATTGACAAGCATCCCAGCAGTCTCCGCATAAGCGAGACAATTCGCTTCTTGACGAGAAGACGCAAATTCATTTTTAAAAATATATTTTGAACGAGAGTCAATTCTTCGATCAATTGACCCTTGCAGATTTTCGCGGACAGTCATGTAAGAGTAAGCAACACTTAAAGTGTTGAAAAAATGCTTTAACCAATTAAAAACTGATCGCAACAAATATCGCAACATTGCTGTGGGAATTAGTACTTGCATGCACTTTACCTACGCAACCTAATAAAAGCAAACAGCGCTGTTATTCCGTGATTTTGCTAAAACAATAGAGAACTTGGGGAGTGTTTTCAATATCTTAGTAATAGGTAATGATCTGATCATATGTTCACTTCCCTCTCACCAAGGCATTGCTTCCTCTGCAAAAGGTAAAAAGTGACAAACCTATGCCAACAATTGGGATGTACCCCCATAGAAAATTCCATCCGTTACCTGTTACATCTCTCCATCGCCTGATTCCCATAGTTTGAAAAGAAATCGCATGCCAGGTCCATATTGCTATTCCCACCATAAAAACAGCACGGCAAAGCAATTCTAAAGGCGAACCTTTAGTCAACTGAGTCGATAAGGATGTAATACCACTCATTGCTGCAAATAGAAGCAGAGATGCGAGTATTGCGCTTAGTGCACACTGCCAATACCTTAATCTAGTTACCTTTCCTTTTACTTGAAAAACACATACCAAGAATTCTTTGTAATTTTCAACAAGAGACAGCATTCTTCTCGAAGTCAATACTACAAGAATTTATTATCGCATTATCCATAAGCAACGCTCACACTGGTAAATATGCGCCTTTTGCATATCCACCAAACGGGTCATGCATCACCCCATAAAAAAGGAAGGTGTCCCACAACCTCCCTCATGACGACGCATTCCCCTTGGATTCCACCCCCAGGGGATGCAGAGAGTTTTATGTATCCGTACGAACTCTTTTGTAGGGATGAGCACCGAATCCTTGTGAGGTCAGCAGACCATTAAAAAGGAAGGTCTCCCAGACCTCCCAACAAGAGACAACTATCTAGAAGTTCCTAACAGGACTCATAGAGACCACATGATTTAGTCCCTCTCTTCCCTGAATAAGGGTTGTAGTTTCCCTTAGTAGAATAGTTGTCTCTCTGAGTGCTGTTTGGAGAACTGCGGTAGTGCCCCTGCACTCGTGTGCCATTACTACGGGTATATCCATTCACATATGACTGAGCAAACGATGAACTTGGAGCACCTAAGAGCATTGAAGCACTACCCAATGCAACGAGGGGAGTAAGACAAAAGAGTGAATGAAAGGACCTTTTGGCAACTGAAAATCGTTGATTCATGAATCGATATATGAAAGGAACAATCCAATAATGCTACGACGACTTACCACTAAACATCACACATACGGGTGAATATGCACCTATTGCATATCCCCTGAACGGGGGTGGCATTTGCCAAAAAAAAGGAAGGTCTCCCTAGACCTCCCTCATACGACGCATCTCCAAGGACCACCTCCTTGGATTGCGAAGAGTTTTATGTATCCGCACGAACTCTTTTGTAAGAACGGGCACTGCCTGTCTAAAATATTTTTCAATACAAAACAAGCAGACGATTACACAACATCTTTGACTATGAACCCAAACAAAGTCTTCACACTGCTGATTACTTCCTCTGTATTGATTGGTTGTTCCTCAACTACCTATGGTTCAAGGCAAGAAGCAAAGATTGCTGCGGATAACTGGGAAAGTGAGGGGAAGGAAGTTCGTGTTATCTTCTCAATCCCAACAGAAGAAGAATACCAGAAAGCAAATGAAGAGTTGAGACGACAACCCTGCGACGAAGATGATACATTTGTTTGCGGGTCTCAACAACTCATAAGAAGTATTTGGTTTGAGATGGAGAGAAAAGAAAGACAACCGTTACTAAAAACTCGTGGATGTTCCGAAGAGAAAGAAACAAACCAGTTCGTTTGTAGGTCAAAGGACTACGACATAGATGAAGTGTCGGGAGGGGATTGGAAGAAAAGAGATTTCACTTATCGTTATTTCCGGTATTGAAACTTTCATTCATAACTAAAATCATTACTCGCACGAACCCCTATGTAAGAACGGGCACCAATCACGGTTCCGCATCGGCACCCCAGACAGCAGGAACCTTTTGCCACCCACTTCGCAGCAACTCCTTCCACATACCTTCTGCCTTTTCTCTTCTCAGGTGCTTACGGGTCTTCAAGAGAGCAGGAGAACCATCAGGCATCGCACGACCCTTATCCACGAAGACACGGGGGTCACGAGACCAACTCTTCTCATCCCTCTGGAACCGATAGGTCCATCCGTCCTGAGGATTTCTCAACCAACCATCCACAAGCAAACCCTCTATATAGTCCGTCTGTACTATTTTTTTAGCACTTCGGGTTCGCGGTTGCCGAAAGACTGTCAGGTCGCTCCCAACGACGGCAAATCAGGAGATGTCGTAGGACTGTCTCATTTCTCGTCTCACCTTCATTCCGAAATTCAAACCAACTGTAATCACTGAATTTCTTGGTTGGTCTTCTATAAAAACACCAACCAACCTTAATAAAGACGACTCTCTCCGTGCAGAGACGCGGTATATTTTGGGTATCTTCACGGATCCCATGACTCTCTTTCACAAGGTCAACCGTTCAGGGAAGGCAAAGGTCCTCTCACAGATCGAACGAGACCTAATTCACTCCCAACTGCCCGAGAAATACCGACTCATTTCAGAAGTTCTTTATTGGTCTGCTGGTCGGATCAGTGAGGTTCTCAGTATTCGAGTGCGAAACCTAGTGCCGAGTGCAGGAATGGTGGTACTTGAGAGCAAAACCACCAAAACCAAGAAGACACGTGAGGTTTTTCTCCCCAAACCTCTCATGCAGCAATTAGTGGTGAGGGCATCAGGTCTTCGACTCAAACAAAATGACTTCCTTTTCTTCAACCAATCCCCAACACAGTCATTCAGGGACTTCAAACAACCTCTCAGTAGTCAGTCCTTCGATAAGGAACTGCGGAAGGTTTGTGATTGGAACGGACTATTTGGGATATCCACTCACTCCTTCCGCCGAACCCAATTAACTGAGTTGTATCGGGACGGTTGGTCTCTCAGAGAAATTCAGCACATCTCCGGTCACCGATCACTTCAGTCTCTTCAGGAATATCTAGACGTGGATAAGGAAAAGGTTGTCGACAAATTCAGGCAGCGTATGGAGGTTGCATCATGACCTCCTGGTCCCAAGAACGTCGTCTGCAACTGGTTTGCCACAAGACCATCAATGACATTCACAAACAAATGAGGAAGGTCTCCAAAGGGGATAGGAAGGCACTACGAAAAGAGTTCCAGGGTTGGTTCAGCAAAGACTTTGATGACGTCGAAGTCTTCTGGTTAGAGCACTTTCAGCATTGGGAGGACCAATGAAAATCCACATCCAATACCAGGACCAGTTCGGTTCTTGGAAGCACTACCAAACAAAGCAGAACGAAGCAGATGCGTTCCGTGTTGCTTCACGGAGAGCACAAAGCACCGGGAAGAGGCACCGTCTAGTGGATGACAGAGGTCATTTGTTGGACTTGATTGATGCCTGAACTTAATCACTCTCTATGTTATTCAGGTCAATCACGACAACTCCCTGCTCATTTGGATACCAACCACGATTTTTCTTTTTCAGACCAGTGACCAGGTAACCAAATTGAATCCCATTACCCAAGTACGGAAGCATCATGTCACCATATTTTGCGATCTCTTTTTCGGACAAAATCTTACAAACACGTCTTCTAACTTCCTGCTCAAATGGTTGTCGTTCAAAGACCATCTTTCCTTCACTTAGGTTCTTAAGAAGTTGAATCTGGCACTCGTTTCTAGCGATATTACGGATGACATTGAGTTCGGCAGATTTTCTGTGCTTCTTGGATCGTTTCTTGCTTTTGACAGGTTCCGACTCAGAAATTTCTGCTAGTTCCCTTTCAGCGTTTTCTGACTGCTCTTTGATGTCTTCAACTGCCTGAGTCTGATTGTTACTAATTTCAGTCGCAAATTCCTTAAAATCGATACGGAATGATGGATCTAACAATTCATCTCTCATGACCTGGGAGATGCTTGCTGCAGAAGGAAGATCTCCAGTTAATGTCTCTACAAGGTCGACGAATGCCTTCCTCCTGGGCAGTGATTTGTTCGCGAAGACCTTCTTGGAGATAAATGCTGGCGCTTCTCCAACTTGCTGATTTGAGATGTATTCCGATAGTTCATTCGTAAAAGCAACAAGATCTGAACTACCTAATTGAGAGATTTCCTCTCGAAATCCACCATTGCCAATACTTTGGTTGTTTGTGATATACCGAGCAAGTTCAATAGAATGTGGTGTGGTTACCTCATATCTCATCGCCCCCTTGTCTGAAATTCGATAGTACTGAGTGAATTTGCCGATATAAAACTTGAAGAGGTTGATTTCTGAACTTGCGGATGCGGCAATATTGAGCACCAGATTTGGAATATCTCTTTTAGATGCTTTGATCAGATATTCGCCAAGTTTGTGGACCTCAATTGTTCTTCCACTGTTGGGTTCCAACCAATACCTGATCCGCTTGCTGACAAAGGTCCTGTAGTCCTTTCTTCGATGGCAGAAGGCACGAATGACCACGACCCCGTCTTCGTAGTCGTAGATCTCTTCGGTTGTGATATCTCTTCTGGTTTCGTTGCCGTGCTTGTCCGTGTAGTCGATGGTTGCGTCGACAGAGACCTCTCGCAACTCACAGGACAGAGTGCTGGTGTCGAAGGTCTCCTCGTTCTCTTGAGGGACTTCTTCAGCATCCTTGATTTCCTCCTTGACGACAGGAGGAGTCGTCATTGGCAGGGAAACAGAGGTCGTGTTCTTGTCCTGTGACTCCTTCTGGGACTTATCGATCAGGAACTTGGTGAGGTCATCACCTTTCAGATCAGAGGACGCATCCTGTTTGCCCGTATATCTCTCCCGGTAGGACGAGAGAGGTTTGTCCCATGCAGCAATGGGTTCGTCCTTCTTCTCGATTACTGGCGGTGGTGGTGCAGGTATGGAGATAGGTGCCGTGTTCTTGGTCTGTGACGCCGATAAGGACTCCTCAATCGATTGCTTGAGGGTTTCGTCTTTCACTCCTGCAGGGAGTGGTGGTTTGCCATCTGCTCCATAGAGACCTCTCTCGTGTCCCTTCCTATATGACTTTCTCAGTTCCTCATAGAAGGAATCTCCCACAACGGACCGCAAGGCACGCTTCAACCAAGTGCGGAGACCCATTTGCGAGGGGGATAGATCTCCTGATTTTATCCTTGATTTTCACTCAAGACCCTTCCATAAGGAATCATCTTTTTTGAGGTCTCTGATCTTTTGTTGGCGGTCATCCAGTGATTCTGCCCCTGCTCTTTTGCTCTTCTTCTTGCCTCTGTTCTTTTTCTCGGCAAGCACGGATAAATTTGCGTCCTCCCGGAAGGTCTTAAAAGACTTTGGTGAGTACTCCTTGTGCTTCTTCTCTTCGTGATAGAGAGGGTTCCCTCCGACATAAATCAGATTGTCATCTGAGTCAGGTTTGTCTGCACTGGGCACATCGACAGTGTTGTCCTTTGGATCAGTATTAGTGATCTTCACCTTTTTGCTTTTACTCTTCCGTTTTCTAGTCATGACTGCTCCCATTTCAAAAATGGTTGTAAGTATCCGTTCGATAATTGAGAATTCAATATCCCAGTCCATACCCTTTCCTCTGATGAACTAGTGAAGACCATTTGAAAATGCATTTTGCATCGTCAGTGAACTCAACAGTTTTGGATTGATTTCTTGCATTCCTTCAGGTTTTGTGGAAACAATCCAGTCAGTTATCTATGGAGTGATTTTGTCCGCGAAAAATTAGTGCATACGAATAGTCCTGCCCTACTTGGGATCCTGCGGATGGGTCTGCCAAAAAATCTTGCCGATCAGCAGATTCCACTGACGCATATCTCTTACATTTCTCTCGCCTGGTTCTGAATACATGTTTTGCCTCGTTTTGCTCTGTTAATTCGTTAATCTGTTGGGTCGAAGGTCAGAAGACCTTTTTGCCCGTCCTCTTCATTTGCTGGTAAGTCATAGATACAAGAGTCTCCAGGACCGCAGTTGGATTCATGGAGTGCTTTCTAGATAATGCCGCCAACATTGAATATGTTGGGTCATCCACTTTCAGTTGTTTACTCATGAGAAAATTGCCATATTGTCCTGAACCTTGGAAGGTAGTGCCTTAAATATTTTGTTTTTAATCCATCCCGAACGAGTGGAATATTCGCTCTTTCTGAGTTGGTCAAATGCCTCTAGAAGGCATAATTCGTCCTCTGTGAAATGGACCGTGATATTCTTTCCTGTTGGTAATGTGCGCATAGATCTGCTTCTTTGATGTTGCGTAGTTTGGTTTCTTGTTTATAGAGTTCCTCTGCGATCAGAGGATGCAACTAGTCAAGGTCCTGGTCATCAAGTTTTGACCTATAATCCGTGACTAGTTCTGCTAAATACGAACAGAACCCTTTCCTTTCTGTCATGATTCCCCTTCCAACTTTTTGGGAGGGGATTTTTGCGTTCAACTCAATAAAAATCCCCTATTTTTCAATAAAAAAAGGTAAGTTTATATTGGGCACACTATTATTTATGTAATTCCGTATCTTAGGGGCATTTTTTTCGTTAGAATGCAGACTTGAGATGAATCGCGCAAGTATATTTAAAAAGGTATTTAAAAGGTTTTTATATCAAATCAAAAATAACAGAATAACTAATTAACGGATAGTTTTGTGATATAATTGGGAAAAATATAGGTTAAACTTATGGACTTTAATGCGTTAGAAGATGGTGGCAGGCAGATTGTTATCAACAAATCAGAGTTTCAGGAATTTGAGATTTGCCTGGGTGGAAAAGGTGGTTTATATCTGACAGCAGACAAGACCCATCTCAAGGTTTTTCGGCACTCTCCCAGTCGTGTTGAGGACCCGTATCAACCGATTAGTAAGATTCAATTGGTTGATTACACAGCATAAATAGATCGTGAAGGTGGATATTTTCTAAGCACTGCTTGCTGCCAAGGCAGTGCTTTTTTTATGTCTTCAACCCTTGATCTGAAAGCGCATCGCACCAAGCAACCATGAATGCCTTTCGTTCTTCCATCATTTTCGATCGGTCATATGCCTGTCGAACCTTGTCGCCAATGCTGTGCGCCATCTGCCTCTGAATGACTTCAGGAGCAAATCCCAACACCTCTTGACCTGCCGTCAGTGGGATTGCTCGCACTCCATGACCGACAAGGATCCCCTTGTATCCCAACTTGATCAGGTGGGCATTGATCGATGAAGGGTTCATGTAGGGGTGCTTCCCCGCTCTGCCCGTGAAGAACGCGTAGTCCTGATGACCGTTCACCGTCCTGAGGTCCTCGAGGACATCAAGGATCTGATTGGTCAGTGGGACGTGATGGTCCTGGTTGTTCTTCATCCGTGAAGCAGGGACAGTCCAGATGCCCTTCTTCTCATCCAATTCATTCCACCTCAAACCCGCCAGGGAGTTCACCCTCAGGAAAGTGAGGAACAGGACCTTGACCGCTGAAACCACAACGAACGAACCCTTTGGATCATTCCTGTACAGGACGTCAAAGAAGTCAGGCAACTGGTCCCACTCCAACGTTGGGTGGTGCTTGGGTTCGTGCTTCGACTTGGCACCCTTCGACCCCAGTGCTGGGTTCGGTGGTTGCATCCACCCGTTGTCGATGGCGTGCTCAAACATCGACCTCATCACCATGAGGCACTTGTCGGACTGATAAAGCGACCCTCTTGCCTCTATCCCCTTCTTCAGATCCAGGACTTTCTGCCTGCCGCCCTTATCCCACTCAAAGCGGTTAACAGGTGACTCCTCACCCAGAACAGGCAACACCTGGTTGAACAGCATGTTGCTGTAGTCGCTCACGGTTGATTGGCGATTCCGTGAACGCTCCAGGTAGTCCTCAGCGACTGCCTTGAGGTTCGGAACAACTGCTTGCTCCTCTACTGCTCTCTTGGCATCTGCCTTCACTGCCCTGGGATCTTGTCCTTCCTTTCTCAACAGGTCCAGACGACCTCTCTCATCCCGTGCTGCCTTGAGGGTCCATTGTCCTGAACCACGTCCATAAGCACCTATGTGGTGCCACCTTTGCTGACCACTACGACCAGGTGGGAAGCGGTACTTCCAAACGAAATACTTGCCGCCATTCGGGTAGACAACTACAAACAGACCATCTCCTGCCGCAACGCGAAATTGCTTCGCTTGCGGTTTTAACGCCCTTAAATCGCTGTCTCCAAATAGCATCTAAAGGAATACCTACCACGCAAAATACTACCTACCACGCTTCTGTCAATACCTACCACTTTACCTACCATTACTGACGCACAATCACGCACAAAGCAGGACAACGGCAGACAATAAAAACGCCCAGACCCACTGCAGCGCAACAGATTCTGGACAAACCTGAACAACTCAGGATGCTGTAAGAACGGAGAGGGTGGTAGTCCAATTCACCAGTTTTTGGACGCTCTCACACAGTCCTGGACAAATTCAGGGCAATTTTGCCTGAAATTACCTACCACTTTACCTACCACTCCATAGATGGTGCTGGACAGCACTGGACCGAGGAAGTGCCCTACGCGATCTCACGAAGGGAAATGCCCTAAACGATTTCGCACCACGGACGATTTCAGGTAGGCACAAAAAAAGGCAGAGCACCTATGAGTGCCCTGCCTTAGGAGAGTTCTTTTGGCATTTAGGTCCCCACCCGTCGGGGTCATCTGGATGCCATGCGGTCTTCCATCCACTGGACCACCTCGCGCTCGTTCCAGACGATGGTGCGAGGACCCAGGTGGATTTGCTTGGGGAAGGTGCCCTCCGCCATCTGGGCATAGATGAATGAACGGGACATCCCCGTCATTTCCAAGACCTCCCTGACTCGGAGGAAACGGGGTGCAGTGGTTTGTCTTGCCATCAAACCGACACCTCCTCTGGATCGAACAGGAAGTCGGTAAAACGTCCGCCAGTCACCACTGGTTCGGGCGCAGGATCAGGTTCCCCCGATTCGGCACCAGTCATGACTCCCTTCTGGGCATCCAGGAGATACCAGTCCTTGTTCTCACCATTCACCGTCTTCAACCAACGACCATTGGGTCGATCAGGGTTGACTCTGTATCCAAGTCCCGTGCAGACGTTTTTAAAGGTGCTGGTCTTCCACTTGGAGGAGTACTCAGAGAATCGTTCGAACTCCGGGTAATACCCGAAGAAGGCAATGACCTCGTCCTTGCTGACTTCTGATCCGTTATCGACAACTCCCTGAATGAACTTGGTGAGTTCGTCCAGGAGCATCTGGTCGCCATAACAGATCTTGAGCAACTGGCGTTCTGCCATGACGTTGTCCTCGAACTTGACCAGACCGTTCTTGAGGTACTGGTCCAGGCAGTAAACGCAGGTCGAATAGAAGGCAGACCACTCGTTCTGATCCCAGACCTTCTTGTCGCAAAGTCGTCCTCCGTGGAAGTCGGCAGGGGTCTTGCCCGTGAGGTCCTCCTGCTCTCCGTAGTAGGTGCTGATCGGTGCAAACCAGATGCGTCGTCGGTCCGAACGGTGCGTCGTGGAGATCGTGTAGTTGGTCGTGATGACCAACTTGGGTGCCTTGTCCTCATCAATCACCAACTTGGCGACACCTTTGTCCTCAACAGTGAAACCATCAGTGATCTGGTTGTAGAGGGTCTCAAGTTCGAAGTCCTTGGTCGTGTCAGAGAGCACGACGATCTCCTTGTCAGGGGTGAATCCAGACATGAGAAATCTGTTGTCCCCTGTCTTCTCCTTCTTCATATCGACAAAGTGCCAGGGTTTGATGTGCCGGAACGACTTGGCAATGATCGATTTGCCATTGCCTCCTGCCTTCCACTCCGTTGTGCGGTCGTAGAAGACGATCGCTCTTCTGTTTTCGGGTGGATAGAAGTTATGGAGCAGGTATCCGTAGGAGGTCACAAGGGTCTTGAGCATTCCGTGATTGACCACCCAACGACCTGATTGCTTCTCTTGTGCCAGGTTCTGCATGAAGTCCCACCAGATGCCGTGGGGACCTTCTTCGAGGTTGTCCTCTTTGAAGTCGGCAGGACGGATCTGCTTCTCCCAGACAAAAATTTCGGGAGGCAAGACCGCGTAGGGAATAAGCGTCGGGGGTCGGTGCTTCGTGACCACCACAACTCCATTGCGGAAGCAGACATGTGCCTGATCATCCATGTCCTTAAGAGGACGCTGAGGCACTGCTTCGACTTTGCCTTTGTCGTCTTCTGACTCCACGAGAGGGAGAGAGGGGAGGAACTTGAGAGTCCAGGTCGTGAACAGATCACTTCGATCGTGTACCCGTTCAATTAGGTGCTCAACGTTGATGTCTCCTGCCATACCCCCGATCACCTCAAGGGTGGAGAGAGTCCAGTCAAAGATCTTTTCCGAGACCTCCATGTCCTTGATGGACCCAAGGATCTTCACTCGACGACCAAGTTTCTGGACGATCAGGTACGGACCGTCCTCCTGGTCTGGTTCTCGAAATTTGTAGAACCCGAAAGCAGGGAGGAACTCTTTTACATACCTGAATGCATTGTGCTTTGAAAGTTTTGCAATCCTCTTTTTGTTTTCTTTGTCTGGATACCAGAAGAAAGATTTGCGAATAGAACCACTTGGTTCGATCACCAACATAGTGTTCGAACCGATAATTTCCCTTGCTGTAAACATAGAACCCTCTGTTAATCTGTTATTTTGTTATTTGTATAAATTGTGATACAATACAATCATATTTACTAGGAATACATGCAAGCAGTTATCGATAAGTCGACAGAAAACAAGACGAGTGAAGTTAAACCTCAACTCACGCTTAAAAGAACTTCTCCCGCTCCGGGTGTGTATGTCTATAAGTGGGTATGACCAACAAATTAACGGAATAACACTTAGAAACTGAATTCAGGAGTGTTTTCTAATTGAAGTGAAGAGACGAACCGATTGACATCATCCTGCAGTCTCTTTTGATAGGGACCACCTGCTCCAGGACCAGGAACAGTGAATGAACGTTTTTGTCCTCCATAGAAGGCAACCAAACGTTTATGTCCTCCGCGTCTCTTGGCGACGTGGAACGTTCCTTCATCAGAGATGCGACCAAGGAACTTCGTGACCTTACGGATATATGCGTGGGAAGTGCTCATGCATCCTCCTGAGCACAGGTGTTCTCAAAGACAATGCAGTTATCCATGGTTAGTGAATGAAATCCTTCCCCTTTTGGCAGGGCATACTCAACATGTATATCTGAAATAAACTCTTCATTTTGGTTGAAGAATTCATCGATAGAAGAGAATCTATTGCGAAGACTCAAAATCAAGTCGTCGGCAAGTGTCTCTTCAGGGTCTTTGAGGTCGGCAAGAAAGATCAAGTTGTAGTCAGGCAATCCTTCTTCGAGTCGATTATTCCATTCAGGAAAGTCTGGGTAGAACATCTCAAAGTAGAGATCGATCTCATATGTGTCTCCTACCTGCGGAAAGTCTTCAACGGGAGTACTAGTACGACCATCCGCTTTTACGCGAAATCTACAACCAGTGCGACTGCGGAACTGCTGCATCAGCAAAGTAAATTCGTCAATGCATTTATTAGGAACTTGGTCAATGATGTAACTGGTTGTTGGTTTTTTTGTAGTCATATCAAGTCGGAACTATTAATGGGGACAAGCACCGTCAGTCGCCTGGTCCCCAGCAGGGTTTATTGACGGTCTGAGGTCGTCAGTAAATCAAACTGAATGCAGTTGAGAAAGAGTAGAAGTAACCAGAGAAGTCAGTTGCGCTACTTCTTTTACGGTCTTATTCAGTGCCTCTTGCTCCTTCGATTCTGCAGACTGCTTTTCCTGGAGTTTCCACACATATTCAAAGTAAGAAGCACCACGAGCAATCACAGGGAATGTCATATAGGAATAACCGCGATCAATTGCACGGTCGTATTCAGAAGGGTCCTTGTAGATCCACGTAATAGGTTCCTCAGACAGAAGGTTTCCCGCAATTTGTTGGATAAAATTGCGGTGCTCCTGCACGGTTGCCTGAACCAGTTTCGGGGAGTTGCGGTAGGTCATCAACATGAGAAGTGCATCAGCAGCACTCCATGTCTCATATACAGGGACATAGAGAACCTCACGATTAATCACTTGACGACTTGGTGAGAAGTCACGTTCGACCTGATCTTGGACTCCGTACTTGCGCATGTAGTCAAAGACTATGGTCTTCTCTTCTTCAGATTCCCAGGAAACGCATTCAGAAAAGAAAGGGAGGAACTTCGCCCGCATCTTCTCCGAAGAGTAATAGTAATAGCGTTCTTCATTAACCAACTTGGTGTCTGCAATTGCAATAATGGATTCAATGAACTTCTTGTGATCAAATAGCATGATTAAAAAGTATTAGAGATAAGAAATAAAAGAATGGGACTCTTACCAGCAGTCTCCTGGTCCCTGCAGGGTTTATTGACGGTCTGAGGTCGTCAGGTAATCAAACGGTCAATGCTGGGACTTGCATGAAGTAATAGTCCTTTCTCCCCTGCCCAGACTCCATTACGTCCTCCCACAAAGTATGACCAGCAGGATGAGTGAATTCCGTCAAAGCATCACGGATATCGGGGTAGCAATAAATATCCCCATAGCAGTCAAATATGACGAAGACAGGATTCGCGGAAGGCACGTCTGCATACAGATCTGGATTTGATATCGCCAAACACTCATTGCGGTGATAGGGATGAACAACTCCATATCCAGTTGTGTCGCCAGAATATGGAGAACGAAGAAGAACGCACTCAGCAGGTAGACCATTGGAGTTCATTTGACCTGCAAGGAGTTTCAGTTGATTGTTTGCGGCATCTAAAAAGTCAGGTGCCGCACTCAATTGCTGACTAACAACAGCAGACACAAATTGGTCATAAACAAAAGAATTCATACTGAATAAGAAGAAGGGAACAAGAAAGCAAACTGTCCTTTGACGGGAATACCCACACGGCGACAGAGACGTGCAGATCTCTCACAGCAAACAATTGATGGAGCAACGAAATCGATTTGATCACGCACTTCGTTCACAAGGGTCTGGAGTGAATCAAGGTCCTCCATGACCATTGCCTGCCATTGCTTATAAACAACACTTCCGTATTTGCGAGTGATATCTTCTTCGATTACATCCGGATGGAAACGGTAGCAGTCACCTACCCAGACATTAATGGTGAGATCCCAAAACTTGAATTGTGTATCCCAAGAAACAGCAAGACTCCATGATCCACAGTTTCCCATTACACGGACTTTTATGCGAGTATGCGATGGGTTTACACACTCAAATTCAGGATCAATATCAACCTCAACGGCATGCCAATTAGGCGTCAGAAGATCCGACAAAGAGTATGAATGCTTTCGGCGAGAGTAATAGTTATACCAATCGCTTTGTTGAGCATACGGATCATATCTCTGTTGCTTTAGGAAGTTTTTAATGTATTTATCAGTGGTTTCTGTTGTCTTACCAAATCCAACTGCCATATCAGTTCTGAATTGCGATAGATGTATTAGGGATTTGCTTGACACTCATGAAGATCTTTCCAGCGATGAAATCGATCAGGTATTCCTTGATGTGCCTGGAGTAATGATCGGAATAAACGAGGTCTTCGATTTCGTAATCAGAGAGTCGACCTTCTTCTTGCAAGTGCTCTGGGAAACGATCCAGTACACGTCCAATGCAGTCTTCAAATTCGTGCGGTATTTCTTGGCGCACGAAAGTAATCGCAAGATTGCGTAGTTCTTTTTGATTCATTTTCAAAACATGAGTAAAAGTGTTCTTTGCCCTTTGGCGTCCTTCCAGAACTGAATCTTCCAGATCCTGCCTAGAAACCACTTATGCCAATACATATTCCTCTGATAACAAGTCGGATTCCTGCTCTTCCCAGATCAACTGTTCTTCAGGAAATGGCGCATAAAGACCTTCTTCCAGTTCCTGGAAGATTCGTGCATAGAGATTCATGACTTAGTTGCGATTGGATATGTGATCAGTTCTCGGGTGTGCCCTCAGGCACAAACCCGCTGCTTTTTCTCTCGGGTGTAAACCGAGGGCATACCTGCCAGCAGTTCCGTTGAGGCAATGCCTTCCTTCTGAGCACTCACGGGTGCCTTCCAGGTTGCAAGACTCTTATCAACGGTTACGCGAGCACGAGGAGTACGGCGTTTGTTCGAACGCTTAGGTGCGCCAGATTGTGCTGCTCCAGACCAGGTGCGTTGAGTCTTCTCTTTGAGGCGCTCACTAGTGGTGGTTGCGCCTGAGCGAACTAAGGGATTCACGTGGAGTGCCTTGTATCTCTTGAGGAAACGTCCCTCTTCTCTGCTGAGCGTGGAATATCCGAATTTGTCTGCTTGTTCTTTGAGTTGGTTGTAGATCTCAGTGGCAGTGAGCAACGTTGATGCGGCGAAGGAACTGATGCCCCAATGACCGAAGGGGCGTCTTGCTTGAGGAAGTACTCCTCTTTCGCGGCGGTGAAGGGTTTGAAGGCAGTTACCGATTGCCTAAGAGGAGAAGCAAGTCCTGCCCTCCCCTGATGCCTATAGTGTAGACGACTTCTCCGTGCGGAGACGCAATATCCGCCAGATCGTCGACCGTCCACTCTCCACGACAGTCTCCGTGCAGAGATGCGGTATGTTGCGGGAGTTGGAAGCGATGCCTTGAGAGCACCACCAACACCCCAAACCAGATTTCAAAACCAATGACTTTCCCTTGCCTTGCCGTCTGGGCACTGGTCCTGCTGCTGCTGCCCCTCCATCTCCTGCTCTGGATCACCGAGAGCAGAAGCGCCCGCATCCAGAGGATGAGGAAGAGGGGGGCAACGTGGAAGGAGATTGGTGCCCGTTATGGGTGCTCACCATCCACAGCAAGGAGGTGGTGCTTGCTCTTACTACTTCTGACCAACCAGTTCGGTCATGGTCGGAGCAGAGGTCTTCTTCATGACCTGGAGGGTCAGGGCGTACTTAATCGGGGTGAGGAGTTCATCCATGGCGTCTGCTTCGACGTCGCACCAGAGGTCCCACATTTCATCTGTAGCGTCTTCGTCCTCAGGGTTTTCTGCCTTCTCCCAAAGACCTGGGTGGTGCTCCTTTGCCCAGGTCTCCTTCAACTTGCTGATATCAGAGCAGTAGTCCAGTACCACTCCGTCTTTGGCGACAGTGACGCCAAAAAAGTCATTTCCGTCCTCGCTGTAGGTGCTCGTCAACAAGACACCTGGGAACTTCTTTGAGAGAACCTCCATGCAGTTCTCATTGAGAGGAGACCAGGCACTCACGAAGGGGATGTCGAATTCGGTATCGGGTTCCTTGGGGAACTGCAGTTCATAGCAGGAGTAATCGATCCACTTGGTGCCCCAGTTCATGTTGCGCCAATCCCACCAGGAGTCCTCACGGATCGTGGGTTCATTCTCCAGGATCTTCTGCTTCTCTTCTTCGGTCTTGGCAGAAGAAGCAGCAATCTCTGGGAACAACTTGGGGACTGGAGTCACCGAGTAGTCGGGTTCGGGGTAGAGGGTGGTCAGGAAACCTCCTATCTTCTTTTCCCCTGTGACACAGGCATCGAGTAACTCTTCCCACTGAGCAGGAGACAGACCCTCAAAAGAAAGGGTATTAGAACAATCATTTGCCATTTTTAGTATTCAGGAAATTCAGAGATTTTGTATTCAGCAAGGGAATGGATCATCGTCCATACCCTTTGACCAGAAGCACCCTGCTCATTGCAGAAATACTCCACCATGTCTTCAGTTATCTCAAGCAGATCTTCTGCTTGTTCTATGTATTCGTTAAGTAAAGAATCCAATGTTAATCTGTTAATTTGTTGGGACTCTCAGCGCTCCATACGAAGCGGGTTTATTGACGGTCTGAGTTGATCGTCATGTATTCAATCGATATCGCAGTTGATAAGCATGGGTCGGATCCAAACTTGTTTCACGCTGGACCGATTTACTCCATGTCTCTGTCTTCTCCAATGTCCACGTCTCATGTGGGGAATGCGGAATCTTCCATTTACGGATTCTTGCTCACCCTTAAAGACTTTGCGGACAGGACGGATATTGAAGTTCTCTCCTATTACCCGTGGAGCAGTTTTCCGATCCTTGCAAGAAATGGATCCGAAACCAGACTTCCCCTTTATGCCACTTTCTACAGTCACGTACTCAGGATATTCCTTAAGCAAGAGAAGAAGATTTAGAGCAAGAGATCTAAGAGATGTATAAACATTAGAATAATTTGATTCGTGATCTTCGCAAAACGGTTGAAGCAGGCAGGTATCAGTAAAAATACGATCTTGATAAACACTGCCAAACTCATTAACGCCGTATACGACATAGATCAAATCCCTCAAACCCATCCCTGGAAGACCAGTAAGATCTGGAACCTCCATACTCGACATCTCAAAATGTAATGGTATGTCGACGATATACATCAGAGACACACTCTGCCCCTCGTCCACAAGGAATCCATGTGGAAGGACGATTTCGAGTACTGGTGAAATATCAGGACTCGAGTAGACCTTTTCTGGCAGGTCTGTCCTGATCAACAATTCGGCAAGACCCTCACTCAAGAAGTAAGGATCAATCTTTAGTGAGTCGACCCCTCTAATAGTGTTCTTGAGGTCATCAACCTTGCCTGACTCGTCAAGCAAAACAAGTGCCTTAAGGCATTGTAGATACTCATACTCAAGAAAACCATTGGGTGACCTGAAATTCCTCCTTGGTTTTGGGAATTTGTGCGATCGCAATATGTTGCGATGCCTTTTGGTTAAGACCATGAATAATGTCAATAGAAGTTGATATCAGCACTCCATGCGAAGTGGGTTTATTGACGGTCTGAGGTCGTCAGGGAATTAACAGTTTTCTCCTATGACTGATGCAGTATATAAAATGCGATCAGTCGAAAATACTTCACGACATATAGAAAGATTGGTCAGGAAACTCACAATTCCGTCCTTATCCATCTGATCAGAGAACTGATAGTTATCTCCAAGAATATTGTTTAAGGTGAATGAACGAGTGGAAAAGTCAACCACTACTTCGTCGCAATGCTCAGAAAAGAATTTGAAACTTTCTCTGGTATTTTGAACGTCTTTCAAGTCAATAACAAGGCAAGGAGAATATGTTTTTTTCTCGGTGTTCTCTCACCGATAGGGTTTTGAGTCGGTTTATCGACTATCAATTGCTCCAACATTTATTGATTGGAGTTTGGTCATGGGTCAGTAAATGGGTGACCGTTCGGAACGGCATATAGGGAGTGGCGAGTGCCCTCAACCACAAGCACTGCAATATTTGGAGGTTCGACCGATGGCACCTGCTCCCTGAGCAAGTCCTCATATCCATCGGGGAGTGGTCCAGGGAACTCATAGAGAAACCTCTCCATGTCCTGAAGGGGGACAAAGAACTTGTCCCCGTTGAGTCGTGGGAAATAAACCCAGAGACCCCTCTCAGTCGAGGTCTGCATAGTTCCCGTCTGCATCCCAGACACCCTTGAACCTGGTGCCTTTGGAGGGGTTGTAGTTATTCGAGTACTCGATGCGGACACAACCGCGATCACCCCCTTGGTCGTAATTACGGGAGTAGTTGCGTCGGTTGTTGCTGGAACGGTCGTACATGGATCTGATTGGTTGGTGGTGGGACTGCTTACGACTCAGAGGTCGGAGAGGCAGTCATTCAGTTCTTCGTGGTCAAGTGCTGGATCGGTGAAGGAGATGCCGTCTGGGGTCTCCTTCTTGCCGAAGGTGTGGACCAGGACTTCCGCAAGGTCCTGGTAGTTCCCACCCCCACTGGAGATGCGACGAGCAAGGACGTTGAGGGACTCTTCGTTCCCGATCCACAGAGCAACGTTCCAGGTCTGGTGATTTGCCCAACCGTTGAAGGTGCTCATGGTCATCAGGAGGTGAAGGAGTGCGGAGAGGTCGTCCCTCCCCCTTGCTTCCTTTAATAATAGACGACATCTCCGCAGG
>Ga0213869_10001084_pt1 | contig 20891 bp, 15 predicted proteins | sample PICome_10_FD_160083 | JGI IMG/M metagenome (GOLD analysis project Ga0213869, IMG submission 160083) | Coastal seawater microbial communities near Pivers Island, North Carolina, United States - PICO132 | ecosystem: Environmental > Aquatic > Marine > Coastal | place: USA: North Carolina...
TCCAGCAAGTCTTAATTTAGTGGTCGATGTAAGAGTAAATGATTGTTACAGTAATAAAGAGATTGTAACTTTATTACAGCAAGATTCACCTTTGGCTTTATTTCCAAGGTCATTAAATCTAAATTCTTCTTCTATTTCATTAGAGCATCCTTTAGTTAAAGCAGGAGTTGAATTAGGTAGAAGTACATACGGTTCTCCAACCTTATCAGATCAAGCAAAACTAAGTTGTCCATCCCTTAAATTAGGCCCAGGCGACTCTACAAGATCTCATACAGCTGATGAATTTATTTTTGTCAAAGAGATAGAAGAAGGTATTGCTTTGTATATTAATTTATTAAAAAAAATCATATAATATGAAACTTTGGCAAAAAGGTAAAACTGCTCATAAAAAAGTAGATCAATTTACCGTTGGAAAAGATCGTGAATATGACTTAGTACTTGCTCAGTATGATTGTCAAGCATCAATTGCACACGCAAAAATGTTAGCTAAAATTGGTGTAATTAACTCACAAGAAGGAGAAAAACTCACTAAGGCTTTAAAAAAAATTCAAAAACAAGCATCAGATGATAAATTCACAATAGAAGATAAATTTGAAGATATTCATTCTAAAATTGAGGATTTATTAATTGAAGATTTAGGAGACTTAGGTAAAAAAATTCATACAGCTCGTTCTAGAAACGATCAGGTTTTGGTTGCGATGCATCTTTATTTAAAACATGAATTAACTGAAATCAAAAAGCTAGTGAGAAAACTTTTTGAGCTTTTACTTTCTTTAGCAAAAGAACACCAAAATAATTTGATGCCTGGATATACACATATGCAAGTAGCTATGCCTTCCTCTTTTGGATTGTGGTTTTCTGCATATGCTGAAAGCTTAATTGATGATCTTTACTTTTGGCAAAGTGCTTATAAGATTGCTGATCAAAATCCCTTGGGAAGTGCCGCTGGATTCGGAAGTGCCTTTCCTATTGATCGAAAATTTACTACTGAATCTTTAGGCTTTACAGAGTTAAAAGTAAATTCAGTGGCAGCTCAGATGGCCAGAGGGAAACTTGAAAAAAGCACTGCTACTGCGTTATCTGCTATTGGAAGTACACTGGCAAAATTATGTATGGATATTTGTTTGTATATGGGTCAAGATTTTAATTTTCTTTCTTTTCCCGATGAACTAACAACTGGCTCTAGTATTATGCCTCACAAAAAAAATCCTGATTTATTTGAATTAGTTCGAGGAAAGTGTAATATGATAGTGGCATTACCTAATCAAATAGCTTTATTAACAGCTAATCTTCCAAGTGGTTATCACAGAGAATTTCAATTAGTTAAAGGACCGATTATTGATGCTGTTAACGAAATAAAATCATGTTTGGAGATCCTGATATTTAGTTTACCAAAAATTAAAGTGAAAAAAAATATCACTGATCAAGAAAAATACGATTACATCTTTAGTGTTGATACTCTTAATCAAGAAGTACTAGCTGGAAAACCGTTTAGAGACGCATATCTTGAATTAGGTCATGCTATTGAAAAAAATGATTTTAATCCTAACCGAAATTTAAAACATACTCACATTGGAAGTATTGGTAATTTAGGATTAGAAAGTATAAGGAAGAAAATGAATACACTATTTTCTTAAAACCTATTTAAACTAAATATGTAAAGGTCGATTTTCAGTCGCTGCCAGCGCAGCTTCTTTTATAGCTTCTGCATACGTGGGATGAGAATGACTCATGCGAGCAATATCCTCTGCTGAAGCTCTAAATTCCATAGCTGTAACTGCTTCAGCTATCAAATCTGCAGCACGAGCCCCAATCATATGAACACCTATCACTTCATCAGTATTTTTATCTGCTAAAATTTTAACAAAACCGTCAGTATCCATGCTTGCACGAGCACGCCCTAGGGCTCGCATTGGAAATTGACCTGATTTGAAAGAAATTCCAGCTTCATTTAATTGTTCTTCCGTTTTACCTACTGAAGCTACTTCAGGCCAAGTGTAAATTACATTTGGGATTAAATTATAATTAATATGGGGCTTTTGACCTGCAATAAATTCTGAAACCATAACTCCTTCCTCTTCAGCCTTATGAGCTAGCATAGCACCCCTAATTACATCACCGATAGCATAAATATTTGAACTAGTGGTTTGCAACTGGTCGTTAACTTCTACTTGTCCAAGTTTATTGATTTTTACTCCTGCTGATTGGGCATTTAATCCAGCTGTGTTGGGACGTCTTCCAACTGAAACTAAACAATAATCTCCTTTAAATATTATTTCCTCTCCTTTTTTATCAAGGGCTGTAACATCAACTTCTTTACCTTTTCTACTTACTTTATTAACTCCATGTGAAAGGTAAAACTTAATTCCTTGCTTTTTCAATACTTTCATCAATTCCCTAGAAAGACCAGAGTCCATTACAGAAGTAATTCTATCTGCATATTCAATAACAGACACTTCAGAACCTAAACGACGATATACTTGTCCAAGTTCCAATCCAATCACTCCACCTCCTATAACAATCAAATGCTTTGGAATCTCTTTAAGCTTTAAAGCTTCTGTAGAAGTAATTACTCTTTCTTTATCAATTTTTATAAATGGTAAATTTCCTGGCTTAGACCCAGTAGCTATAATAATTTTTTTGGATTCAATAATTTGTTTAGTCTTTCCTTCTATTTGAATATGATTACCATCAACAAAGCTACCAGTCCCATTAAATACTTCTATTTTATTTTTTTTCATCAAATAATCAATTCCTTTAGTAGTTTGATCAACCACTGAAGCTTTTCGATCTATCATTTGTTTAAAATTCACTTTAATTTTCCCTTGAATTTCAATTCCATGTTCTGAAAAATGCTTGGTTGCATCTTCGTAATGGTGAGAGGAATCTAAAAGTGATTTTGAAGGAATGCATCCTACATTAAGACAAGTTCCACCCAATGTATTATACTTTTCTATCAAAGCTGTTTTCATACCCAACTGGGCACAACGAATTGCAGCAACATATCCTCCAGGGCCCGAACCAATAATGGCAACATCAAAAACACTCATAATTAAATTCTATTTATATTCAAAAATACGAATGTTTATTGGCTCACCATAATGCTTCAGAATGGATTTTTTTAAAAAATTTCATTTTAATTTTAAAATCAATATTTTACATGCATTGAAGAGAAAAGATTACGTTTAAAATGATTAAACTTGCAATTACAGAAAACGCATTTGAAAAAAAATAATCTTTCCTTAATAACAGCATTATTTCCTATAATCATCTTGGTAATTCTTTTATCATATAATGTTTTTATTTATGGAGATGAAGCACTTGGAGGTTCTAACCAGTTTATTCTTTTAATTGGTGGAGCTATTGCAGCAATAATTGGTTTCTACAAGAAAGTTTCCTATGATGTAATGATCCAAAAGGTCGCTGAAAACTTGCAATCAGTTACTGGAGCTTTACTAATTCTTCTTTTTGTTGGTGCACTTGCTGGAACATGGTTAATTAGCGGAATAATTCCTGCAATGATTTACTATGGCCTTCAAATTTTACATCCAGATATCTTTTTACCTGCTTGTATTATTATATGTGCTATTATTTCACTTGTTACAGGAAGTAGCTGGACAACCTCTGCAACTGTAGGTATTGCTCTTATTGGTATTGGAACTGTATTACAAATACCCTCTGGAATGGTAGCTGGGGCAGTAATTTCAGGTGCTTACTTTGGAGATAAACTCTCCCCTTTATCTGATACAACTAATCTTGCACCTGCAATGGCTGGAGGTGAATTATTTAGTCATATACGCTATATGACTTACACAACTATACCAAGTATAATTATTACCCTAATTGTATTTTCTGTTTTAAGCTTAATTCAAGAAACAACTGGAACAGCAGACATTGAAAGCTTGATGATAGCGATCAAAGAAAAATTTACTATTAATTTTTGGCTTTTTCTTGTCCCTGCAGCTGTTATAGCATTAATTATAAAGAAAACTCCTCCAGTTGTTGCCCTATTAGTTGGAACCTTATTGGGTGGTCTGTTTGCTTTAATTTTTCAACCTGGAATACTTCTTGAAATTAGTGGGTCTAAATCTATTTCTATAGCAGTAGCTTATAGAGCTATCATGGATGCAATCTCTGTTTCCACTGAAATAACAACATCCAATATTCTTCTTAACGATTTATTTACCTCAGGAGGAATGGAGGGAATGCTAGGGACTATTTGGCTTATCATTTGTGCAATGGTTTTTGGGGGAATTATGGATGCAATAGGCGCGTTAAGTAGAATAAGCAGTGCTTTGTTAAATTGGGCTCAGAATACATTTCAACTATTTACAAGTACCGTAGCCTCTTGTTTAGCTATCAACCTTACTGCATCAGATCAATATTTATCAATAGTAATTCCAGGGAAAATGTTTGCTAAAGCTTATGATGATCGTGGATTAGCACCAGAAAACCTAAGTCGGACATTAGAAGATTCAGGAACTGTTACTTCTGTTCTAATTCCTTGGAATACTTGCGGTGCCTATCAGTCAGGTGTTTTGGGTGTAGGTGTGGGAGAATACTTCGTATTTGCAATATTTAACTGGCTTAGTCCTTTTATGACTCTTCTTTATGCTGCATTTAGTCTTAAAATTGCAAAAAAATAAAACTTATTATAAATGGTTTTTAATCTTATTCTTTTCAATAAGAAAAACTTATAAATACATCAATAATTCCAAACTCAATTTTTTAAAACCTAATCAAGGTTTCATACTTTAGATAAAAATAAATTTTTAATTATGAGCGAAAGTAAATGTCCGTTTCACGGTTCAACAACTACACCAAATCTAGGAACCCAAAATAAGGATTGGTGGCCTAATCACTTAAATCTCGACATCTTACGACAACACAGTAACAGAAGTAATCCTATTGCTGAAATTAATTATAAAGATGATGTCAAGCAGTTAGATTTAAAAGCTGTTAAAAATGATATAAAAATCATGTTAAAAGATTCTAAAGATTGGTGGCCAGCTGACTATGGACACTATGGCCCTTTCTTTATCCGAATGACATGGCATGCTGCTGGAACTTATAGAACAGGAGACGGACGTGGGGGAGCTGCAACTGGCGCCCAACGTTTTGCTCCTCTGAATTCATGGCCTGATAATGGGAACCTAGATAAAGCAAGACGTTTATTATGGCCTATAAAAGAAAAATATGGAAATAAAATTTCTTGGGCAGATTTACTTGTTCTTGTTGGAAATGTTGCTATTGAAGATATGGGGGGGCCTAATCACGGTACTGTTATGGGTAGAGAAGATATTTGGCAACCTGAAAAAGATATTTATTGGGGATCTGAAGATGAATGGTTAGGAGATAATCGTTATGGTGATACCCGTCAATCTCTCGAAAACCCTCTTGCAGCTGTTCAAATGGGATTGATATATGTCAACCCAGAGGGCCCTAACGGAAATCCTGACCCTGCTTTATCAGCCCAAGACGTTCGTGAAACATTTAAAAGAATGGCTATGAACGATGAAGAAACCGTTGCATTAACAGCTGGAGGACACACCTTTGGAAAAGCTCATGGTGCTGGTGATGATGCTCTAGTTGGAGTTGAACCTGAAGGAGCATCAATTGAAGAAATGGGCCTCGGGTGGAAAAATAGATATGCTTCTGGGGTAGGTGTTGATACAATTACTAGTGGTATTGAAGGTCCTTGGACTACCAACCCTATTCAATGGGACATGGGTTATTTGGAACTTTTGTTTAAATATGAGTGGGAATGTAAGAAAAGTCCTGCAGGCGCTTGGCAATGGCATCCTATTAACTGTGATGAAAAAGATATGGTCCCACAGGTCGATGGTAGTGGTCAAAAAGTACTTCCAATGATGACTACAGCAGATATGTCTTTAAAGGTAGATCTTAAATATCGAAAGATATGTAATAGATTTTTAGAAAATCCAGAAGAGTTTGGGGAAACTTTTGCTCGTGCTTGGTTTAAGTTGCTTCACCGAGATATGGGACCAAAAACAAATTATGTTACTGGGGATTTTAAAAATGTTGAATACATTTGGCAAGACCCTACGCCAGCTGGTAAAATTTTAACTTCTTCTGAAGAACATAGTCTACGCGAAACAATTTCAAAATCAGGACTTAGTGTAAGAGAAATGGTTAATACTGCATGGGCAAGTGCAAGTACATACCGTAACTCAGATAATCGTGGTGGCGCAAACGGAGCTAGGATTCGTTTGGAACCTCAAAAAAATTGGGAAGTAAATAAACCAAAAGAACTCGAAAAAGTCTTATCTATTTATGAAAAAATAGCAAAAGATCAAAACACTAGTATTGCTGATGTTATTGTGGTTGCAGGTGCTGTTGGAATTGAAAAAGCAAGTGGTCATAAAGTTAATGTTACAACTGGACGAGGAGATGCAAATCAAGAAAATACAGACGTAGATTCATTTGACTTGCTAAAACCTAAAGCTTGCGGCTTCAGAAACTATTCTGAAAAAGAATTCGCGGTAAGTCCTGAAGAAATCTTATTAGATAAATCACAACTATTAGGACTTACTCCAACTGAAATGACACTACTCGTAGGAGGAATGCGTTCTATGGGAGTTTCACATACAGGAGAAGGAGTCTGGACAAACGGTGAGCTCAACAATCAATGGTTTAAAAAACTTTTATCTATGGATGATGAATGGAAAACTACAGATTACAACAGTTATGTTTCAAAAGACCGAAATACTGGAGAAGAGACTAGAACAGCATCTCGTACAGATCTTGTTTTTGGATCAAATTCTGAACTTCGTGCGATAGCAGAGGTATATGCCCAAGATGACAATAATGAAAAATTCATTAATGATTTTATTCAAGTTTGGAGTAAAATAATGAATGCAGATCGTTTTGATTTGGATTAGACTGTTTAAATTATATCATTAAAACCCGATTTAATCGGGTTTTTATTTTTAAACCCTTTTACATTATTAAATTAAGGTTTGACTTCAATTAACTTTTCTTTCAAAAACTCGTAAGCGCAAATTCATATAAATTCCATCACTTTACAATTGAATTCGTATTTTTGTTTTAGAACACAATTGAATGGCTAAAAAGCAGAAAATCAACCAATCAAATCCTAAACTCATCCGTCAAAGGCAAGTATTATTTGGGGGGGGGTTGATGCTAGTCGCACTTCTTTTGAGTATTGCTTTTGGATCTTATCTAATCAATTGGAAATCTGATTTCAGTACAATTGGTTCATTTACAGACAAAACAGTGGTTGCTAAAAATCTTTTGAATAAAGTCGGTGCTATTTTAAGTCACTATTTTATATATCAAGGCGTTGGTTTAGCTGCTGTATTTTTTCCATATCTCTTGGGTCTTACTGGTTATAAATTGTTTTTTAACAGCAAAACAAATCATTTAATTTCATCTTGGGCATGGGGAATTTCTCATTTAATTTGGCTTTGTATAACACTAGGATATTTTTTTCCTACTGAAATACTTTTATCTGGTATAGTTGGTTTTGAAATCAATGTCTTTATGATAAGCTATATTGGAAGTGTAGGAGTATTAACAAGTCTAGCTTTTTTCTTTTTATGTTTTATTGTAATAGAACTTGAATGGACTCCAGAAAAAATGAAACAATGGTGGATAGGATCTAAGAATAAAGAAGTTGAAAATAAAATTACAAATGACGAAACTTTAATTGATCCTGTCTCTCTAGATGAAGACTCAAAAGATGAAATAGAAATTGATTTTGATTCGACTAAATCAAAAAATGAAACTCCAATTAAAGAACCAATTTTAAAGACAGACGAATTGATCATGGAAGTTGAGACTTTAGAAGAAGAATTGGTTGATGAAAAACTAGCAAATAGCTTAGTTGAAAAGCAAGGTTTCTTTGACCCTACTCTAGAGTTGAGTAACTTCAAGATGCCTAATATTGAATTATTAAAAGACTATGGTGATACAGGAATAACAATTAACCAGGAAGAACTTGAGGCTAATAAAAATAAAATTGTAGAAACTCTAAATAACTATAAAATTGGGATTTCTAATATTAAAGCAACAATTGGTCCAACTGTCACTCTTTATGAAATTGTTCCAGATGCAGGAATTAGAATCTCTAAAATTAAAAATTTAGAAGATGATATTGCCCTATCTCTTGCAGCATTGGGAATTCGAATTATTGCACCTATTCCTGGTAAAGGAACAATTGGGATTGAAGTTCCCAATCAAAAGCCAAGCGTTGTATCAATGCGATCTGTAATTTCTTCTGCTAAATTTCAAAACGCTGAGATGGAGCTTCCCATAGCTATGGGAAAAACAATTAGTAACGAAACATTTGTTGTGGATTTAGCTAAAATGCCACATCTTCTAATGGCAGGAGCTACTGGACAAGGAAAGTCTGTTGGTCTTAATGCTGTGTTAACATCTTTGATTTATAAAAAACACCCAGCAGAAGTTAAATTTGTTTTAGTAGATCCTAAAAAAGTAGAGCTAAATATATATAGCAAAATAGAACGCCACTATCTTGCAAAACTCCCAGATACCGAAGAGGCTATCATAACAGACAATACTAAGGTAATCAACACCTTAAACTCTCTCTGTATCGAAATGGATAACCGTTACGAACTCCTTAAAAATGGTATGTGTCGTAACCTTAAGGAATATAATAAGAAATTTAAAGAGCGAAAGCTAAATCCTAAAGATGGGCATAGTTTCTTACCTTATATTATTCTTGTTGTAGATGAGTTTGCAGATTTGATTATGACTGCTGGTAAAGAAGTAGAGACACCTATTGCCCGTTTAGCTCAATTAGCACGTGCAATAGGAATTCATTTGATTATAGCAACTCAACGTCCTTCAGTCAATGTTATTACTGGTATTATAAAAGCAAACTTTCCTGCGCGTGTTGCCTTTAGGGTAACATCAAAAATTGATTCTAGAACTATTTTAGACAGTGGTGGTGCAGATCAATTAATCGGAAGAGGAGATATGCTTTTCACTCAAGGAAATGAACTAACGCGAATACAATGTGCTTTTGTAGATACACCAGAAGTAGAGCGATTAGCTTCTTACGTAGGAGCACAACGCGGATATGCTGATGCACATTTACTACCAGAATACATTAGTGAAGAAAATACATCTAATTTGGATATTGATGCCAGTGATAGAGATGCTCTTTTTAGAGAAGCAGCTGAGGTTATTGTAACTGCTCAACAAGGCTCAGCATCATTGTTGCAACGTAAATTAAAATTAGGCTATAATCGTGCTGGAAGAATCATTGATCAAATGGAAGCTGCAGGTGTTGTCGGACCTTTTGAGGGTAGTAAAGCAAGGCAAGTACTTATATCAGATTTAGCCTCTTTAGACCGTCTTATAAACGATGATAAAATATAAAATATTTGTAAATAAACTATGAAGATTTTTTTTATATCAAACTTCTTTCTTTTTTTAAGTTTATGCATTCAAGCACAAACTCCTGAGGCTGCAAAAAAACTCTTAGATGAAGTATCAAAAACAATCTCAGGATTTCAAAATCTAACCTTTGATTTTACATATGTCTTAGAAAATCGTCAGGAAAATATCCGTCAAGAAACTAAGGGGTCTGCAACTATTAGTGGAGATTTTTATAAACTAAATTTTTTAGGAAATGAACAACTTTTTGATGGTGAAAAAACATATACAATAATACCAGAGAATGAAGAAATTACTATCAGTAGTTTAGAAGATGATAACGATTTTGGCATAAACCCCTCTAAACTTCTTGTTTTTTACAGAGAGGGTTACGCATTCCAATGGGACATAAAGCAAAATGTAAAAAATCGAATTATTCAGTTTGTTAAATTAATTCCAATTGAAGAAAATAAGGATTTAAAATATTTGTTATTAGGGATTGACTTAAAAACAAAAACTATTTTCCGTTTAATTGAAATCACTACATCTCAAACTCGAACCACTCTTACATTAAAAAATTTAAAAACCAATATGACTTTAGGGCCTGATTTTTTTGATTTTGATGTTAGCAAATATCCAGATTATTATATAAATGACTGATAATTGAAAATTATAGATCGATACATATTAAAAAGCTATTTAACCCGATTGGTAAGTGTCTTTACAATCTGTATGTTCATTTTTGTAATTCAGACCTTCTGGTTATTTATTGATGAGCTTGCCGGAAAAGGACTGGATATATTAATCATTGGAAAGTTTTTAATTTACTACTCACCTAAATTAATCCCTTTAGTATTGCCACTCTCTGTTCTTCTTGCCTCATTAATGACATTTGGGACGCTTTCAGAGAATTATGAGTTTGCCGCAATGAAATCGACAGGAATATCCCTTCAACGTGCTTTATTGGGTTTATCTATTTTTCACATAGCGTTGGGAATAGGTATGTTTTATTTCTCAAATCATGTAATCCCCTATGGTGAACTAAAGTCATACAATTTAAGGCGAAACCTTGCTAAATTAGAACCTACTCTTGCTATTAGAGAAGGTATTTTTAACGAAATAGGTCAAATAAATATTAAGGTAAAAAGAAAATATGGAGATAATGAGCGTTTTCTTGAAGATGTAATTATTCACGAATACGCTCCAAACCAGCAAAATAATGTTGTAATAAAGGCTGAACGTGGAGAAATGAAAAATGAACCAACAGATCCAAACTTAAAATTAGTTTTATACAATGGTAACCGTTATGAAGAAGTTATACCAAAAAAAATGAGAGATCGTTTGCGTATCCCTCATGCTAAGGTTGCTTTTGAGGAGTATGAAATGAATATTGATTTATCACAATTTAACAATGTGAATTTAGAAGAAGAGAACATCACAACTTCATTTAGAATGCAAAAAATCAATCAGCTTCAAAAAAGTATTGACACTCTTCAAACCAATTTTGAAGAAGAACAAACCGTATTTAGTTATAATTTTTCAAAACAAAGTGCGATTAGTAACTCAGCTCGTAAAAACAAAAAAATTCTTCAAAATGACTCTATACCGTCAGATATTTTAGGTTTTGTTATAATGGATGAAAATTGGAAAAAAGTAAGGTTATATGATGAAAGCATTAATAAATTGAAAAAATCACTTCGAGATCTAAAAGCAAAAAATACCCAGTTTTTTGCTTTTCAAAAATTAATTAATCTCCATAAAATAACACTTCATGAAAAGTATACTTTACTATTCGTTTCACTTTTTCTATTCCTTATCGGAGCCTCTTTAGGTGCCATCATTCGAAAAGGTGGTATTGGTCTTCCTTTAGTGCTATCAATTATAATATTTTTAACCTATCATTATATTGGGCTTTTTAGTAAAAATGCTGCTGAAGGCAACAGCATACCTCCATTCTTTGCAACATGGATTGCCACTCTGATTTTAGCTCCATTTTCATATATATTAACCAAAAGAGCTTCAGCTGACAAAGGTTCTGTAAGTTTATATGATGTTTTTTACCCCATTTTAAAATTGATTAAAAAAATCCCTTTCCTAAAAATATCATGAAACAAAATTTCATCAAATTAAACAGTATTGAAGAAGGTATAAAAGCTATAAAAAATGGTGAGGTTATTATTGTAGTTGATGATGCAAATAGAGAAAATGAAGGAGATTTTATAGCTGCAGCTGAAAAAATTACTCCTGAATTAATAAATTTTATGGCAACACACGGAAGGGGACTAATCTGTACCCCTTTAACCGAAGACCGTTGTCAAGATCTTCATTTAGGAAAAATGGTCTCCAACAATACAGATCCAATGGAAACAGCTTTCACTGTTTCTGTCGATCTAAAAGGTAAAGGAGTTACAACTGGTATTTCAGCTTCAGACCGAGCACTTACTGTTAAGGCATTAGTCGATGAAAAAACATCACCTTATGACCTTTCTAGACCTGGACACATTTTTCCACTAATTGCAAAAAGCGGTGGAGTATTAAGAAGAACTGGACATACAGAATCTGCAATTGATTTTGCAAGACTTGCTGGATTTAAACCTGCAGGAGTTATAGTTGAAATAATGAATGAAGATGGAACAATGGCAAGATTACCTCAACTTTTAGAAGTAGCAAAAAGGTTTAATCTCAAAATAGTATCTATAGAAGATTTGGTTTCCTACAGAATGCAGCACGACAGTCTTATTGTAAAAAAGGTTGATCATGAAATAAATACTCGTTATGGAAAATTTCGTATGCGTGCTTATGAGCAAACAACAAACGGAAATGTTCACTTAGCGCTTACTAAAGGGAATTGGGGTAAGGATGAAATGATTCTAACAAGAATACAATCCTCAAAAATAACAAATGATATTTTGGGCATGCTAACAGGCTCTATTCATCAGCGTTTAGATGATATTTTTAAATTAATTAATCAAGAGGAAAAAGGAGCCCTACTGTTTATCAATCAAGAACAAAGTCCGGAAAATCTTTTAGCACGTATTGATACACTTATAGAAATGCAGCAGGAAGGAAAAATAGATGAAGTCCCTCCAATGAAAATGGATAGTAAAGATTTTGGAATTGGAGCTCAAATATTGCATGATATAGGGATACAAAGGTTGAAGGTGATTAGTAATTCAAAACAACAACCAAGAATTGGAATTACTGGATACGGAATTACTATTGAAGGATATAAAAATTATTAAAATTAATCGAAAAACCAGAGCTTTACTGCCATTATACAAATAGTGACAAGCATAGCTAGGCGAATCACTCTATCACCTTTCTTCACTGACCAGCGGCTAGCAAACCATGCACCAAAACTGGTGCCAAGAGCCATAAAGATTCCCATCTTCCAGTCCACGGCATCATTGTAAGAAAAAAGAATCAAAGCTACAGTTGAATAGATAAAAACTACAGCAACTTTAGTCGCATTAGTCTTGACTAAAGACATGTGGTTCAAACGGTTTAAAAATAACATAATAACAATGCCAATACCTGCATTAATAAAACCTCCGTAAATACCTATTACAAAAAAACCAAGAATACTCCAAAAAAGATACTTTCCCTCTAAACGTTCAGGCAATTCAAGTTCCAACTTTTTTTGACGAAAAAGAATCAAAACACCTATGATAACCATAATTATAGCAAGTACCTTATTGAAGATATATCCGTCAATATCAATAGCTATTTGAGCTCCTATGTAAGCTCCAAAACTTGAGCTTATTCCTAAATAGATGTTGAAGGGGAAGCTACTTACTCCCTTACTTCGATATCCCATAGCACCACTCAAAGACTGAACTACAATCGCTATACGATTAGTTCCATTAGCCACTTGAGGTGGTAAACCTAAAAAAATCAAAACTGGAAGTGTAAAAAGAGAACCACCTCCTGCTAGAGTATTTACAACTCCAGCTAAAAAACCAATAACTATAAGAAATAATAATTGAAAAACTTCTTCCATAAGCTTTTCTAAAAATACAAAGTAGAGCCTAATCCTATACATAAAAGAGAAGAATTAATTATTTTCTAATATGAAAAAGGAATGTATATTTGCAACCGCAATGGAGAAATGGCAGAGTGGTCGAATGCGGCAGTCTTGAAAACTGTTGAGGGTCACACCTCCGGGGGTTCGAATCCCTCTTTCTCCGCAAGTAAATTCCCTAATATATTTAATATCAATATGTTAGGGTTTTTTATTATATGTATTTGTACGATTATTTTACGGTCAGATATAAAAAGTCAAAAAATTCCAACCTAAAACTTTGAAATAAGACCCCCATCCCTAAAATTAAATCTGATTTTTATTTTGAGACTAGAGTGCCTATAATGGTATATAGCCTGTTAGTTCAAAATATTTTAATAAATTTAATTAATGAGAAAACTCATCTACCCTTTAGTATTCACCCTATCAGCATTTCTAATTCTTTATGGCTGTTCTACAGAAGAAGACGATAGCGACGTCGTGAAGACCAGTCCTCCTCCCCTAAGTAAATTACAGCCTGGAAGGATTCTTTCTAATGAAAATATTTACATTAACGGAGATGGAACTGGGAATTTCCGCACACACTGCGAGGAATCTCATGTAAACAATGATGATCCACTTGTTCACCATGGTCAGACTGGTGCTGCCCATCAGCATGTTTTCTTTGGATTCAAAAAGACGGATGCCATTACGACAATAGATATGATAGAAAATGCAACAGAACCATCAACCTGTGAGGGTATCGCACTAAACCAGTCTGCTTATTGGGTTCCTGCACTTTTCTCAGCGGACGGAACGCGATTGGAATACAAGGAAGTACTCTTCTATTACAAGAGTGGCTATCACTTACCTGGTGATATCATCCAAGCTCCGCCAGAAGGACTTGTAATGATTTCAGGTCATGACATGTCTCAACCGCAAGATGTTGTAAGCGCAAAGTATCGTTGCGAAAGTTGGGAGGCTCCACTTCCTCAATTTGATGAGGGCGACCCAATGGACCATGTGCCATACTTGCCCAAATGTCAAGTAGGCGACTTGCTGGAGTTTCGAGTTGTATTTCCTCAGTGTTGGGATGGGGTTAATCTGACCTCAGACGATAAGCGCAGCCACATGTCTTACCCAGTACCGGCAGAGACACCATTCACAGGAACGGGGAGATGTCCAGATTCACATCCCATAGCAATACCAGAAATTTCCTATAAGTTCGCCGTTATGGTTACTAATTCGACAGGACCATCTGACACCTGGTACCTCTCCTCAGACATGAAGGGATTACATCCAAACGGTTCGTCTTTGCATGGAGACTGGATGAACGGATGGGATTCAGACATTATGGATCTTATCATCAACAATTGCATCAACCCCGGATATGATTGTGACGTTGGTCTCCTTGGAGACGGTACACGACTTCAAGAAGTTGTAACAACCCAAAACGGTGACGGTTGAATGAAATAACGAGTATTTTATGTGAATAAACCTTTTTATTCAGTGCAGGTTTTTCTTCATATGACAACCATCAATTCCTTACAATAAATTTAGGTGTTTTTATATTGAGTATCTTAAGTATTCAAATAAAATTCAATAGACCTATGTCTATTGAAAAATTTAAGTCACTATTTTTATAATAACACCTCTCTAATACCCTAAAACTATTTCATTTGGAATGGAATTAGTAAATTTGAGAGTTTAAAAAAAATTAGTCGTATTTGTAATTTTTATAAAAAGCTGAAAAGCTTATGAATCTGAAGTCTTATTAACTTATGAAAATATTTCAATTCAGTTCCGACCTTCAGCATTTAAAATAGAAATGCTTATAAGGTTATTTTAGAATTAGCTTTAATACATAATATATTAAATTATCATCATGAAAAATTCAATATTTATATCACTTCTTTTTATTAATATCTCACAAGCACAATTATCTTCCATTAAGATACAGGATTTTATTGATCAACATAATTCATTTGAGCAAAATGATGCAGGTGAGGTTAATGCAATAAATGATAAAGAAATAAATAAATTAATTAGATTTTTTATTCAGGAAAAATTTTATGGTCTAGTAGAGTTGACTAGAAGTATAGTTTGGGATTCATATGAAACATTTATTAGTCCAACTAAAAGAAATCAATTAAGTAAATATATTATACAAGTAAAAGTAAAAGATGTAGAAAGGCTTAAGTATCTTGAAGTATTATACAACCCACATGAAAAGAAAGTTGACACTAACTTTGAATGGGACTCTAGAGACGAAGAATTTAACTTATTAAACGAGCAAGCTTTAGCTCAAAAAAAAATACCTAATCTATTTAAACTAGAAATTTCAAATCAGGATGACATTCCAAATATTAATGAATTTATTTTACAGCATCAAGGTTTTATCGATGAAATAGAAAGATTAAATCTAAGTGAAAAAGAAATAGTCCCTATAAATGCTGCAAATATAAATGAGCTTATACGCTCTTTCAATAATTCAAATTTTACAAACTTGGAATATACCCGAAACGTTATCTGGAATTCATACAATACTTTTGTAAGTCCATTTGATAGATACCATTTTCACACTTTCATTGCACAAGTTAAGGTAGAAGGAATAGACAGGTTAAAATATCTTGAAGTTTTTTATAATCCAGTTAATGACAAAATAACGTCTGACTTTAAATGGAGTGATGATAAAAATGAATATTTAAGAGTAAATTAATTTTAAACAGTTCGATTTTTCTTTTACACTAGGACACTTTGGGCAGTGGTTTTTAATCTTGTTGGAATTTAAACCCAAAATTTGACAGGCACTACAAGTCAAAAAACAAGGGGCATGGGTTTTAGAAAACGATTTTTATATTTAAATAGGGTTAAGATTAATAAGCCGCTAATATAGAAAACTTTTGATGTAGTTATTTGTTCGATTGTTGTAGGGTCAGATCTTAAAAGTCAAATTGATCTCAACATATTGTTGGGATTAGTATCGAAAGTAGAATTATCTGCTCTTATTGGTTTTGATTAATTTTAAACTATAAGAAGGAAGTGATATTTTATCATTATCTGTTCCATCAGCATTTGGAGTACTGAAATAAATGGTTTCATCTGATACATTTACAAAAATATTGATAATTTTTCCATCATTAGCCTGCCAAGCACCTCGCTGCAAAGCAGATATAGTGACATCTGATGGATTATTTTCCCCCCACTCCCAATCTGCAGTGATGTTTGGAATATCTCCAACTACAACGGGTTGAGCCAACATTTGACCATCAACAAAATAATCAATCAATTTATAACGAGTTTGAGCCATTTTTCTTAAAAAGTTGGCAGGTTCTTTCTCTTTAAGAATCTTTGGACTAATCCAACCGAGTTGCTCACCGAAAACCAATTGTTGACCAGCTCGCATAATAAGGGCTTTATGTTTGTTGGGTCCAACAGGATTATTACGCCCAAAGATTGATATCCGACCTCCGTAAATGGCAGAATAGATTGGCTTTTGATTCTGGAATTGAGAGTTCCAGCTTAAAAGCCCATCCAATAAATGGTTGTAAGGTTCGGCCATAGCTTCACTAGTTAGAAAAGCTCCTTTAGGCATTTCATCGCGTATGGCTGAAAGTAATTTGTAATATCCTTGGTCAAGCCACCATGAACCTCCTCCGAGTGGATGTCCGTGGGCTATATCCATGCATAGCTTTGGCGAAGCAGCACTGATCTGATCTAAGTATACACCTGAGGTGCCAGAGTTTTGTTGCAGCCTTAAAACAATATTCTTTATTTTGTTTTGCCAGATTTGGGTGACAGGATTCATTACAGCATTACGTACACCATTTCCATAATCCTCGATGTAGGGTTCTCCCTTTTCATTCTTAGTGACAGCTTTGATTCCTTCAGATTTAAAATCGTCAAGGTCGGCATCCCACAAACGGCCATTTATATAAGGCATAACTCGGACACCTGCATCCTCTAAATCACGAACAGCTTTGACAAACCCATCTTTTGCAGGAAAAAAATGTGGATAATCGTTATCGAAGGGTATTTTGTGCCATAAGTACCAGTGAAAACCTACGGGCACTCTCATAAATTCAGCAAACTCTAAGACTTCTTCTACAAGAGTTTCTAGGTCACCACCTGCTTCATGTTGTACCCAGACAGCTATATCTTGAATTCGAGAAGGACGTTTACTTGGAGCTGGAGGCCACCAAGGAGCTTGCTCTTTAACCCATGCCTGGTAAATCATAGCTGCCTCATACCAGTCACCCTCAATGGAACCAAGAACTGCCTTTCCTGGTAGTTTATAGCCATTGCCATCAAGACCCATATTCGGTGCAGGCCAGTTGAATCTAAAACTAACTTTTTCCTCGTCAGTACTAGTAGATATAGTCTTTACACTTCCAGTTGGGTCATGACTGGCAATATAGAGTCCTCCTTTCCTATCATACAACCCAAGCATCTGATAAGTAGCTCTCCAATTTGGATAAACCTCACTATAATTTATACCTCTGGTATATGGCGAATGAGATGCGATACCTGAGGCCTTGGGATAATGAAGTACATTATCTTCAGGAATTTCACCAATAGGTCCTGCCTTGATTGAGGGAAACTCACTTTCCAAGAGGGAAAGTCCCTTCTCCGGTAGTCTTGTTTCCAGTGTCCAATAAGTCATATTATTATTGAATTTTACCTCACAAAAGACAGAGAGACCCTTTAATCTAGGATCCTTAGGATCTTTAAAATTTAAAGTCAGTAATGATAATTTATCATTTGTGTCCCACTTAATTTTAGTTGCCTTCCAGCTTGACTCGTTATTGAGTCTTATTGAGTCTTTTTTGCCAGATAGGATAAGTTTGAATATTGAGGTATTGGATTTATTCAGCAACTCAATGCCTCGTTTAAGATCAAATAGGCTAACAAAATTTATACCGTTTTCGGTTCTGTCGAGGCCAACCCCAATAATTTCATTGTGGTAAAGATGAAGACCCTTATTTCGGTCCTTGAACCATTCTACTGATTTCTCGAGAGGAAGAGTTGACTTATGAGTATTTGAAAGTTTGTTAAGAATAAGCACTTTTTCTTTAGTGTCGATCTTAGAATCAAAATCACTCTCAATCATAGTAAACAGCCAACGTCTAAAATGCTCTTGAGATAGATTTGTCTCTTTCAATTCTATATAATTAGCAGACTTAGACTGGGTAAACCTAGAATTCGAAAATAATGATGAATATGAAAGTATTAATATTGTAATTAGTAACCTTAGGATAGTTTTCGTTTTTGATAGTTTTTTCAATATAAAGTTTAATATAATTTTATCTAAGGTCTAAAACAGCCTTTCATATATAGCCTTTTATCTCTAAATATATGAATAATAAGAATTTTAAAAAAGATCAAAAAACCATTTAAGAATCTCTTCAAAAGGCATATGCATCTGCGAGATTAAGGTTTTTCATTTTCTGATAATTGACGTTGATGAATGTATCCTTTCTTTACTTTACCATCTTGAATCATCAAATCTACAACTCGGCTAACTGAAGTTTTTGAAGCTTCATCTTTTCCAGAGGAAACAAGGATTCCAGACGTAACCCAATTTTCAGTTGGCTTGTTTTCAAAATTTACGTGAGTTGAAATAGACCATGTGATTTCCCATTTTGCAAATTGGTTTGCTGCTAAAAACTTCTCTCCACCTTCAAGATGCTGTTTTGAACTTTCAATTATCATTCCATTAGGTGCGTAAAGCAAAACATCTTCATGCTCTAATTCATAAACTGCTTGTAAATCTCTGTTATTATAGGCGTCAAAATATGCTTTTACAATTTCAACGGAATTTATATCTCCATTTACTATATTATATTTAGAGGTATTATCGTTTTCATAACCAATTAAAACTGCTTTACTTTCAATATTTTGATTTGATGAAACAGGATTATCACAACTAGAGATAATTAACGCAAGTACAGAAAATAGAATTATTAATTTTTTCATTTTATTATAATTTGATTGTATTTACAATATAACAATTTGCTCTATGGCAAAGTAATTTCTTTCTTGATTTGTTTCATAATTAAACTATCATTTTTAAAACATCCTTCGATTAATTTGGTGTAAAATTTTTCAAAAGAAGCTTTTTCAATATCTAAAATCGTCATTTAAAAAAAAGGTCTAATTTTATTTTAAATAATTTATACTATGAATTTTACATACAATGGTAGTGAACTTAATCAAAAAACAGTTCTTGGACATCCTTCAGGATTATACATCTTGTTTTTTACAGAAATGTGGGAGCGTTTTTCTTATTATGGTATGCGTGCAATTTTGGTTCTTTTTTTAGTTTCTTCATTTAATGATGGAGGATGGGGATGGGAAAGAAGTGAAGCTTTAGCATTGTATGGTATTTATACTGGTTTGGTATATATAACTCCTATTTTTGGAGGTCTAATCGCAGACAAATTTTTAGGATACAGAAATGCAGTAATATTAGGAGCATTTGTAATGACTTTGGGCCACGCATCAATGGCATTTGAAGTTTTTAATGATCTTTTTCTTTATTTAGGTTTAATATTTTTAATAATTGGTAATGGTTTTTTTAAACCTAATATAAGTTCAATTGTAGGTCAACTATATAAGACTGAGGGACAGGACAAAGATGCTGGATATACTATATTTTACATGGGAATTAATTCAGGAGCATTTCTGGGAATTTTGTTGTGTGGATATATTGGAGAAAATATTGGATGGCACTATGGTTTTGGATTAGCTGGAGTTTTTATGTTTTTAGGAATGTTACAATTTTATTATGCTCAGAAAATTTTTGGAAATATTGGAGTTTTTGAAAATGATATTTATTCGGAGAAACAAATTGATAAATCGTTAAACACAAATAAAAAAAATTCACCAAAAATCATATATGATAGGCTTTCTGTTATTGTTATTTTTTCCCTTTGTGTAATTTTCTTTTGGTGGGCTTTTGAACAGGCAGGAGGTTCAATGACAATTTTTGCATCTGACTATACAAATAGGTTACTTGACGGGAGTGGTGCTTTAGTTTTTAAAATATTTAATTCATTAATTACAATAGTTCCAATGATAATAATAAGTTATATAATTTATCTCCTATGCTTGAACGTTTTTTCAGTTTATAAAATTTCAAGCATATTCTTAATATCAAGTTTTTTAGTTATTTGGTTAATAATTATCTGGATGCTTGCCAGAGAATTTAATAATCCATCTACTGAGGTTCCTGCTTCTTGGTATGGAATTTTAAATTCATTTTATATAATAGTTTTTGCTCCATTAATTTCAAAAATATGGCAGAGTAAGTACAATGTATCAGGTCCTTATAAGTTTGGCTTTGGTCTAATTTCATTGGCAATAGGATTTGCAGTTCTTGCTTACGGCTCATATAATATTCCATTGGGAGCTAAGACTGCATCTGTAAGTATGTTGTTTTTAATTTTAGCCTATTTTTTCCATACAATTGGTGAGTTATGTATTTCTCCAGTAGGACTTTCTTATG
>Ga0213869_10001086_pt1 | contig 20869 bp, 32 predicted proteins | sample PICome_10_FD_160083 | JGI IMG/M metagenome (GOLD analysis project Ga0213869, IMG submission 160083) | Coastal seawater microbial communities near Pivers Island, North Carolina, United States - PICO132 | ecosystem: Environmental > Aquatic > Marine > Coastal | place: USA: North Carolina...
TACTATTCCACTATTAATTTCTTCTTGTTTCCATTGTGTGTAAGCACAATCGTATAACCATTGTTTTCTATCAAACTTACATTGTATATTACTTTCACCTATAATGTCAAGCTTGTGGTAGCTTACTGGCCAAGCGTGTGATGTATCTGATAAGGCCACGGTTGGTATACCCTCACATACACTTTCTACTAATGCATTACTTGAATATGATACAACAACTCTAGCACCATCTAAATCTTTCTGAAATCCACTACCACCATTTGTTTCATTAAAATTATCATAGTTTTTACTATATATGATTTTGTTTTTAATTCCTGCTTCTCTAAATCTAGCAAAGAAACCACCTTTTTGACCACCATCTGGTGATATATTACCATATTTTTCTAAAAATCTAGGATGAAATCTTACTACAATAGGTTCGTTAGTTAAAGAAGAAATCTTTTTCATTACCATATATAGATAGTTAATATAATTCCATTGTGTGCCTCTAGCTTTAGTGTGTACTATTAATTTATCTTGCATATCGGCTGTATATAAATCATTCAGACTTGTATCAGTAGGATTTTGTAAACATAATAGTATATACTTACCCTCACTTCTCCAAGGTTTAATTTCTATATCTTGTTCTTTTTGTATCATATCCCACCTATCAGACGGCGAGTTTTTATTCTTAAATATACCATTATTATATGTGTAATCATTTAAACCAATTCTATAATAGTAGTTATCGTCACCAACTTTTATATTTCTTCTAAATGTGGCACCCTCAAATACTATAACAGGCTTTTTAGTTTGTGCAATATAATCATATTGGTCTTTATAGTCTTTAAAAACACCTCTAACACCTGTGGTAACATATGCGTTTGCGTGTTCAAGGACTTTACGGTCTTCAAACTTTGCAAATTTAAAATCATTATGTGTAGGAAAATTAAAGAAATCTCCTTCTCTAAATGAACCCCAAAAACCAACTATCATTGTAACCTCTTAACTGTCTCATATGCGACACCATTTTTTATTTCTTCTAGTGTAAACTGACAACTTAATAAACTATCTATCCATTTATCTATAAGTTCTTTATCAGGATAATATGGTCTTTCTATTTTAGTCAAATCACTTTCACCAACAACATTTGATTGTGATACTTCATCACAAAATACTGGTACACCAGATAATACTGCCTCAATGGCAGCTGTTGATTGCATAGTGACCATTGCCCAACAATTTTTTAATTGTTCTTGTAAAGATGTTTTATCACCTTTATTTCTAATTCTAATTTCTCTGTCTGTATATTTTTTTAATGTTTCAAGTGTATCACTTAACCACTTTTCTTCGGTTATATGATACATTCTACATACTGCTTTAGTTGGTGGACAAACTAGAATATAAGTACCAAAATTCCAACCATTAAATGTAATTGGTTTATATCTTTCTATTCTCTTTTTGTCCTGATTTGTTAACTCAACTAACTTATTCAGTTGCAATTGATTCTTTACAACTCTGTATAATTGACCATAAGGACCTGGTCTATAATCTCTTGTAGCGTAAAAGTAAGCGTGGTCCATATAATAAAATTCGTGGTTTCTTTTTTGACATTCCCATATAACTCTTTCTGAACCTCTTAATGTTCCTACAACTGCTAGAGGATTAGTTGTAAAATTTTCCCAATTAAACGTAGGCCAAAACCCCTCTTCAAATGGGTGTATTCTTTCTCTACCGTTTCTATGTACTATTTGTGAGAAAGCAACAATAAATCTATCTTTAGCACCAGAACCTGTACAAAATCCTTCAATCATTTTATATTAATCTTACATTGTTGGTGATAGTAGTCAAACCATTCTGAATGATAGTCGCAATCGTTAGTATCGTGAAACCAAGGACCACCCTCTGTATAGTGAACGTTCTTTACATCTTTATTATATTCATATTCATCTGCTAACCAATTCCACTCTAATGGTAAATCACCTATTAGACTTTCATCCTCCAACCATTTAAATTGGTGTAATTGTAATCCTGAAGCTGTATTAACATAATCTGGTGTTAATGATGTACACTTGTCACAATTCATTAACATAAAACTAGACCAGTTCTTTTTAGGATATTTTGTTTGTATTTGATTTAAAAACTTTGTTTCAGTTCTTGGTTCATAATCGTGTTTACAAACCTGTACGGCATATTTTTCATCACGCAATCTCCATAATTCAGAAATATCGCCTAACATTAACTGGTCACAATCCATAAAAACTGCCCAGCCTTTATAGTCTGCTAGATAAGGCACCATAAATCTACTAAAACTAAATTCAGTTGATTCTAAATTACCTCTTTCTCTAGTAAACGTATCTTTTATATTAGGTAAATAAACAGGTGTAATTGATACCGGTCTGGTACTGTTTTTTAATATACTATAAGCAAGTACACTAAAAGCAGCCTTCTCTTTACTATCATAACCAATAAAGACTTTAATCATAGCATATAATACCACATACTGGAGTTTTAGTTTCTAAATCGTGTATTTCATCTAACTTTAGTCTGTACCATTTACCAGGTTCAGGTTTAAATTTAAACTTACATAATTCAGCTTCTTTATCTTCTACTGTACGTGTTTGGTCAAGTCTTTCATTTTCAAACCATTGTGACCAAAATCTAAATTGATTATCAAAGTCAAGTGCATAGAAAAAAACTTCTTCTTTTTTAGCGTCTGCAAATAGAGGAACATCTTTCATACACCAATAATAATACTTACCTTTTTCTGGTAATAATATGCTTCTAAATTCGTGTTGCAACCATTCTGATAGTTCATTTGATACTTTATGAAAACTAAACTTTTCTCTATATTTTTCATAATTACCATCAATAGGTTTTTCTGCAATTGCTTCATTAGATTCAATTAACTCTTTAGGTATTTCTTTGATACCCTTTTCTTCTTGTACAAATGAATTGTAAATCATACTCTAGCCTCCGGACTTTTCATTAACTTTTTTCTTTTAGGACCTTTTATGTGGTCATACACCGGTCCTAATATAGACCTTGCTTGTACGTGTCCTGTTTTACCATCACCAATGTCTTTATTCTTGACACCATTCTTTTCATATTTTTTTCTCACTAAATCCCATATATAACTATCGTGTTGTTCTTTTTCTTTGTATATTAAATCTTCATTGTACATATTCTGCATTTCAACTGCATATTTTACCACATCTGGATGTTTCATATTGAAGTATAAAAAACCACATTCACTATAATGATTTCCTCTACCTAGATAACTCATCATCATATCGTTATTGTGTATGTGTTTCTTTACCCATTCTTCATCAATAGTTTTATAAAATACACTATCAGCGTCTATACAAATTAAACCATCATAGTCTTCGTTAGTAATAATCTCATTTGTATAAGCATATACTTTATAAGAAAATCTAACACCATCATTAATATATCCAGCAGGTGTATCTGCAACAGGTCTTTCTTTGTTTCTATTTACAAACTCTTCGCATTGTGGTATCTCATCAAACGTACTTTTAGGCATAAAGTTCGTATGTGGTATATCTAACATATCTTCACTATATACAATCAAGTTAAATGGCCAGTTATAGGTTTCAAAAAACTTATGACCATATTGTTTATATAACTTTTTGTTTAAAGTTGTGACTACACCAATCATTTTGTAAATACTGTTTCTTTCCTATAATTACCTCTACGAAAGTATTTAATTGAAGCCATAATACTTTCAACATCTTTTGCATATTCTTTTTCTTTATCGTTTCTCAATGGTAATTCTAACACTACAACTGCATTATTTTTTGACATCAATTCTAAACCACCTAGTACAATTTCTTTTTCGTGTTCTTGACAATCTACTTTGATAAAATCCACATTTTGGTCAAACTTATCTACATAATCATCCAACATTCTAACATCTGTTGTTAACTTTTTTAATGCTGATTCTTTTAATGTTCTTTGAGAGTTGCCATATTGTACACCGTGAGCTAGAAGACTTACGTTACCACTTTCATCAGGACTTTGAAATAGTACGGCGTCTTTCTGGTGTTTGTTTGATAATGCTATCTCTTCTAATGTCCAGTTATTAAAACTTTCCATATTTCTTTTATAACATTCTATGTTTTCTGGATGTGGTTCAAATGCAACTACCTTTTCAAACTTTTTTGATAAGTCTTTAGACCAAAAACCAATATTACCACCAATGTCTAATGCTAAACCTAATTTCTTAACAAATGATAATGAATAGTCTCTTTGTTCTTTTTGATATTCAAAATTACCATAGTGGTCTACTATATGAGTATCGTAATGTGTGTCCCAATCAGGCAACCACCAAGTTTTAATTAATTTCACTTTTCACTTCCTATTTTTTGTATAAAATAACTATCTGCAATATCTGATAATGGATTAGTTGCCTTATCTGTATCAAATATCTTTTTTAAGTCAATTTTAGTTTGTTTTATAAATTCATTTAACATCATATCTTTATCAGCATTACCTTTTCCTGTCGCACCTTTTTTAACAACACTTGGCACGACTGCTTCATAAGTAAGTCCCTTTTCAAGTATTCTATATTTGAGTATACCACAGTTCTCAGCGATTTGAAAAAGTCCTTGACCTTTTGAACCGTAAGAATAGCCTTCAATAAATATTTTTGGAGTTCCGAGTGGAGCAAGAATATTGAATACGAAATCTGATATATAACCAAATCTCTCAATAGGGTCTTTCCATTCTTTATGTTCATAACCAATAATATTATCACTTTGTTTACCAATCCACTTTTTCTTGTTTGTCAAATAATAAAAGTTTAAAGTACCGCCGTCATTCACACATACAGCAGGACTAGTTAGACTATAATCAATCCCAACTATCGTCCTCTGCTTTGTTATAATTTTCTTCATCAAATTCCTCAACTTCCCATCCACAAAAAGGACAAGTTAATGGTTCTAAATCTTGAACCTCTATGTCCCATTCTACGGTATATTTAGTCTCACAATTTGAGCAGACTTTTTGTGCTTTTTCTAATGCCATTATAGTTTAAACTTTTTAAATTGGTCTTTTTTAACGTCTTGCTTAATACCACCAATTACATAAGATTCAATCTCTGTCTCTTGTGGTGCGTTTTGTGTAGAACGGCTGTTTAACCAATGTTCTACCCAAGGTAAAGGATTTGTTTTTTGCTCGTATCTCGGTTCTAGGCCGATTGCTTTCATTCTTCGGTTCGCCATATACTCTACAAACTGGTGTAATAGTTTTTCTGATAAACCAATCATACTTCCTTTGGAAAATAGATATGTTGCCCAACGTTTTTCCTCCTGAACAGCCTCATCATACATAGTATAAACTTCTTTTTCACTATCTTTAATTACTTTGTTCATCACTTTGTCATTTTCGTGGTCTCTGTAATTATTGATAATTCTTTGTGACATTGCTAAGTGTTGTGATTCGTCTCTTGCAATAAAAGAAATAATCTTAGCACTACCTTCAAGTAGTTTTAATTCACCAAATGCAAATGAACAAGCAAATGATACATAGAATCTTAAACCCTCTAGTATGTTAACTGTTACCAATGCTTTCCATAATTTCTTTTTGATTTCGTATTCGTCAACACTCTTCTTATCTAAATGCCACTTATAACCTGTGTCAATTAGGTCATCATAAGTCTCTGTAATAGTTTTTGCTCTTCGTTCAATTTTTTCATCACCAATAATTGTATCAAATACTTCATTTGGATTTGAATATAGATTTTTAATAATGTATGTATAACTTCTACTATGAATTGTCTCAATGAAATCCCAAGTCACAATACAACCTTCAATTTCTGGTAAAGAAACAAACGGTAAAAATGCAAGGCACGGACCTCTACCTTGTACACTATCTAACATAGTTTGGTATTTTAGATTAGATGTAAAAATAAACTTTTGTTGTTCATTTAATTCTGCATAATCATTTCTATCTTTTTGTAAAGATACTTCTTCTGGTCTCCAAAAATAACCCATTTGTTGTTGATTCAGTTTATCAAAAATAGGATATTTCATATCACTATATTGTTGTACTTGTAAATCTTCACCAAAAAACATAGGTTGTTTTGTGAAATCAATATTTTTATTTGTGTTAAATACACTTCTCGCCATTTTTAAGTCCTTAAATTGTACAACTATCGCAATCTTCTTCAGCTTGCAATGTTGCCGGTTCTGTTTCCTTTACTTCGTCTTTCCAACCTACTGGATGTGTAGGTTCGTCTTCGTCTTTTTTACTATCATAAGTGTTTTGATAGTAAGAGGTTTTCCAACCTAATTTATAAGTTGTTAACAAGTCTTGAGCCATAACCGAAATAGGTACTTGACCCTCGTCAAAATGTTCGGGATTATATGACCAGTTTCCACTAATTGCCTGGTCAAAATACTTTTGCATTACTGCAACGATATTTATATATCCTTCATTCCCTTTCATATCCCATAATAGAGTATAAAAGTTTTTTAATCTAGGATAATCGGGTACAATTTGTTTTAATGTACCTTTTTTAGACTTTTTAATACTTAAATAGTCTCTAGGTGGTTCGATACCATTTGTCGCATTTGAAACAACACTAGATGACTCACTTGGCATTTGTGCTGATAACGTACTATGTCTCAATCCAAATTCTTTAATATCTTTTCTTAATTTATCCCACTTCATAGATAGTTTACGATTTACAATTTCATCTACTTCTTTTTTGTAGGTGTCTATTGGTAATATACCATCAGAGTATTTTGTTCTATTAAAGTATTCACAAGCACCTTTTTCTTTTGCAATGTTATTACTTGCTTGCAATAGATAATATTGGAATGCTTCAGTAAGTATATCTACTTCTTTCCAAGCTTCTTTACTTTCATATGAAACTTTGTTCTTTGCCAAATAGTGTGCAAGACCAATATAACCAATACCTAAACTTCTTCTTGCCTTTGTAGATACTTCGGCAGCCTTAACAGGATATTGCTGATGGTCAATAATTTCTTCTAATGCTCTAACAGCCAAATCACATAAGTTTTCTAAATCTTCAACATACTGTATTTTACCAACATTGATAGCAGATAGAATACATAAAGCAATCTCGCCTTCACCATCAATATGACTAATAGGGTCTGTTGGTAATGTAATCTCTTGACATAAGTTTGACATATAAATTCTGTCTTTGAAACTAGAGTGAGTATTACAATGGTCAATATTCATAATGTAAATACGACCTGTCTCTGCTCTCTCTTTTAATATATCACCAAATAATTCTTGAGCACCTACTTTTGTTTTTTTAATACTGGTTTTTCTTTCGGCTTTGGTATATAAGTCATCAAACGTCTCTGACCCCCAAGCCTGATAGAGCTCAGGTACTTCGTGTGGCGAGAAGAGTGTAATTTCTTCGTCATTAATAAACCTTTCATAAAATAACTTTGAAATCTGAATAGAGTAATCTAATTTTCTAACTCTGTTATCTTCGGTGCCTTTGTTGTTTTTTAAAACAATAATATCTTTTATTTCTTGGTGCCAAATAGGGAAGTGAACCGTTGCGCTACCGCCTCTAACACCATTTTGAGTGCAACACTTAACCGTTGACTCAAACTTTTTGAGGAATGGTATAACTCCTGTGTGTTGTACTTCACCGCCTCTAATTCTGGCGTTAATGCCTCTGATTCTCCCAGCGTTAATACCAATTCCAGCCCTTTGTGCAACGTAGTTGCCAATAGCCATATCACTAGAGAAAATACTAGGTAGAGTGTCATCAACATCAACCAAAACACAACTAGCGTACTGGCGAATAGGTGTTCTAACGCCGGCCATAACAGGCGTAGGAATGTTGATTTTAAATTTTGAAATAGCTTCATAATACTTCCTTACATAACTTAATCTTGTGTTTTTTGGATACTTTGCAAATAATGTGGCTGCAATAAGCATATACATAAATTGAGGTGTTTCAAACACTTCACCTGTACTTCTATCTTGCACCAAATATTTGTCTATTACTTGTCTTAAACCAGCATATGTGAAATCATAATCTCTTTCGTGATTAATCCAATTTTCCATTCTATCAAAATCACTTTTACTATACCAATTTAATATTTCTGAATCATAAACACCAATCTCTACACCTTTTTTAGTGTGTGTAAAAATGTGTGGGTGGTCCCATAGTTTATGATGAATTTGTTTTCTCAAACTATATAATAATAACCTAGAGGCAACAAACTGATAATTAGGATTGTCTAGTGAAATTAAATCTGAAGCAGACTTAATAAGAATTTGTTGAATTTCATCTGTTGTAATACCGTCATAGAATTGTAAACCACTATTCATTTCTACTTGTGATGATGATACACCTGAAATATCTTCACACGCATACTCCACCATTTCGTGTATCTTATCAATGTTAAGAGATTCTAATCCTCTACCATTTCTTTTCTTCACCTGCAACGTCTTATTATCTACCATATTTCTCTCCTAACATTTCTTGTAATCGGTTAATTTTGTCAAAGCACTTAATCTGGAATACGTGTTATTACTTATAATACCAGCAACTTGACTTTTTGTCAAGCCTGACATAATTAAGTCATTTACATCTTTCAGTTGCATATCATTTGGCCATATTACTATGTTATAACCTTTGTCAACAACATCATACATTCTCTTAATAATTTCTCTGTTTCTTGGTTCGTTGTCAAATATATATGTGACTTGTTCAGTAGGTACACGTAGAGTCAAATCGGCGCCGCCAGCTGCCAAACAATTGTCAACAAACATACTATCAATGGGTCCTTCTACTATGTAAATATCTTCTTGTAGATTTACATTGTCAAGACCAAATACTTTTTGTTTGTTCTCATCAATTTTTATTGTGAGATATTTTGGTTGTTCATTACCAAATGCACGACCTTGAAAAGCAAATGGTTTGCCATCAACACCGTAAAAAGGAATAATCAACCTAGGGTGTTCACCTTTAGTATGAGGAAAAGTATTTGGTTTTACCTCATTAACAAAAGACATAAACTTATTTGAAAGATACAACTTACTAAAATATTCGGTTGGTATTTTTCTATTAATAACGTATCTATAAGCAGGATGTGATTCTTTCAACTCGCTTATTTTAATTAATTTACTAAAGTAATCTGTGTCTGCAAACTGCGTAGGTTTGAAATCAAACTTTTTAGGTTTTGGCGTGGAGGGTGCCGAGCCTTTATATCTCTCTAGTAAATATTCTTCATATTTTTTAGGGTCAATTTCTTTCAGGAAATTAGCCAAATTTTGGCCTTCACCACAATTATGACATTTAAAGAACATATCATTTTTTACTTGGTAAAAATATGCTCTCGCCTTGGTTTTACTCTTTTTAGAATCACCACAATGAGGACAACGAAAGTTAAAAAGATAATCACCTTTCTTCTTAAATTGCCCCAATCTTGATGATAATTCGTTAATATACTTTAAATCAATATAACTAGACATTATATAAGTTTTTACTTTCAATTAGATTAGTCATAGAGAATAACACAATAATATGTGTTTGTCAATGGTGGAAAAAACTTTCCAGCGAAAAAATAGCACCGAGGTTTCCAGCGCTGTTTTTTTAACCAGGACTTACCAGTCCTACTACTTCATCATTTCTAGGATTTCGTGACCGTTTAAGGCTATAAACCACCCTATAACAACAGCACCACCCATAATTAACCATTTATATTTCTCTAGTATACCAATTCTCCCACCAATGTCAAGCTTCAATTGCTTTATTTCAATTAATAATCGCTTTTCTACTTGTTGGATTTCTTTTGAGAGGTCTTTATGAACAGAATCTATCTCACCAGCTCTTTCTTTTAGCTTATCAAAAATGATTTCATCCATTTGTTCTTGTCTGGAGATTTTTTCTTCGTGTACGGCCAACATTTGCTTGATGGATGTTGATACGTCTGTAAGTTTATCTATAGCCGTGTCTATTCTACCGTGGATTGAGCCCATATTCTCAACATCTTTTTTCAATCCAGCAATATCTATAAGCATTTCTTTGTTTGATTCTGACATATTACTCTACTAATTCGCTAAAGGATTTTGTGCTTTTAATTTAAGTTCTTGTATTTGTAATTTTAATACTTCTACTTCTTTTTCTAATACTGCTACGCTAGTCTCGTTCTTCTTAATTCCAGACACGTCTGGCGCCTCCGATTCAGACTTTTCTAATAAAGATATTCTTTCATTAGATTTAGCAATTTCAGCTGTATTTACTGTGATACCTGATACATCAACATTTGAACCCTCAATTGCTGATAATCTAGTATTGAATTCTCCCCACGCATAAAAACCACCACCTATGGTAGCAATAACACCTATTAAGGCTGCATATGTAGAGAGTTTATCTACTATTCCATTCTTCATTTTTATTCCTTTATTGTATTGATTTCAAAGCAGCTATTTCTGCTTGTAAAGTATTTATTCGTGTTGACACCCTAGCTAGAGCATTTTGTTGTACAGCAATTGGGTCATTACTGGTGTAGGCATTTAAACTAGCCTCTTTGTATATTTGTTGCTGTTCTAATATATTTAGTTTTTCAAATAACTCTAGGTTACCATCTGGAATGTTTCCACCATTTAATCTCTTACTTTTATATACTGTTAAATCTGGTGCGTTTGAAGATAGACCTGCTGATAACACTAGAGAAGTTGCTTGTAGTTTTTGGTCAACTCTTTTTAATTTAGAGTTTATTTTAGCAATTATTTTTGCAACCTTTTTACTTATGTTGTCAGCGTCGGTAGTGGTAATCTTCCTGTCCTCGACAGATACGTCTGTTTCATCTTCCACAACCTCGCTATTATTCTCCTTCTCCTCTTGTCTTTCTGTTTCCTTATCTTCAACCAATTCTGATTCATTTGATACAACATCACTCTCTTGTCCTTCCGGCTCTGTTGTCTCTTCATTTGTAGATAAAGTTTCCTCTGTCTTAATGGTTTCATTTGTAAGCTCTTCATTAGTAGCATTTGATTCCTCTTTTATGTTAGATTCTTCCGTTGGTTTTGCTTCTATTATGTCTTCTCTTTTATTTTCCACCTCCTCAAAGTTATTTGTCATTGTTTCTTCTTCTTTAAATTCTTCCATATCTGGTTCTTCCATCATAATTTCTGGTTCATTTAAACTAGCAATTTCATTCATCATATCACCACCCAATTCTTTCATCATACTATCACCTAACTCTTCAAAAAATTGCTGTTCAGTAATATTTTCAACTTGTAATTCTTGTTTAAAATCTTCTACTAGATTATTAGTTTCTATAAAATCTGTAAATTGCATTTCAACAAAGTCTTCAAATTTTATTTCTTCAAACTTACCAAGGTCATCTTCAACTATAACCTCAAATTTTATTTCCTCTATTTTTACTTCTTCCATTTTATCTATTTCTTTAAATGCGTCTTCAACTTTATTATCTAAATCTACAAATAAATCCAAGCCATCATCTGTTGTTAAATTAACTGCGTCATTGATAGCCTCGCCTGCATTTGTACAAGTACCTAGTTCTTCACAAGATGTAAATGTTGATGATTGAACACCAGCAGTTGTAATAGATAACTGAGCATTATCTACATCTGGTCCTCTATGAGCCTCATCATATGATGTACCAGCGGTGTCATTATACATTTCTGCTCTGATTGTAAAATCGGTTTGTGTGTTTGAGTTATGAGTATAACTATCTGTATAATTATTCCATTGACCACCATTACCTGCCCTATTCGGGTCGTGGTCATTTATATCTCTAATTTGTGTAGTTACCGTACCATCACCGGCTGTGATAGTTTGTTTAAGTGTAAATGTATTTTCTGTATTATTCCAAAACCATACATCTGCTGACATTGTTGAGGTAAAACCCTCATTGATTTGTGATTGTGTTAAGTGACCATCGCCAACCAAATCCACATCTTGGTAGATACTACCATTAGGGTCACCTTCAAATGCTAAAACACCACCTGAAGTATTTTGTCCTGTGTAAGTTGTGCCTGATGTGCTAGAGTGTCCGTGACCTATATCACCTGATTCAGTCCAACCGTGATTATAGTTACCCTTACCGTCTGGTGAAAAAGTTGAATTGTTTAAGACGTTGCCTGTGATTGTGCCTGCTGTAGATGTGGTACAGGTACGGTCACCAAGGTCGTTGGTTGTGCAGGTTTCTGCCTTACTTACGTTTAGAAAAGTCGTAAGGGTTAAGGCTATGACCAAACTTATAAACTTTATAACTTGCATATGCTACAAGGCAACTCCAAATAAGCCAATTAATAGTACCGTAATCCATAAATTATTTATTCCTATTTCGGTGGATTTTGTTTCATCTCCAGGCTTTTTTTTTTCATTTCTTTTTCAGCAGCCTTATCTACTTCTTTCCACTCTTTATTTGATTTACTTTCTTCTATTTTTTTTAATTTTTCTTGTACAACTTTCAATTCTTCCTGTCTAGCAATCTCATCTTTCTTTGCTTGAATTTTGTCTGCTTTCTGTACAACTTTTAATCTCTTTGTATAGATGTCATAGTCTGGTCTCAACTTATTGTATTTTTGCCATTGTTGAGTTGCAGCCTTACCGATTTTACCTTCAAATGGGCAAGGTGTACCAGATTGTTCCATTGCAAAGAACACTCTAGGATCCTGACACAAAATTGACACAGCTGCCACTTTCATACCAAGGTCATTTAATACTTTTGATAATTTTATTCTTTCACAGTTCTCATCTGTTCTATATGTACCAGCAGATATACCTAAACCAAATGTAGATATACCACCTGCCATACCAACCACACATAAATCCTGTGACATTGCTGACATACTTGGTGCTGATGATTGAGAGGTTACTCTTGTCTCACCTGTGTTTGTGGTATTATTGGTTGTAGCCGTGGTATTAGAAGACGAACCACTAGCGTAAGTAGTAGTTGATTCTTGGCTATATCCACCAGAAATAGTGGTGTTAGAACCTGAAGTTGTTGTTTGTGTGTTGGTCGTGGCACCATTTGAAGTGGTGTCCGCAAGTGTCAAGTGTGTTAGTCCCATAACGAAACATATTATAAGACCGATTAAAGTCTTGTTCATAATTTGTCTCTGCGCCTCTACGTGAGTTAATCTCACTTATTTGTATGCAATTTTCGTGCAAAAGAGGTCGTTGTACCTTTATTTATAAAGGATTTTATTCTAGTATCAAAGCCTTAATGCCTTTTGAGCCGTCAATATTAACTTCCAATTGTGCCTTTGATTTTATGCAACTATATTGTAAGTTATTATTGCCTTTTATTTGTCTTTCAGCTATTCTTTTTCCTTTGAGACAATTTGACATACTCTCTTGGATTCTATGTTCCTTTATCTCATTATTGACAATCATAAGTAGTGCTACAACTGTTTCTACAATCATTTTTTATCCTATTGGCTTTTGCCATTCCCATTTTCGTATTTCATATCTCTATCTGCGTCTTTTAGTTTTTCAATATTATCAGCCGCCTTTTGCATTTGAGTTTGCAAAAATTCAATGTTAATTTTATTGTTTTTTGAATCATCTAATTCTTTTTCAATTTTCTCCACCGTTTTATACAAATCCTCGATTAACATATATTGTTCCGAGTCGGCAGGCAATGTACCCATTTCACCTCTAGGCCATTTAATTCTAAATTCTGTATTCTTTTCTAAATCGGTTGACAACATTTCAATTGCCTGATTTAGGTCTTTTTGAAGTAGTGTAAGTTTAGTCTCTGAAATGTTTAGTCGTTCTACAATACCGAAATAACTCCACACTCCTACTGCTACTGCACCGATTATGGCCAGCATATTACGGATTGGCATAGCAACTGCTGTACTGTCATCTAATTCTAAAGGTTTACTCATCTTTGATTTCTTCACTTTCATAGTATTCTTTATATTTATCTAACAAATCATTTGTAATCTTCAACTGGTTTCTGATTCTAGCAAAGTTCTTAGCCAAGAGTTCAAAGTCCTTATCTGTAAGTCCCCATAACACCGGGTCTATGCCTTGTTCCTCTAGCTTTTTGAATACTTCCTCAGCATTATTACTAGTGATAATAATCCATCTTAAATTCTCTAATTCAAGAGGTTTAGGACTGTTCAAATTGAGTTTTTCCCTAGGTACTTCTTGCTTAAATATTTCTAACTGTTTTACTCCAGCACAACTAGTAAGGAATATAGTTAGGGTTAGCAATAGAAGGACACTCTGAATTAATTTCAGACTTCTTTGTAGCATTCTTTTCCTTATCTGTTAAAGGTGACCCACTAGCAATCTCTATACATCTTGTCGCCAATGCACTCGCACCGTTTGTTATTCGTTCAATAGTTTCTGTTCTCTGTATGGCTAACTTACCAACGTCTCTATTCTTTTTATTAAATCTCTTATCTAAATCTTCTAAATCTTTTTTTAATACATTCACCAACTGATTTATCTTATTGTTAGCGTCTAGTATTTTTTTAAAATCTATCTTTTGGTTTTCTATGAGTTCTTTCTGCTCTGTGACGGCAGATTCTAACTTGATTTGATTTGCTTTTAATGTAGCATTATCAGACCTTAATTTCATAACATAGGCACCAGCACCGGCAAGACCAGCAACCATTACACCTATCATTATCATTCTCATAGAACCAAACATATTATTTCTTTCTTAATTTTTTCATAGCATTTAAGATGTCTTCAAACTTTTCGTTGACATACCAACCTGCTACAAAACCGATTACAAATGCGATTGTTGTAAACATATTATCTCCTTTAACTTTTACTTCCACCAATGTAACCACCAATTACTCCAATCAGTCCTGTGACTGACATCTTCATAAGTGTAATTACAGATTCATCTACTGGTCTGTTTTCTTCTAATGCTACCCAATAGTCACCAATGATGATAACTCCAAGTAAAACTAATACACCAGATGTTATTAGTAATATTACAATGTCTTTAAAATTTTTTATCATTTAATCCTCTATCTTTGCGTTTCTTTTTCTATGTCCGTTCCACGCAACAAAACCACCCAATCTTAATGAGTAGTATGCTAGATAGTTCATAAGATAGAAACCATTTACATTAATATTAATATCTCTAAAGATTTCATCTGCTCTCTTTTGTGATATAGTTCCTAATGTATCTTTTTTATTAGCGCTTAACAATGTCTGATACTTATAACCATAATCGTGTACCAAACCTCCTACTAATAAAACACCAACTGGTGAGAAAAAAGTTCTTAAAAATTTAGGTATACTTGCACCATCAAATTTAAAACCTTTTGGTATTACATACTTCTTATCATTTAGATTGTAATAGAAGTCTGCTGTAAGTTCCCAATTTCTCGTTGCTAATAACCACATAGCTATAGCTTTAAAAAAACCTTTACCTTTTGTTTTAATTGGTAGAGGTTTCAGTTGAGGCATTTCATTATATTTAAACGTATAACATTTAGGTTTTTTCTTATCAAACATATTGATTAAAAAACCTATAATTATAAAAGCAATTAGTAATGACCATTGCCAAAATTTCATTGCTAGTGTTAATAAAAGTTCCATATTATTCCTTGTTTTTGATTACACCCTTTTTAACTAGGTGAGTATGTAATGCTGTACCTTTTACATTTTTAGAAGCAGTTATACCTGCCATTCTTTTTGTTCTATACTGAGCACCTTTAGGTGGTGTGTCACCTAAACTTGCGATAGGAGCCAAGTTAGAAGTACCATTACTGAAGCCTGTGATATATTCTTTTAAAGATTTCATACTTTTGCTTTTTCTCTAATAGATTTTTTATCTTCTTCAGCTTCTACTGTTATTTCTTCTTTGACAATACCTGATAGTTCATCTACCTTATCGTCTAATTTATCTAAAGTTTTTAAAACACCTCTGAAAACCACATTATTCATATCATTATTCTCTTTAATTTTTGCACCAAACTTTTTCATAATAGTTCTACGCAATACATCTTCGGCGTCATCTTTCTTTTTCTTACCTGTTGGATTCATATCTACACCACCACCAGCAACAGAGTTTGTTGGAGCGTCCTCATCCATCTTATTGATGATTTCGTCTACCATTTCTTTATAATGTTTTGGCATATTCTTTCTCCGATATTAGTTTATCATCAACTTCAAATACATCAATACCAAAACACGTCATATAAGGTTCTTGTTGTCTGATAGTTTCAGGCACCTCACCCTCTTCACTCAATAAAGTTTCATAATGGTTTTGTTCTTTTAAGTATTTAATTATAGTTGATTCAATCAAATCTTTATGCTGAGCATAAGACTTGTCTTCTTTGATTAGTAAAGCTAATGCAACTGCAAACGAACCAAGTTTTGAACCTAGTCCAACTTTAGCTAATATTTTTTTAAGGTTGAATACGAACCTGTGTAATAGAGTGTAGTTTTTCTTCTTACTACCTAATACATTTCTATATTTAATTAACACCTTGCCATCTTTATCAATAATACCATCTTTAAATGCACCTGTTTTTTCAAACGGTGTGATAAGCATTTTGACTACACGATATGTAATTAAAAAATCTATTCCTCTAGCCATTATAGTTCCTCTATCATTCCTTTTATCTTTAAGTCTTCTTGTTCCTCATTTAATTCGTGAGGGTACAAGTAACCTAGATAACCACAAATTGTTTTCAGTATAGGCCAGTAAACCTTATCTATTTTAAATAATAATAAAGTCATACAGACATCAGAACCGAAAACATTATGCAATAATATAATATGGTTTAGTACCAATCGTATCTTAATTTCACCTGTCGCTTCGTATTTACGAAACAACCTTTTAAGGTACTTGAACCTTTTTATATCATCATCAAACTCTTGTTGTTTTTCAAGAGTGGGGTTGTCATAATTTTGCATTGCAAATAACAACCAATTTTGTTTGGTTATTGTTTCAAACATTATTACACTAACTTAGCGTAAACCTTAGACATTCCTGTTTTTAATGTTTCGTATTCAACTTGAAGCTTTAAACCACCTTCTTTTTTGTGAGAAATACCATCATCATTAATATCAGAACCGTCTATGTCCTTACCAAATCTTCCTCCACCAAATTTAATTTCAGCAGTAAAATCACCCTTATCGCCAGATACTTCTTGTACTGGACAAAATAAGCCAATTCTTGCTAAGTCATTTCTAATTTCTTCTACAGCGTGTTGAGCAGTCATATATTCTTTACTCGCTACACCACCTAAAAATGCATTAACTCTTTTTAAAACCTCGGGGTCTTGTATGTTATGAACACCAACAGAACCATCTTCAAAAGAAGCTGCGTTAGGTGTACCAACGTGGCCGCCATCAAGACTTTCTTTGATGTTTACGTGTTGTTTAAAAGTTTTCATTTATTCTTCCTCTTTTTCTTCTTTGTCTTCCGATTTCTTATTAGTCTTTAAACTAGCCATAGGTTTATTAGTACCAAGACCAGGACCAAGGATTTCTTCCTCAAAGTCATCTAAATTTTTATCTTCTATAAAAGATTTAAATTTTTTCATTTGTTTTTTTCTTTACTTTTTTTAATACAACTTCCTTATTGGTAGCTATATTGATTAAGTTAGTTGCAAATTGAACAGCACCATTGATTGCATTTAAATTGCCTTTCATAGCACCTAAATCAACTTCAACTTTTTGAATCTTATTCTTCAACTCATCAAAGTCTTTTGTAAGTCGTTGTCTTTCATCTTGTAGTTCGTGTAATGTTATATTCATAATATTCTCCAATTAATAAATTACGCTGTTGTTCCAGTATTTGCTAAAATATTCCAAGAACCATTTTTGAAAAAACAAATTGCTGTTTTTCCAGCACCAGATAATACTATACTAGTATGACCTCGTAAGTTAGTTGGTGTAATTGTAGCATTGTTAGAACCAGTTGATGATGTATTTAAAAAGATTTTAATTTGACCATCTGCACCATTAGCTAATGTAATAGTACCTGCTTGTGCTGTTGCGTTGATTTCAGTCACACTTGAAGTCACATCAGCTGCAAGAGCGGAAGAACCGTCTAGTGTTAATTGTTGCGAAGCTTGTTTCAATCCTAACCAAGTTGGTATATTATTGAATACTGAGCTTGCACTTACTTTTTTATTGATTGGTGTTCCAGTTGGGTCATCTACAATGTGAAATAAATCTACTGAAGCTAATGCGTTACCTAAATCGGTAAGCTGTGTAATTTTCTTATCTGCCATTTTTTTCTCCTGTTAACCCCTTTCGGGGAATTCTACTTGTGCCAAAAGACACAATCACTTTGTTTATATATTTATAAAGGGAGGTCAAGTGACCCCCCTTTAATTAGTTGCTATTAAGCAGCGTTAGTTAAAACTGATAAAGTCTCGTATTGTACTCTACCATTTCTACCACCACTACCTGTAATTTTTAAGTTCCAACCTGCGTGACCGGCACCTGCTGGTACTTGGCCATCTGCATAGTTAAATAAACCCAATGTGACACCTGTAATAAAGTTGTCAGCAGTTGCGTCTTCAAATAAGTTAGTTCTATTTGCACTTGTAGGTGCTAATTTAGCAGCGGCACAAGCCCATAACGGTGCTCCTGCAGCTGAATCTGCGCTAGTTTGCATAGACATAGTATTCTCTCCCTTTTAAATAGTTAATTGGTACTCAATTCTTAATATGTACCACTATTTATAAGGGATTTAATTTTCTAGGAGTTTTTTGAGAAGTCTGATAGTTCTTGATGTGTCACCATTGTGTACTACACCTAGTCCACCTTTGGCTCTAAATTCATTAACGTTTTTAGGATAATCGTCAATTAATATAGAATTTTTATTAGCGTACTTTTGCTTTTGTACTCTTTTAACTAGATTGATTTTGTTAGAAGAAAGGCCTAACTTTGTGGATGCCCACGCCTTTTTGCCTGGTATACAGTTCTTATCATACGTATCTTCTACGTAAGCAGATAAAATCTCCGTGTCGTACTTCTTGATGAAGTTCCAGAGTTCTTGTCCGCCTTTCATCCAAGGTAGTGTTTTCCAAAAATCAGGTTTAGATTTAATCTCTCCCCACTTTTCAGCCTTTGAACCTTTAGACCAGTCTGTAATTGATTTACCAGTCAGAGTTTCAGCACCTTTTACAAAGTCTGCTAATACTCCGTCCATATCACAATATATTTTCATAGTGTTATCCTTTTTTATTATGTCTTATTATAACACAAGGTTATGTCAAAGGCAAGCACTTTTTTACTTATTATATGTGATTTTTGGCTCAGTATCTACTTTAGTCTTTGGTTGACCACTCATAGTCTGACCTTTTGTCTCTGATTCTTTAGTATATTTCTTATCAATCATATTGAAAAAGTCTTTTTTCTCTTTTGGTGACATTGCACCGATACCTTTACCAGTTTTTTCTAGTTCTTTTTTGAACATAGTTTGGTATGCACTATCTTCCATATGTTTTGATAAGTTCTTTACTGTCTCTTCTATTGAACCTGATTTTGATTCTAAATATGCCATTTTAATTTCCCTTTACCTGTTTTGCTAAGTCTTTATCTGCACCACCCCAAGTTCCACTTGATTTAGTCACAAATGAATTTACTCTAGCAAATGCCCATTGTTGTTGAGTTGTACCTGGTCGGTGTCCACCTCTCCAAGCGGCCATACCTCTATCATAAACCTGTTTTAAAATACCATATGGCATTCCTGATTTCTCAGCTTTGTTTTTTAAACCCTCAATTTTTTCAAATAATTCTTTTGCTGGGTGGTTTGCTTGTTCTTTTCTTACTGTTGATTCTGGTACACAGTTTGGTACCATCTTGTCACCTTTTTTCTTCATACCTTTTTGAGTATATCCTACCCAACAAGCTTCTGTAATAGGATTATAATTATCTGCGTCAGCGCTTTCATCAATAGCATAACTCTCTGCTCTTACTGTTGCACCATAATTGTTTTGTAAATCCGTTGCATACTTATTAAGGTCTGCACCGTTACCATTTACCTTTAAAGCCTTTTGATTACCACTAATTGTGAAACCTTGTTTTGCTAAATCAGTTGAAGCTTTGGACATCATATCGTGTGTTTTAAAAGATACTGTCATCTTCTTAAACTCATTCAAATCTTCGTTAGTTCTTTTAAGAACATTCTGAACATCTGGATGTAATGATAAACCTTTTGCAATCTTTTCAATTGCTGCTACAGCGCCTGAATAATTACCACCTTTGTATCGTTTATCGTTTGCAATACCATATGCCATCTTAATTTGTTGTGTAGTATACTTTGAAGTGTCTTCGTTTATTTTTTTAAGTTTCATATAATCAGAAAGGTCCATACTTGTAGCGCCAGTATTACTGAATTTATTATCAGGATAACTTGGGCTGAAAAACGCTACTACTTTACCGTTGACAATATGTTTCCATTCTCCATAACGGTCTATATCAATTTGACCGTGTTTAGAATGTTTAAATTTAGGATACATTCCACCACCTGGTTGTTTTTTCCAGTTTGGATTTTTTCTAATATCATCAACACTTTCTTTAACTGCAACTGACATACCAATAGCATATGCTTTACCGTTTGGCATTTCAACTTTTAAACTTTCTTTTACTTCTTCTTTTGCTTTTTCTTTTTCAATCTTATCTTTTAGATGTTTGTATGCAATACCAATTTGTAATAGAGGTTCACCTGTTTCAGGATTAACCTGTTTTTGAGTTGACTTTTGAATAGTTTTTGCTTTTTCTGTTTCGGCCTTTTGCTTTAACATAGCAATCTCATTATCTTTTTGGTCGTTTTGATTCTTTAATTTTTCTGCGTCATCTTCTTTAGGTTTTTTCTGCATATCTTCAGCAGCTTCAGCCCAATCTTGGAAGTTTTCTTTAACTGCAACTACTGTAGCTGCCATATCACCTTGTGCAAATAATACT
>Ga0213869_10001087_pt1 | contig 20858 bp, 8 predicted proteins | sample PICome_10_FD_160083 | JGI IMG/M metagenome (GOLD analysis project Ga0213869, IMG submission 160083) | Coastal seawater microbial communities near Pivers Island, North Carolina, United States - PICO132 | ecosystem: Environmental > Aquatic > Marine > Coastal | place: USA: North Carolina...
ATTTTTCATTGTTACATCAATGTTGCCACCTAAGTTGTAATTATTTTCAGGATCATATATTGATGCTGTTAAGTTTGGTATTTGGTAGCCTGGTGGTACACTTACAACATGCATATTTGCATTACCTGTAAGTGCCGCTGTTAGTGTAGTTGTTAAACTTGTAGGTCTTGTAGCATGATTGATTTCAAATGCATTTTCGTATGCTTTGTTTACAATAAATGTTTGACTATTAACACTTGCTGTATCTGTTGAGCCTGTTGAAAGTGTAATACTGTCACCTACTGCAAATATATGTGTATTTGCAGGAACATGGATAACTCTTGATGTTACAGAACTAGTTGTTGCATCACCTGTTAATGTTGGTGCTGGATACACTAAATACTTCATTGAAGTTAATTCTGCTGTTGGTATAACATTTGTATTTGCTAAACCAATTGTGAATGTATTTTGTGTAACACTCTTAATAGCAAATTCTGTATTGTTAATGCCATTTGCTGAACCACTTGTATTAATAAAGATTGTATCAGTTGCACTTAGCAAATTGTTTGGTTTATTAATAATTAATTGAGAACCTACTGCTGATGATACTATTGCTCCTAAATTTGCTTTTTCTGATTGGTTGATTGCAAAACTTCCAACATTATCTGCAATGCTTTTTGGTATGATTGCATAGTTTGGTTGTGTGTTTGATACTGCAATATTACCTGTTAAAACTGAACTTGCATTATGTTGAGTATCAGCAAATCTTAATATGTTGTTATCAACTGCTTCTGTGTCCATAAACATTTTATGTTGTGGCTCAACTGCATGTACATCTATTGCAACATTTGGTGCAGAAATAACTTTAGTACTATTTCCTGTGTTGTTAAGTGGCAAGTAATCAAATACAATATCTAAGTTACTACCAAACATTGATGGTAGTGAAACATTTGCTGAGTTGTTAATGCCCATATAGAATGTTCCTGCTGGCGCAATTTCAGTGTATAATTTACTAATATACGCCTGTGTTGTACCTGCAATTAGTGAACTACTTCCGCTTCTAGGCTGAAGTAATATAGACGAATATCCACCATCTGTAGTTGATTGTTCAACTGTAGAACCGAAATCATTAACTAATACTTGCTTGTTTTTATTTTCATCTATCTGATAGATCATTGCTTTAAGATTATTTGATGTATCATTTGCCGCAAATTTATTATCACTATTATCAATAGTAACACTACTGTTGTTTACTTCTTTAATTTTTCTGTCTACAATATCTGCAAATCCGCCGCTGTCATCTTTAATAGCAACTCTTAAATTTATTAATTCGTTTTTAGTTGTAGGTGCTAATGTATATTTTATTTTTGCACTATTAATAATTACTATAGGTACTGCTAGTTCAAAATTACTATGTAATGGTAAACCTGTTAAGCCGTTTTCAAATCCTACATTTAATATAAGTTTATTGTCGGCGCCTTGACCAAATGTATTTCTAACATCTTCGCCCCACCATTCAAATGGATACTGGCCACCATTAACATGGCTAGGTCTTAGTTTATTTGTTTTAAGTCTTGCTCTAATTTTTTCTGGTTGGCCACTATGTACTGGTATGTTATTACCATTTGGATCAGTCCATATTAAATTATTATTTTTTCTATCAACAATACTTAGAACATCTGTCATGCTATGATGATCAGAGAAATCAAGTTTAACTTTGTTTTTATTATTTTTATCTACTAGGTTTGAATTTATTCCTGATATAGAAAGACCTTTTTCAACTTCTCCTGTGTACTGAAGAGCCTGATGACTACCATAGTATCTTGGAATAAGATCTAACTTACTTGAAATAGATGAGCCATTTCTGGCTTGAAGTTCTATAAACATACCGTCCATTGATGGTGTTTCTTGCTTATATGTAAAGTTTTCTATCCACCATGCAGTATCAAAGTTTTCTGTTTTTGCTAACATTTCAAAAGCATTGTTCATCCAATTTTCTGAATAGGCCTCATCTGCATCACCGCCACTTTGATCCCAATATGGATGTTGTAAATATTCTTGAATGTTTGGTTGAATTCCTGTTTGTTCTAGTAATTGCGTTAAGCCTTCGCTGGTTACATATCTAAATTCTAAGTCTAGTTCTACACCATCTATACTTCTTAATGATTCTGGGATACCTGCAAAGTCTGTTTCTAGTGTCAATGCACTATTTGTTGTTGGTAATCCTAATCCTAGATATACTGGTTTATTGTTATAATTAAATAAGTTACCAGGGTTATTACTTAAAAGATCTTGTTCTTCTGGTGTTTTTTCACTTGTATTAAATAATGTTCTTGCAAATTCTCCAGCACTATCATCTTTAAAGAATAAATCTACAGTTTTATTTGTAGTATCTCTTAAAGTATGTACCGGGAATCTACTGGTCATTGTTCTTACAGAATCTGCAACATCCATTATAATTGTATTAGAATTTATTTTAAATGGTCGTTTAGTACCTGACACGCCTGGTATAATACTAGTACTTGTATTTGAGTTCATATATTGAACATTACCAAAACCGTAATTTCCTAAATTGCTTGTAGTAAATCCTGTAATGGTTAAACTATTACTTGTTAAACTACTTACAACACCAGTTCTTGTTTCTTTGGAACCTGTGTAAATTACTGCTGTTCTACTTGCTGTATTACTTGTTGTTGCTGGATCATAAATTTGTATAAAGTTACCGTCATTGCTTTGTACCGGATACACATTTCCTGCGTATGCACCAGTGCTTGTAAATTGCACAAAGTCACCTGTGTCTATAATTGTTGCATTTGCACCTGATAAAATGCTGTTGCCTTTTCCGTCATTGTTACCAAATCCTGCAAGGGTGATTTCGTTATATGCTGTTCTGGATATAGTACCAGTATTTGGTGTTCTTACATTTGCAGTTATTGTAAATGTTTTATCACTAGAATTCCAATTTGCCACAGTATAATCTTTTGCAATATCAAAGAAATCGTTTTTATCAGTTAATCTCTGAGAGCCTATATCAGCAAAGTTAAATGTTAAACCGTTTGACATATAAGATGCTACACTATTATTATATGCATCACCTAATTCTAATTTTACAGTATTAGTACCTGAGAGTCCTTTAACTCTAGTACTAACTGTAAAGTCTAAACTTGACTCGTAACTTACATAACATTCTGAATTTATAGAAGCATAATCACTACCAGTAACATTTGCTTCATTGATTGTAAAGAAGCCTTTAGAAGGATCATCTACTTCTACTGCACCTGGGTTACCGCCAAGTCCTTTTTCACTTAAACCTGTTACGGTATATGCCTTACCAACAGTTAAGTTGGCGGCTGTTGCCTGTGAACCAAAGAATCTTACTGTATCACCAACACCTAATCCATTCATAGAGTTTGGTGCAACTAATACAGATTGTGTATGAGCATTTGGTAAGTTATCTTTAACTACTGATGCTTTTGTAAAAAATTCTAAATTTTGTACAGGATGAACATGCTCTGCATATATTCTTGCTCTGTAATTTGGATCTTTGTAAGGCTCTACACTTTGTATTGGTTTTGTATCACCAGGTCGTATTTTTGTAATGCCTCTTGCTATTTTCTTTAATGGTTTATAGTCGCCTTTGTAAACTACTCTTGGTGTTAGTACAAAGTCTTCATTGCTCCATTCTAAAACTGTATCTGATAAGTTTGCATTTTTTACAACAATAACATTATCATAAAAATCAGCATTTGTTTTATCGCCTAGAACATTTCCGTCTGTCCATTTTGATAGTCTCTGATCTGAGAACAACATTGCTCTTCCGTCGACACTTTCTATGTAATTTTTTGCTCCAGAAATAAATCCACCTGCGCCTTCTATGCCGTGTTTCTTTAATCTGAAAATATTCCAATCTTCGTTTTCTGATTTTCCTAAATGCAAGTAATCATTTTCAAAAGGTATTCTAGATTTACCTGTGCCAATATGTTTAGCAAAGTATGGAAGATCTATTGCCTCCCAATTAATTTTATTTCTATTGACATATCCTGCATTTGGAATTATGTAATCTTCTTTGTAATCTCTATACCACAATCCATCTTGTAATGAATTACTTGGTCTTTTCAACATACTTTCAGTATCATCTATGTCAATAGTAATCTTATTATCTGTTAAATCATCGACTGTTTTATTATAGGTTCTTTTGCTTATGGTGTTAGCAATTAATGTATCGTTGGCAACACTCTTAATACTTAAAACTTTACCTGGTACATCTGCTGTAAATGTATTATTAAATTGTACAGAACCACTTTCAATAACTGTTATGTTAGAACCAATACTAAAGTTGTCTGTATAAAGAGCAGTATTACTGAAACTGATTGTTGTGGTTGTTGAATCATTTGCTAAACTAAATGCAGTATATTCAGGTGTATTATAAATTCTTTGATTGTCAATGTAAACTTCAGTGAACGGATATTTACCGTCTATGTTTACAATATTATCTGTTTCAAATTTACTGTTTCCACTTAATACAATCTGGAATGCATTGTTTGGATTTATTGAATAATCATTGACAATTGATGTATTTGCTGTTATACTAGTTCTGTTACCTCTATCATATGCCCAGTATGTTGTTGCTACATTTTTACCGTCAACACTGACAATAATGTCATCTGTTGTAGTATTGTTTGCTGATCTGATTGGGAATCGTTGTGTAGGTTGATACCTACCTGCTGTCATATTTAATGTGGCTAACGATGTACTTGGACTACCGCCTGGCAATGAACTTTCTGCTAGTGTGAAATCATAACCTCTAATAAACAGCCTGTTATCGCCGCCTGTTCCTAATAGTGATATATTTGCTTGTATATTTACAAAACTGCTGTTAGACGTTGAATACTGTGCTGTTAGACTGCTTGTATTCAGCGGTACCTGTAATGCCGGGTCAGAGTACAAATCAAATGTTGTATTGGTTAGTTTTTTCACAAAGTATGTGCCATTTAGTGCAGATACTTCTGCAAATAAACTTGTATCATGTGATGCACCTATGCTTGATAAATTAAATTGTAAATTAGCCAAATCAGCATTTGCTGTCTGGAATGCTGATAAACTTTGTAAGTTAGCACCTGGCTGTGTCCATGTTGTGGCATTTACATTAGCATTAAGGTTTTCATTTGTATATAATTCGTATGTAGGCAAACTATTTGAATCTGGGATTCTCTTAACATAAAATGTTTTGTTTATTATGTTTGCAGTATTAATAATATTTGCAGTATTGTTTACAAAAGTTATGCTATCTGAATCTGTATATATTGAATTAGTACCGCCTACACCTTCAATTGCTAATTCAATTACAGCCGGATTTTGTAATTTAAGATCAACTACATGAGATTCTTTAGGCGCAATGTGAGTATTAAGTTGAATATTTGTTGCTGTAGTAACTCTTGCTGTAGTACCTTTTGTTATTTGTGTAGCAGAATGTATCTCTGCTGGAGTATCAATATCGCTAAATGCTGTAACATTTGCAACATTGGCACTTAATAAATCTTTGTTAATTGCAAAAACTACATTGTCAATGTTTCTTTCATTGCCTAAGTATATGTCTCTTGTAGTAGATGTAGTATGGTCAGTAATGCTTACATTTGTTAATGCATTTGCACCTGTAAGTGGTTGATCGACGCCTGCTGAACTTCCTGCTAAACCATATGCTAGTACATCACTGAATTCTGATATTACAATATTACCCGTAATAACTGCTACATTTGGTTTACTTGCATAACCGTCACCGCCATTTGTAATTGTTACACTTTCTAATTGTGCATTGGCAAATAATTTTGCTGTTGCGGTTGCGGCATTACCAGTTGCTGGTGCGTCAATTTCAATTGCTGGTACACTATAATATGTTGTGTTTCTTTCAAATACAAAAATATTTGAAACTGCACCTGTTACATTTTCAGGATATACTATCTCTACTTGCTGATTATCTCTAGTAAATTTGCTTTCATCAAGTTTAATGTCCATGCTTTGATGATTATAAACATCACCAAACTCACCGCGTTTTATTGCCCACTCTTCAAATAATTCTATATTTTTATTTGTGTTTACAACATTTGATCTTATTAAACTTGTTAATGAGTTTGCAGTTCCTTTACTATTAATAATACCTTTGTAGTACTGGAATCCTATTTTGTCGTCTACTTTGATATCTGCATATTCATTTGTAGTTTCATATCCAAGTAAACCTTTTGCTAATTCAGATTGTACTGGATCTAGTAATGTTGCATCTTTATCATGATAAAGTCGTATGCTGTCAATTAATGTATCAAAGTTTGGTAATACTGCATCGCCGATAATAACAAGACCTTCTGCTTGATATCTGCCGTCCCAATTTTTACTTCTTTGAGTTTTTACTTCTAATCTGTCTTGTCTAATACCTAATATGTTATCATTAATAACATCATTGAAAACTGTTTTGTTACTCATTACAAATGCATGTTCGACTAATTCTGTGTGAAGCAGTAATCCATATATTCTATTATCTATCGGAGATATTGTAATTGTATTATCTTCTCTAACTACTGAACTATTTTCTGGTATAATTACTTTACCGTTTTCGTCTACAATACTATATTGATCGTTTACCTGTCTTTGAATTTTTGATACTTTACCAGTAGTGCTAATAAATTTAACTGATTCTGATAGTGGACTTAATTTAATACTTTCGCCAACTGCATGTGTTTCTGTTGACCAAAACAAGAATCTTCGTCCTGCTAGTACCCAATCATTTAAACTGTTTATTGACGCATCGTATTCGCCAAAATCAAAACCTATATCTTTTTGTTTTCTTCCTAGACTTACTAGGAAATCAAATACTTTTTCTACTGAAGTAAATGTTGTATCATAATAAACTTTTTCTGTTTTGCCAGTGCCTATTTGATATACTGTACCTGATGCACCGCCTATTGTTGGTAATGCGGCAATACTGGTCCATTGTGCTGTATTAAAAGCACCTGCACTAATATTATTTTTTGCTATGTAATATGTACTACCTAATTTAACAATTTCATCTTTAAGGTAATTTACAGTAGTTTCAAATATACTAAAGTCTGCTGGACTTCCTCCTTCTTGTACACCTTCTTTAGGTCCTGCAAAGTCACTTGGTATTATTTCAAAATACTGTGATATTGTGTCGTAACCTGCTACAGAATACCCATTTGTAGTTTTTGTAATTTTAACACCTGTATAAAAGTTTCTGCTATTATAAGGACTGGTATGTAAATTAACAGTTATATCTTCTGTGGGTAAAACTTGACTAGCACTAAAACCGTCTACACTAATACTCTCACTATAAACTTTTAATGTTTTGCTATTAACAAATCCTGCAAACTTATGTCCTAATCTAGTGTCTAAGGTTTTAATTGGTTTTGCTATTTCTGTTGTTGTACTTAAAGAATAAAATTTTAAATACTGATCAAGCAGTGATGTATATCCGGGTCTTAAAGTAATAACATTATCAGTACTTGTAAAACCGTGTGGATCATAATTTTGTCTAATTTTTCTTTTACCTGTATTTTTATCTACTACTTGCTCTGGTTGGACAGCAAGTTTGCTTGTACTTCTTCTGTCATAAAATTGTGATGTAAATTCTCCAGGCCTTGAAAGATATAATGCTTCTAGTACTGCAAACGGATAGTAACTACTTTTTCTCCAGGCATATTCTGCCGGTGATATGTCACCAAATGTCCATTGCGAATTTATGCCTGGTGTACTACTATTAAAAGCAGTAAAAATAAAGTCTTGTGGTGATCTTAAATTACCCGACGAGTCTACTGGTATTAAAGTATTAATTGTTGGTCTTGCCCAACGTTTCCAATAACCCTTTCTTGTTCCTGCTGGAATATAACCATCTCTGACATTATTCCAAAATGCTGTATATGAACTTGTGATTGCTGTAGGATATTGTGTGTCCCACCAACTTGGTTTTTTACAAAAGCCAAACATTTCCCATGGTGTTGTATTTGGAGTTTGTGTATCGTAGTAATAATCATACACGCCTCTCCAGTATCCTGGGTCGTTTGGTCCAGTTGCATAGTTCCATGTAAATTCATTTGTAGAATCATAAACTGTATTTGTTCTTGCATCTACATTACTTGCTCTAGTCCACTTATTAAAATTGCTTCTTAATAATTGATTGTACTCAACAAGGCTATAATCTGTTTCACAGAAGAAACTAGGCTTTATTGTAAATTCATTTAAGTCAATATATTCGCATGTTCTGTATTCTTTTTCAATGTTGCTGTAAATGATTTGCTCAAATGCTAAAACTATATCGTCAATCTTGTCATTTTGTCTTACAACATAACTACCATCGTGACATAAAATAACATCTTTATTTGTTTGATATGATGTATCTGTCATAAACTGTGGTTGGAATGCTCTGAACATTCCTAGTTTAGGTAAACTTGCTGGTACACTTGCAGATTCACTATCTTCGTAAATTCTTAATGTCAGTGTATCATCGAGTGCTAATGTTATACTATTATCTAGTGTGACATCAAAAGGTAATGTAGTATCAATTGTGTAATCACTATCAGCACATAATACTGTATTATTATGCATTAATATATGTAAGTTTTTATCTAGTGACACATTTGCCGTATTGCTGAATGTGTATTCCTGTAAACTTATATTACTAATTGTTTTAGATTCTACTGCATAATCTGTACCGATTGGTAGCATGTAGGATAAGTCATATGCATCTTTTGTAATTTTTGTTGACTTAATTGTTTTTAAAACTGTATCTAATATTTCTAAATTTGTTTGTGTTAAGTAATCATTATTTTTTAAATAAAGTTCTAAGTTTGTTAAAAACTTTCTTTTAAACTTATTATACTCATCATTACCAAATCTTAATGCGTTTAACAGGTTTCTATTTTCATTTTTACTAAGATACAATGAATGCAACAAGTCTGAATCTACTTGTCCTATATTAATATCGTTAATACTAAATGACTTGCTAGTATCTTTGAAATTATTATTACCTGTTACTTTGCCTGTGAATCCTTCTTGGTTTTCTAAAATTTTATTTCCGTGTCCTACTAAATCACTTAATCTTGTTTCAGTAATTTCTGTGTTAAGAGGATTGTACTTTAATGCACTAGGAATCTCAAAGAAGCCATAGGAATCAATACTTGTTTTTCTTGCACCTTTAGTAAATGTTTTAACATTAAGTACATCTGTATCTTTTGGTGCAACTGCTTCAGTAAATGTGAAATCAAATGTTGCGCCAGTACCATGCCCATTGCTAGTTGCTGTTGTAATTATAGAACTGATGTTTCCAGGATGTCCAACTAGTTCGCTGTATAGTCCGTAATTGGTTACGGTGATACCTTTAATCTGTCCGCCACCGTTACTGATATTTCCATCGTATGCTTCAGCATCACTAATAGCAATTTGTACATTTGAGTTGCTACCTGCAACACTCAATGTAAGTAAGTCACCTGTTTCGTATCCTAATCCAACATTTCTTAGTGTAACACTTTTTAGTGTTGGATTTAAAACTATACCAGTACTGCTAGTTCTAATAGCAAAATCTTTATTAATTGTTAATGGTGTATCATTTAATTTAACTTTAATATCGTTTTCATATGGTGTAGCACTAGTTGTAAAGAATCTTTCTTTATCATTAATTTTGTCAATAATAATAACATCTTCTACATACTGTTTGGAATGTGTTGGATGTACATCTTCATAAAATTTATAATTTGCTATATTGAAATTACCTGCTGTAATATTTGCATTTGCTACAAAATATTGATTATCATATTTTACTATTTCATTTGTATAGTAAGTTTGTGTATTTGCAAAATCTCTATAGTGTGTTGGCAAACTAACTGGATGCCAATTATTTCTAAATCGTGGATTGTCTAAACCTTTATAATCTTGTTGCAAATCTTTAAAGAACAAATACCCTGGTATAGTAGAGGTGTTTGCTAATAAGTTAGCCTTGTATGTTACAGTATGATTTCCTAAATGGTTAAAGAATGTAGGCTCACTGTTAAATTTGCTTGTTTGATAAACAATGTTAGCACCTAAGTCGCTATCAAATGTTGTGGTCTTACTGCTTGTCTTATCTGTATTATAAGTAAACACAGGGCAACCAGTAAAGTTACTGAATGGGTATTTTGCAGGATCATCTACTTTTGTACCTGCTGAGTCATATAAATTAAATAGTGGTTCTTGATTAACTGCAATTTTTTGTTGTGCTTGTTTCCATGCTGTGCCAGTCCAAAAATAGTCTAATCCAATACTTGTACCTGTCACACTATAGACATGTCCATTTGTAACAATGAGATTACTCAGTGTTGTATCTTCTGTAAATGATATCAGGCCACTGTTATCTACTACTCTGTAAATTTTTTGTGAAATACTTTGTTCGTCTAGAGGGAAAATAATACTAGAGTTGGCTGTTGCTGATGCACTATTTACAGGAAAGCCTAAAGCCAGTCCTTCAATTTCTTCTTTCTTTTTATCTGATACTATATCAACTTTTGATATAAATGTATTACCCCAGTTATATAATTCTATATCTCTGTCAAATTCTAAAATAGGTCGTGTTGCTCTACGAGCCGATGTTGGTAGTGCAAATCCTGTAGTGTTATCTTTTAATGGTTCACGCAATTCGTTTACATGCCACCAGTAATTTAATCTACTCCATGGGTTTTTATTTTTAGCACCTTTTTCAACAACCATGTAGTCTGGATTGTCTTGAGTTGTTTCTGAACCCCATGGCGATGTTCCCCAGCCATTTTCAGTATCAATATTAAATTGGATTTGTGGATTTATATATGTAGCATGAAAATCATCTATTGCAAAGTTTTGATTCCATACAACTCCATCTGGCAAGTAAAAAGTTCCGCCACCGTCAACTTTAGCATATACCACATTACCTGTTCTCTGGGCAGTATTACCTAAGTATTTGACATTATTTGTAACAGCATCTCCAACTTTTAATTGTAAGTTGCCTAGCCACATTGATGAATTATCATGTGGTGCAGTAGTATCTGCTATGTTTCTCCAAGACTGTTTAAAGTCTCCGCCTGTTGCTGTGACATAATCACCTGGCAAGTTGGATTCTGAATAATATTGATTTAATACTGTCTGCGTATATGTAGATGCATTTGATTGCTCAAATGTGAAATCTGTATATTCTGCATAAGCAGATGTCGAATCTGCTGGTAAAAGTAATTCTATTGCTTCGCCTACACCTGTAACAACATAAGCGGTATCTACACTATAAGATGTACCTGTAGCATATGAGCCAGTAAATCTAACAACCATTTCATTTCTAAGTGTAGTTCCTGTTGGTGATGTAAAAGTCTTTAATCCTATAATGTTGTCTATATTAATTGATACACTAGCATTACCTGTGACTTCAGTGACTTCTGGACCTGTTGGGTACCAGTAGTAATCCTGATAATTAATTAATTTGTCAAAGTTAATTGGCGGTGCGTATGCATACTGATTTGTTTTGAAAAGCCTATCATGATTTTCTATTAATCCACCTTTGCTTCTTAAGTCATATAAAAAGTCTTCGTAGAAAGTATAGTTTGTTGGTTTACCTGTTGTTGAATTTACTGTGGTAACCACAGGATCAAAACTGTAATATTCTCTATTAGGTGCAGGCTGTTCTATAAAAACTGTATTACTAGTAATATCTCTAGGAGTTCCTATAAAGCCTTGTATGTTTTCTATATTTGATTTTGAGAACAACTGCTCAACGGTGCTTTCAAAGAAATTCTTATTAACACTCGTCTGGTGTTGTATTGGTAATAAGTCAAAATACTTGTTAGTCATTAGTAACCACTTCCACCTGATCCACCGCTACCACTACTGCCACTGCTACTGCTACTGCTTGTTGTACTTGACTTAGTGATTGCATTACCTTGAGTTTGTCTTAAGTTAGTTGCTGATAAACTCTTAACAACTTCAATGTTATCTACTGTTGCTGTTGAAAAGAATAGTTCATCTGAATCTGCTCTTACTTGATATAAGTCACCAAATATAGATTCTGATTTGCTAGGTACAATAACAACTGATGCTATTGCTTTACCTAACTCTTGGTGAATATATGCACTTAACTCTGAAAAATAAAATGTTTCTCCAAAGTCCCAATTTTCAACGTTAAAATATGTATCAATTAATGTTAGTACAGCACTTCTAATTTCTGCATCACTAGTTGTGCTACCTGGTAGTTTTACCACTTTAATTTTTGCTTGTAATTCAGTATCAGCATCATCGCCAAATAACAGTTTAAATTTGCCACTGCTATATACTAGTTGATCACTGACACTCTTAAATTCGTCTAGACCTGCAAATTCTTGTGCAAGTTGTTCTGCTGTTGGTGGTTTTGGCAAAGTTGTTGTTCCGCCATTTTTATAACTAATCATGTTTTGATAATATGATTTTGTTAGCATGAACATTTCTACCACATTACTGATACTAGGATCTATCCTAACATCACTTGGTGCAATGTGTTTCCATTCGAAAGAACAATTCCTTGGAGTTTCTTCTAATGTGTTTTGTTCAAAACTTCTACCAATCTTTACATTATATTGATTGTTTGCTGTTAGCACAATCATTTTTGGTGTAGTTACATCGTTTATTAATTCATATACTTTAGGTAATAATGATCTTGGAAATACTAATTTGTGATTTAGTTTACCTAAGTTGTTTTTTAAACTTGCTTCTGCTACAGAAAGATCTTTAACAATTATAAGATCAAAGTCTGTAAATGCAGTTTTGTTATCTGGGTCACTTCCAGGTGCAACTGTGTCTAATACAAAATCTACTGATATAGATGTTTCTGTTGCAAAGTTTAATATTTTAAATTTGGCTGGTCTTTCATAAGTGTATCCATCTAAATCTGTATACTGCTCAAAAAATACAAAATCTGTACTGCCAACAAACTGATCAAACAAGTCTGGATTATCTGGGAAGCCGTCGTAATCTGAATCAATTGGTTTAACAACAACCTTTGCCGGATCGGCAAACCCATCGCTATATCTGTAAGAATCTATTATTTCAAACTGTAATGGCTTGTCTAATGATTCTTTTACATTTTTATAAACTATTTCTAATTTGTCTGCATGTTTAAATCCATTCCATCTACTACTTAAACTATCAAAGTCAGAAATTTTAATGCTAGTATCTGATACTAAATCAATATGCCCTTCTGTTGCGGTGTCGCCTACTGCAAAGGATGTAGTTGTAGCATTACCTGTGTACGACTTGTAACTACTTGAACCAGTGTCATAATTTACATAAGCAATGTTTCCGTTTGCTCCGCCAGTTAATGTTGTGCCAAACTTACTTAATGGTATTGTAATACTGCTAGGTAGTGCTGAAAGTTTTGCACTATTTAATTTTACTACTGCTTTACCTGTTGTTGCTGAAATTGGATCAACTGCTATGGTTGTTGATACTGCCGGGACAAAATTGCCTTGGCTATAATCTGCTGAGCCTGATACTCCTGCTTCACCATTTATAAGTAGTCCAAAGTTACTAACAAATCTAACTTCTAAGTCTTTTGCTTTAGCATCTCTGCTTCTTAAAATAATTTCTGGACTATTGCCTACATTAGGTGTGTAGGTAGCATTTGTTGATTCTAATTGCCAACTGTCACTTATATCATCTAAATTTGTATCTACCCAATTATATGTTTCAATTAATTCTGGTTTAAAGTTTGCAGTAGTTAATGCTATTGTATCTTTTAATACTCGGCCTGTTTGTGAATCAAATGTTTTCTCATCACCTGAAAAATAAAACTTGATGTCTTTTAAACTTTCAAATATAAGCCTAGTACCACGAGATGTTACTGTATAATTAGATATACTTGTTGTACTTGTTGTACTATTATATTCAAATTTCATTAACCAACTTGCACCATTTGTGATAGTTGGTACAAAGTCTGCGTTTGCTTGTAGACTAGAGTTATCAATGATATACCAATGTGTACCATTTGCTGTACCTGGATTAAAATTATATCCTATACCAAAGTCTTCTTTGGCATCAATCCTGTTTTTAAATGCTGTTCCTATATCTGCTTCTAATAAAGCAGAGTTAAGTGTAGGGATAATCTCTACGGCTCTGTGAGCATTTTTAATTTCTTTGTTTAGTTTTACAACACCTTCTGTGACACTTAGTAAATTATTAGGCACACCGTTATTAGTAATGCCGGTAATTGTTGCAAGTTCTGAAATTGTTGGATCTGCTGGATCTTTAAATGTGATATATGATCCAGGCTGTATAATTCTATTATCGTTAGTGCTATTATTAAGTGTTGTTCTAGCACCGTTTTCAATTCTTGTGAAGTATCCAGTGTTGTTTTTATTTTTGCTAGGCTGAGTTACCCATGTAATATCTTTGTTATTTGCTGTTAAGTCAAATGCCAATGCATCTAATTCTTTGTGAAGTTTTCTATAGTCATCATATACAAAGTTCTGCAAGTTTGTATCTTTTGTGATGTTTGCTACATCTTCTTTTAATATTTGCAATATTGTTTTGCTTGAACCAAATGTCAAATAAGTTGATTTGTTTTCTTCATCTTTATATAATGCCCCGTCATCTGCAAATGATGTTACACTACTAAATCTTCCTGTTGGATCTTCGATATCAATATATCTACTATGTCCAGCATGTGTTCTATTTGTTGCTTTTAATTTTAATATGTTTACACTTTGGCTTAATGGAAATACATTATAGTCCTGAGCACTTACCATTCTATTTTGAGTGTAATATGTTTGCGGTGCTCTTCGCTTAATACTTGAAAGTGTCTCTGCGGCTGAGCCATTAGCAACTGTTGACTTTAATGACATTGTTAATTTTAAATTAAATTTTTCACCTTTGTTATTAAAGTAAGGTATTGATAAAGGAACTTCCTGCAAATTCTGTGGCCTTACAGTAACATTTTCTCCTAGACTTGTTCTGTAGTAAACTCTAAAAATGCCTGAAGGTATATTTGCAAAGTTCCCATCTGAGAATCTTACTCTTATACCGTCATCAAATAAATTGTCAATTGCATATACATTTCTTTCTTCTAAACTATTAGAGTTATATAATAATGTTTGCCCTTGCAGATTATTTACTTTTTTCCAACTTAGTTGTCTGACTGCATTTTCATCTAGTTGTTGTACAAAAACATCTGTTTCATTAATATTTGCTATTGCAAGATCTAAAATTCTATTTGGTAATGCTCTTTCAAATATGTAATCTTCAAAACTTAATGTTCCTTGTTTGAACATCATAAAGAATCCAGTGTACTCACTGCCAAGTCCTCTTTTATCATTTCTGTAACTTACACGCATTTGGCTGTAAATGTCTGGCTCTGCTTCTTTGAATACCCCATTTTCTATATTTGTACTAACAAATTCAATAGGTACACTAGTACCATTAATAGTTATAGAACTTGAAAATACTGGTGCTGTACCAATTTGATTATTTAAACCATATACCTGCGTTGAAATACCACCAACTGTTTCTTCTTTAATTGGTTTTGTAAATGGGTTGCTTAAAGAGAATGCACTATTTAATATTGTAATAAATTGATCAAAACTATTTGCGTTTGATGGGTCGTTCCAATCAATGGTAACATTTTGTAAACTTTCACCGGATGCATCTATGATAGGTTCATCTGTTTGCACACTTTCGATTTTAACCAATCCACTTGCTGGTATATTTCTTTTAGGTGCATACCCAAGCATGTCTGCTAATCTTAAAATACTATCTTTGCTTTCAGCAGTTGCTAAAAAGTTTTCTCTGGTATTAAGATCTGCTCTAAAAGCCAAACTCTGTGATAGATATGCTAATAATTCTACTATTGCTACAAATTCTGAACTTTCAATATAGTCATTAAATGACTCTGGATAGTTTTCCTTTATGTAATTCAGCATTGAAGTACGCATAGTACTAAAATCATATGCCTTAAAACTAACTTTGGTAAATGCCTGATAGGCTACTTCCCAGTCTTCTGCGGCGAATAGATTTTGATTTCTTGTACTAATTGCCATTATGCTTCTCCCTCAAACTCTCGTTCTAATCTCATTTCCAAGACATCTCTGCTTTGATCTACATTATACTCTAAATACAGTTCAACTTTTAATAAATGATCTGAATTTTCAATATTAACATCTAGTAGTTCTACTCTAGGATCATTTCCAACTATATTTCTGCATTCGTCTTCAACATCTTGCTTTGTTAAATTGTCAAATGGCTCCATCAGTACATCATGAATTATGCTACCATATTCGGGTCTCATGACTCTTTCCCCCTTACGAGTTAGGAAATGATTAAGTAAATCTTGCTTGACTAAATCTAAATCCGTTAATGTGTAAGGCGGTTTTTTCTTATTATCTGTACTGAATCCAATAAATGTTGCCATACATATATTTATCAGTATTATTAACGGATACTTTAATGATGGGTGTTTTTGAGTCGTTTACTATTATTGGGATTTGAGTTGCTGACTAGCCATGTTAATTACAGCGGCCTTCTGTGCATCAGACATGCCGTCTAGTGCTTTTTGAATTTGCTGTAAATCGGCTGGATCAGATGTAGCACCTTTTACCTGTGGTTGCCCACCTGCAGTTCCGCCACTATCTGGTAATGCTGATAACATTGCAATTTGTAAGAATATTTCTTTTTTAATGTTTGGATCTAGTTGAACAGGATTTTCATCTTTAAACATTTTTTGTATGCTAGGCTGACCTTTAAAGACCGGAAAGCCTGCCGCGGCTTGACCTTTAAGTAACTGTGATGTTTGCATAAAGTCTTTCAAGTGTTCTGTATTGAGGAAATTAGGATCTTGATCAGGGTATTTTCTGGCTAGCCATGTTGTAAATGCATCAGAAACTTTATTTGCGCCTTTCATAGCATCTTGTTGCACTTTACCTTTTAAGGCTTTATTATGCATCTTAGTACTACCCATTTTACCTAAAGCAGTTCTACCCATATTTGCAACTGCGGCTTTTCCTCTAGACAAAAGTCCAAATTCTTTTTCGTTTATGATCTCTTCAATTAACATGATTATTATCTCCTGCCAGTTATTTATCTCTTTGATGTAATGATTGTTATAATTACAAGTACAACTATTAACAAGAGGTTACTATGAAATATGTTTTAGTCGTTGCATTAGCGGACGAACTTGAAGGCTTACAAGGTGATTATAATACTGTGATTACTGGTGTAGGCAAAATTAATGCCACATTGGCTCTGACAAAATATTTAACAGAAAATCCAGATACAGAAATGGTAATAAACTATGGTACTGCTGGAGGCATTGATCCTAATATGAAAGGCATGCTACATATTGGTAAATTTGTTCAGTCTGATATGGATTGTAGAGAGTTTGGCTTTGCACAATATCAAACACCTTTTGAAACAAATACACACGAAATAGTGGTTGACGATAAGGCGTTTACATGTTATACTCAAGACAAGTTTGCTACAACTCAACCTGAAGGTTATTGTAATGTAGTTGATATGGAGGCGTATGCACTTGCAAAAGTGTGTATGCATTTTGGAGTAGACTTCAAATGTATGAAGTTTATAAGTGATATAATTGGACAAGGAGATCAGACATCTGACTGGGAGGCCAATAAGGCCCTAGGTGTAGAAATGTTTGAATCAGGTTTTAAAGACCTAATAGGAGAAAAATAAAATGGAAAAATTTCTATACGATAATATCGTAAAAATTGCAATGGTAATAACATTGCCGCTATGGACAGCATTTGCTCTAGCAGAAGATATAGAAGAAGTAATTGTAGTGGCTCAGCAAGTTGAAACCACAGAAGCAGATCCTTTAACATCTACTACAATAGTAGAAAGTATACTACCATCGTTTACTTGGACAGCAGGAGGCACTGGTGCCTTTCAAGGTTACAATGAACGTGGTGCTCAAACTGTACACACCGCAGTATATAAAAATGGCATACCTGCAAATACACCAGGGTCTGCTTGGTATGACTTTGGACACGAAATTGTAAGTGGTCAAAGTGTAAAAGTTATTTCAGGTGCTAACGGTGTCATGTATGGCTCCGGTAGTATTGCTGGTACAGTATTAATTGAGGATACTATCGAAAGAAGTATCACATCAAAATTAGGTAGCAATCAAGAAAAGTATATTAGTGTTGCTCCTACATCATGGTTTCAGTACACAGACTACACAACCGACCAACAAGCAAGAAACGACAACACAGAAAGCGACACATACGAAAATCAAAGTGCCAAAATTATTGCTGATGCTGGCGACTTTACATTTATTGTGAGTGCTACAGATTACTCATACGATTATGATAATTGTTATACTGCTAGTTTCAGTCAAAGCAATGATTGTTTACAAGACGGTGAAAAATTCACAGTCAGTATTAGAAATGAATATTTTACTATTGGTAGAACAGAAGACAAAGCAGAATACTACACAGAAGGTGTTAGCACATATCAAAACGAAAGTAGTAGAGATTATTTCAGAGCAGGTGATACAGTAGACCTGTCTAATTTATTACAAGTAACATACGGTGTTGATGGCAGTAAAGATCAATACAACGAACATAGTCAAGATAACTACGGTGCTTTCTTAAGCATAAATGCCGAATTTGCCCTAAAGTATAACTTTGGATTCAGAGTAGGCAATGCTGATCAAAATGCACTAAGGCTAGGTATCGAAAGCGGACAGTTCTTTATGAATGTTGGTACAAGTTTTAGACGTCCTAATTTATACGAAGTACATGGCGACAGTTGGGTAAGTGCTAATGAAGATTTACTACCAGAAGAAGGTACCGGTTACGAAATAGGTTTTGGTGCTATTAGTTTATTCATGTATGATTTTGAAGAAGCCATTGAATATGCAAGTGGATATACTACTACTAACATTATTGCGCCTGCAACTTATGATGCTGATGGCAATCTTTTAACTGAAGAAGTTACAGAAGATGTTTACACACCAGCGGCGTATTACAACACAGGCAGTTACTCTACGCAAGGGGTTAGGTTTGCTAATACATGGGGTCCTGTAAGTATTGTACTTAAAGTAAACGACACAGAACAAGTTAGAATACCAGAATATGTTGCTGTAATAACTTGGCAACAAACATTTAAAGGTGTTGACTACAGAATTAAATATGCTGGACAGTTTGATAGAGCACCAGGGCAGTATGATTTCTTACCTGAAGGACAAGAATTCTTAGACGACTTAAAAAAACTTAATATCTATGTTGGTAAACAGTTTGCATCTGGTGTCAACTTAAACTTTACAATAGATAATGTTACTGATGAAGAAGTAGAGGTACTGCCTTTCTATAATACACAAGGCAGAGAATACAGATTGGCGTTGACTTATAAGTGGTAAATTTATCACTATTATAAGCAATTAAAACTCATTTAGTGTAAATAATTTTAGGTAAACATTAAAATCAAAGGACCATATGAAAACCGATAAAATTATCAAAAGAATAGTTGCAACATTTAAAGAATTAGAATCAAAGGCTACTGAAATGAATTCCGCAGGAGGTATAAATTTTATACACCCAATGGTACAAAGAGACCGACGCGGTAAGTTTGATAGCCTTGGATTTTATAATTCAAAAACTAAAAGATATGCTCTAGTTTTTATTAGAGATTATATTGCTAGAAATGTAGAACACATTCCAGAACTAGATGACATGAGAAGAGTCATTACTAGCAAATGACCGAATCATTAACAAAACAATTTACTAACGACACGTTAGAAGAGGAACTTAGAGTTATGCTCGTTGAGAAAAACAACGAGTGTAACATGCTAAGAGAACATATTAAAATGCTTGAAAAAAGTGTTGCTGATGAACAGGAACAAAAATATAGAGCATTAGTTAAAAGTGCAGATCTGCAACTTGAATTAAATAAATTAGATACTACTAAATAGACTTACTTCAGCAACACGCCTATCAAAAAGCATGTTACTGACACCCATACCTTTTTGCTTTACTACTTCTGCAAATTCCATAAAGTAAGTAGCACACTGATAGTCGCCTGTGTTTAGGCACTTAACTATTTTGCTTGTTGCAAATTTATTATGACCAATGTCATATGCTAATGAAATTAATGCAACAAATTGATTATGAGTAAGTGGTACTTTTATTTTATCTGTGACAGTATTATATGCTGTACTAATATCTAATTGAAGTAATCTGTCAATGAACTCTGGTTTTGCACCATTGATAAAACTATAAACATAATAGTTTTCCATTTCATTGTAAACTGCAATTGGTTTATTTGCAACATCAAAATCTATAACACCATTCTTAAATAACGACGAGCCTTTTAAGTAAGGATGATTCATTCTAATAGTTTTTGCTACTCTAGGATCTTCTAAAGGCAAAATTCCATTATCATTAAATGCTATCATCATATTAGATATTTCTGATTGTTGCAACTTATGTGAAAAACCAATGTATGTTTCGCTTGTTAATTCAGTTGGTATAATATAAGATTTATAATTGCTCACAATAAATTCTTTTGCGTGAAATAATACTTTGGTAGTAGTATGATTATTTACAGACTGAAACTTAGGTGTCTTTCCGTCTATCTTAAAATACACAGGCATTAAGGGATCAGTGCCTTCATAATTTACACCAGTGTATGAACCTTGCGGAGAATAATAATCCAATGGCGAAACATCGCCAGGATCTACTTGACCTATTGCCAAATTATCTATGTAGGCCATTACTTTTTACTCCTAGAAGGACTTGGTTCAATACCAACCCACCTAGAAATAATTGTATTGAGTTTTGTATCAAACATCAGCAATGGTGTAGGTATTTTGTCTTGTACTGTTCGTTTAGGATAGCCAGGTGTTA
>Ga0213869_10001088_pt1 | contig 20858 bp, 19 predicted proteins | sample PICome_10_FD_160083 | JGI IMG/M metagenome (GOLD analysis project Ga0213869, IMG submission 160083) | Coastal seawater microbial communities near Pivers Island, North Carolina, United States - PICO132 | ecosystem: Environmental > Aquatic > Marine > Coastal | place: USA: North Carolina...
GGAACTTAGGTTGCCAATTACCACAATTTTGACAACGGAGTGTATAACCCTCTGAGGGTGAATAAAAGAAATCATGTTCTTCTGAATAACCGTTGTTATTGATACAATAAGTGCAAACTTCTTTAGGAACTTGCACAAACATACGAAGCAAACTGCTAATGGGATAACGCATAGGGGTTGAATTAGCCCAACGGGTTAATTGTTCTGATTCCCATGCTTCAATTTCTCCGATGATAATATGCTCGTCATAAGATAAGGTTAGGCCAGTATCAAACCCATGACTTCCGTAAGAATATCCTTTCTTGGAAGAGAGTGTCAAAGCAGTTTTAGGTGTGCCATCACTCAAAAACCAATCCTTTGGTGGCTTTCTTTTGATGGATTCACGAGGGACAAGATTGACATCGTGAATGGGACATTTACCCATGTTATTGACCAATCCTGCACGTTGTTCTTCGTTGTTTGGGTTAAAGGTTGCTTGACAACCGCTACTTAATGGTTGCCCGTCGAGTCCAGTCTCCGTGTAATGTCGAGATGTTGAATCATACCGAGAGGGAGCCATAACTGGCGAATCAAAAGTTTCATTATTCGGTGGAGAATATCGTTCAAAATCGCAATCTGGGTCTGGACATTTGTAACCATAAGGTCTTCGTTGTTTGTCGTAACTTTCATAACCAATTTCTAATTGTGGGATGTATTCAAATGCTGTCAAAGCATCATTAAGAATCTGTCCTTCTGGAACTGGTCCTTCGTATCCAATTCTCCACATGAAAGGCTGACTTCCAAACTTTTTGACCATTTTGCCACCTTTTTGTTCAAAAACACCTGCTATATCTGTGCTACTACGGCCTAAAGAGACCCATTCTGAGGATTGATACTCATTAACAATAGAATGATGTGAAAACTCATTACCGCAACCAACTTGAACTACGCTGGAACTTTTACAAGAGAAGTTTCGACAAGAAGAATAGTGTCCGGTAACTGTGGTATTACAATCTAAACAAGTAGTAGCATGATTACATCGAACTCTGGAAACAACATGATAACCATAAACTTCTAAGTCTCCACCCACAGAATACTTAGTTTTTCTGGGTTTAACTGTGGAAGTCCATTCGTCGTTGTCGTTGCGGAAACCGAAATCTACAAACTCCCAGAACGGCATAAAATCACGACGTTTGCATGAAGGACAAATAAGAACTCCAGTATCATAGGATTCACCTGCGCTTTTGTGGCGATAACCTGTAATAAATTGCTTTACCATTCCAAGAGTTTGATGAAAGGTTTCTCCATTATCTCCTCTCATGTGACCTACAATAGAACCTACTGATGAAATATCCATGTTGGTTCCGTCGTTTTTGAACATATTGTGGAAAATCTGACGGGTGTATTCACGACCCTCTTCTGAAATGTAAGTATTGTTTTCGTATGGCATAACTTTCACTCCTTAATTTCCTGTATGTTGTAAGTGCATATCCCATGCGGTATCGTGAAGCCATGCTTCTCCAGCGGCCACACCGGTTTCACCACGATAACCTTTTGGACTGGTAGCGTAAAGACCTGCAATTAAATTGTTGAGCAATTGAGCATACAACTTACTTCGCTCGGCTTGATTCATGGTGCGTGGGTCATATTCTATAATGTCTTTCATGTAAGGCTTGTAACCGAAACCTAATTCAAATTGACTGGGCGAAGGGCTTCCACAATGAGGGCAAAGACTCAGGCAATAGTGTGCGGGAATCCAACGAGGTGTGCCGTTGTAATCAATTTGCCAAAACTCAATGGGTCGAAGTTCTTTGGTATCAATAATACCATCATAAGTTCGAGATTTAAGAACTGTGTAAGTTCCAGCGTCGATTATACCTTCATTTGTGGTTCCTACTCCAGTTAAAGGACAAGTTCCGGGTGTTGGATTGTAGCCCAACCACTTGTCGGCAGCAGCAGAGTATTCAATACTGACGGTGGCTTTGACTTGAACCTTTTTCCAGTTGTCTGGAAAATCTTGAGACTTGGTGGATAATCCTATGCCAGCACCTATATCTGTGCCAACGGGCATTTTATGTGCCACAGCCCATGCTACGGAAGGATAATACTGAGGTCCTCGACCATGACCTTGCCATCTTTCAAAGATAGGAGTTTCATCGGAAGGTGTAAAACCATCCTCAGTTGCTGGATTAGTATAACGACCCTCATTGAAACGATTATCTACTAATTCACCTCTTTCCAAAAGGCTACGATGTGCGATTTGTCCTTCAAAACGACCGTTGCCATCATAACAAGTTCGGAAACCTCCTGCATAAGCAGACCACATAGCCGAGTTCATATTTTCTTTATCTTGTTCTTTAGAAGAAGATTCAAGCAATTGCACACCATTAGCAGCCGTATAATTGACGATAACATCTGAAAAGACGTTAGCCCAACGTCCACGACGAGACTTTTCTAAAGGCAAACCTTTGATTTCCTCTTTCCATCCGTGACTAACGTGCGGGTGAATGTTCAAGTGTCCAATTTCGTGTTGGATAACGAACAACAAATCTTCGGAAACACGTTTTTCGGTGTAGCCATGATAATTTTCAGGAAGGGCGTGAGCCAAGTAATCTCCGGACAAAGAAATGTATTCCATGTTGGTGTAGGCTTCGTGCTGTGCCGTAGGAACAACGACCAACTTGTTATCAATGCCGTTAGCCTTTCTAAGTCCACTTAGTATCTTTTTGAAGGATTCAGGGACATTCCCTTCGGCTGGTTTCTCATACCAACCCTTTGGAGGTGCGTCATCCGAATCATCAGCCATAACTGTGATTAGGGGTTTCCGATACTTAAAACTTCTTAGTAACTGGTGGCTTCATTAAAGATTAACTGGTAGTGGAGTGAGTCAATCAATGAAATGTTTCCAGAATCTTTGACCCCATCTTCCACAGTTCCTGTGTAACTGGAAGGTGTGTAAGCCATTTCATTGTTAATCTTCAGGAACTTTTTACTTGAAATCAAGTTGGAAGTTACGCCCATTGTCAAGTTGAGTGTCGCAAATCCTCCAGACATTTCGCTCATAAAGAATCGAACCCAAAGTCGAAGTTGGTCTTCACCGTCGTAATCAGTTTGTCCTGTGGGTGAACCCGCAGCATGATTAAGTGGGAAACAAGCCATGATTCCATCTAAAGAAAGTTTTCCTGAGAGACCCTCGAAAGTTTCAATTTCATTTCGATTTTCGTCAAACTCAGTTTCGTTACGGTTGGTGTAGCCATTGGCCCAACCAATTACACCAGACATAAAATCAGCGAAATCAATGTTTTGGATGCTGTCTTCGTTGCCTTCAACATTCTCAATTTTAACACCACCTCCGCCGATGGAAGTTTGGAATGACGTTGATAGTTTAGTCAGTTGGTCCACAAAAGTATCTCGTGACAAAGAACCTGCTCCACCCTTGCCTTTCTTAGAAGTAATCTCACGAATTGGCAAACGGGCTGAAACCATCAAGGCTTGGTCAGCAAAAGAGGAAGCATAGGATAGACCCCTCATTTGATTTTCCTCAAATCTATTGCCCTCAATTTTTCCACCTTCTCCAGCATTACCGGGTGCTTGAAGCATACGACCCCATGCGCCGATAGAATCTTGATAAGTGCGCCATTGGAAACTGTCAGTATCGTTATTGAAACCTTTTTTGGTTAAGCCACTCCAAGTGTCTTTTTGTTTTCCAATCGCAATTCGGTTAGCGATTCCTTTTTCGGTAACTCTAACGGGTCCTCCACAAATCGGAGCCATGTTAGAATCCAAAAGGGAAAGCAAAGTGTCTCGGTCATCCGAAAACAAGTTGGGTTCTGAACAAATGTCGCCACGAAGTTGATAATAATCAAACAGAACTTGTGCTGAAGTATCCTTTTCGGGATTGGGGTCGTAAGAAACACGACCCAAATAGTTGTTGTAGTTTTCTGTGTAATCGTTAGCAGAGACATAGGTTCGAGAAGGCTTTGTAGCGGAATCAGGAGTATTAAGAGCCGCACGTTCATTTTCAATAACCATTGTAGCAATATGCCAATGAACAGGTGTAAAGTTGTTTCCTGCGCTTGGCTTCATCATGGCGTTGCGAAGTGGAACTAAAACAGTTTTCTCATAAGTCCAAAGGTTCTGGGCTGAACGAAGAACATCCATACAGCGTCGGTAGAACAAATCCCACACATCAAGAAGTGGATATTTACCAGAAGAAACACCAACTTCGGTGGTTTGTAGTAGATAACCATTGACAATGGCTTCACGAATCCATTCTTGTTCGTTGTTGTAATTGAGTTCATCTCCATTCAGACCAGAGATTTCACCTTTGCTGCTCTTAGCACGTCCTAATCGGTGAGCCGTTACATAAGGCAAAGCATCGAGAATCTCGCTGCGGGTAACATACGACTTTCCTCGCAAGAATGCCAAAGACGATGAAAGTTTCTGAAGTGAGTTGGTGAAACGGAAACCAAGAACACGACCAATATCGCTGGGAGCGTGAGATTCGTAAGTTTTACCTTTTTCTCGGTCTGGTCGGATTTTACTGGCTCCGTCTTCTTTGGTGTTGGTGGTAATTGAGAAATCCATCAAAGGTGAGGCATAAAGATAATTGGAAGACTTCGGTTGTAGGTCGGTTTTAGCAGCAGCGTAAAGGCTGGTGTTTAAAGGTTGGAATCTTTGAGTGAACAATACAGAAATGTAAGACATTTCTCGAAGTGCGTCATAAGTAGAACTGCCGACTGTTTGGCCGGGTGGTGCGTAACCAATGTCTTTGCCTACAAAGTTCCAAACTGAAGCCAATTCGTCGAAACGTAGAGGTTCAATTTGTCCTTGAATGGCTTTAACAACCAATCGTTCTTGTGGAGGTCCTCCGCCACCGAGAACCTTACCTGAAAGTTGTTCATATCTGGCACCGAGAGAAATTGACTTGAACAGCAATTCCATGTCAATACGGTCAATGAAAGCAAGGTCGTTTCCTTTTTGGTGAGGGTTGGTATCCATCCAAGCAACGAAAGATGGTGAATCGAAACTTCGACCACGATATTCTACCTTTCGCTCGGCAATTAGACCCAGAACTGCATCTTCGACACCAGCCTGAGAACGGTTGGCTTCGTTGAAGAACTTAACTGGTTGAGTAACGATAGGTCGTGGAACTGGCTCGAACTCATAAGTTGATTCTTCAACACCACGCAATTCATTTTGTTTGGTGGCTTGACGGATTTCAATACCGTAGAGAACTTCGTCAGCACGCTTTTCGTAGTCAATTTTGGCGACACCGATTTCACGAAGCATTTCTTCAAGAATACTCTTGGTGTCGTTGTATTTTCCACCTGCACCTTCTTCGTTGGGTATCCAATCAGCACGCAAGTCATAGAAATGGTTCATCAAGAACTCACGGAAATTGTAGCCTTCGTTACGACCTGCATCGGTGTAAAGACCATGACCTGCAACGAGATACTCTTTGATACTATCACGAGCGTATCCACCTGCACCGGGTCGGTCTTCAACGATGTTTCGATAATTTTGAGTTGGTTCTGGAGTGTCAGCGTTGTAAGCCGGGAATTGCAGACCCATTGTGTAAGTCAATGAAACTTTTCCAGTAGAATCTGTAACTTTGTATTCACGAGTGTTGTTGAAAACAAACTCTCCTTTTTCGTTTAGGATTTGAATAGGAGCCACAGTTATTTCTACTTCATTGTCAGGCAAAAGTTTCAGAATGTCTGAAGCGGTCAAATCTTTATTTTCTGGGTCTGGATGGTTGAAACCTTGAATGGGAACTTTGGCAACATAACAGTTGGTAAGTAAATAGTAGTAATCTTCAATAGACATCGGATTCTTGTTGAATGAATCACCTTTGCTGTTCTTAGCATTGGCGTGCAAGAAAGAATTATCATAAAGATAAGAACCTGAAACTTGAGAATCTTCAGTCCAGCGAGTAAATCGCCATTTGTTCCAGTTATCACGAACTGCAAAGTAAGCATCGTTAGAGTAATCAATTGCATAGTTTTGACCCGCAGGGAACTCTTTAGGAACATACGGTTGATTGAAACGTGCCTCTTCGTCGTAAGTTTTGCCTTCAGAAACAACAAATCGCTTTTTTCCAGAATGTCCGTAAGAGTTGCACAACAAAACGGCTGCGCTTTCAATGACAGTAGTTTTACCTGTGCCGGGAATACCAGACAATCGGCAAGTTGAATCTTTCATCAACCATGCAGCCATAAACATTTCAAGATGTTCGTAAGTGTCGAAACCGAAAACTTCACCGAGATTGGTCATGCTGGTTTGAATCTTTTTGAGTTGTCGCTCGTGGTCTTTCTTGTTTTGAGTAAGTTTGGTAAGTTTCAACTTGGCTTCAAAGATTTTTCCTAAAGCAGCACCTAATGTGGCTGGCAACCCTTTACTCATTACTGTGTCATCATAAACTGCGGAAACTTTGTAACCACCGTAGGTAGATTCTTCCAAATCTAAATCAAGGTCAATTTCGTCTCCTTCATTGTCAAGAACTACAAAGTTTAAGGGTCCACGATTAACACCTGAGAAAACTTCTACGCTACCGAGAGTTTCGTCTAATTCTTCAAGAGTTACCATTTCATCTAACTTGCGACCGCTACTGGCAGCAACTTCTTTGAGAACGGCCATGCCTTCTTTACCAATAAGTTCTTCTAATTGTTCTTCGAGAGTCGTCATGTTTAGTCACCTCTAATTTTAAGTGCATAGGTTGTTGAACCAATGCCTACAACAATAATGTAATCATTGTCTTGTTGAACCATAATTGTTTTAGTATCAACTTGTCCTGTCAATTCATCAATGGCATTGTATTTAGCGGAAAGTCTGGAAGAACGGCGGGAGTTAGTGAGATATTTTTCAATATCTGCAACATCCAGTTTTCCTGTGATAACCATCATGGCTGGGCGGCCATCAATAACATTGACTGTGCCAGCAATTTCTTGGTTTTGATTATCCAAAGCCTTGAATCGTTCATCAAGGTCTGGAATAAGAATTGAATCGCCATCAGTAGTTGTTAGTTTAACTTGGCTGTAAGTTACGACATCGTAAGTTTTGCTACCAATCTTAAGGGTGTTACCTTTAACGGCATTCTTGGAAGCAACTTTAATGCTGACAATACCTTCGCCAACATCTCGCTTGTCTGGAGATAGAACTTTACCGTCTTCATTGACAGGTTTCAAGTTTCGGATGTCGAAGGGGAACATAAACTCTTGATTGTTGCTGTCGGAATTATCATTGATGTTGAAACCGGGGAATAAGTTGGAAGCATCTTTGGAAGTTTCATAGTTAAGTGTGAAAAATACACCTTGAGTGTCAAGGTCTAATGAGGTGTCAAAGTCTAACGCCAGTGGTTGTAGCACGTCATCAGGCAAAGTTGATTTATCAAACTCAATGTCCGAAATTGTGGGTTCAAAAGTAATCTTGCGAACACCTTCTTTAATGTAAGCATTACTCAAAGCACGAAGGGCTTGTTGTTCGGCAGTATTGCCCGCACCTTCGTCGGAGTAATTCTCAGTTTTGAAACGATTTTCTAAACCTTCAATACCAGCATAAGGGAATCCATAAACTCCTTCAGACATTTTAAGAACCTCTGCAAACGAACTTTTATTGACTCGAATATCAACAATGGCTCCACCTGCGCTGGGTTCATCCATTACGATTTCCAAAACGGAGTATTGGGCTTTATCGAAAGCCTTAGAACCCGGAACCATACCGTAACCTTCAATTTCAATATACATCTCCCCTTTTTCAAAGAAGAATGAAACTTCAGGTGATGGGATTACATCGTATTCGTTTTCATCTTCGTCTATGACTTCTTCCAGATTAGTAGCCGAGGCCATGTATTCTGCGAGGTCATCGTTGTCAATATCTCCATTGGTGACCAACATCTGCAAGTAATCAGGGTTCCATTGGTTATCGTAGTTAGAATTGATTGGAACACGAACTCGCAAAGGTGCATCTCCAATGTCAATGATTCCTCGTGAGGCGTTCCAAGCCTTAGAACTAACTTCACGTTCTGATTCTTCAATAGTTTCAGACGGCAAACCATCATTCCACCAAACCGAAACATCGGTAGTATTCAAATACTTTTCAAACTCTGAAGGTGGTGCGGGAGTTGGAGGAGCAATTTCTTCTTCCTCTTCTTCTGCGGGTGGGGTGGCTGGTGCTGTTACTGGAGGTGCTGATGGAGCCACACCTGCGGGTATAACCGTAGGAATGCTTCTACCATAATTTCCCAATGCAGACCCTATCATGTAATCGGTGTTAGTGACTACTTGCATAGTGGAACTTCCAGACGCATTGTCTTTTACAGCCTTAGTCCAATTAGAATCTACGGACCCTGTTTCAGCAATAGCATTGATGTTGATAGCAGACCAACCATCTCGATTGAATTGTTTGGACTTTTTGCTACGACCCTTTCCACCCTTTTTGGCTGGAACTGGAACTCCCAATCGAAGAACTCCATTAGAGTAAAGAGTATCTACTTCATCACGGGTCAATCCGAAAACTCCAGCAATCATTTCAAGGTCGGTTCTGGTATTACTGACCCACGGATTACCGATTAAAGTTGAAAATGTGCTGGTAGCAATACCAATTCCACCGTATTTGTTATCGCTCAAAAGATACTTTTGGGCTTGGGATGTAACTGTGTGTCCTTGGTCCCTCAGGAATTGAATAGTGTCTGCACCAATACCAGTTCCTGCCCCATCTGCCAGATTAGTAGATTTAAACCCATTAGCCCAAAGATACATTAGGATTTTCTGAGCCTTTGTATCATCAACGGTAGCCATGTATATTCCTCACTCGGTTCTACTACTTAAAGATTCCGACCCTCTTCCCTCAGATACATGATTATATCTGCTCGGAAAAATTGATACAAACGTCGAAACCAATTTTCATGCAATCTCAAGAAATCTGAAAGATGACGAATCTCTCGATAACGTGTTCCGTAAGGTTCTAAAGCATCCAAAAAGTCAGCAAATCCTGAGTTAGCCCAAACGGATAATCCCTTATCAGAAAGACTCATAATAAAATCTCGATTAGCAATCAAGCGATTGAACAAGTCATTGGTTTCTTCAGAAAAGTCGGCTTCATCTGGTGTGTAAAAAGGATGTGAGCGAATAAATCTATCCGTCAGTTCAAGGTAACTTTGTAAATGAACTCCTCGAACCCATGTAAGCCAACCTTCCATGTGGTTAGCACAGTAATGAGTCCAAATCGGATTCAGAGACATGGTTAAGCCTCACTCAAAATCAACTAAAAACGTGGAACTATCTGGGCGGTCAGGATTTTCTGGAATCGTGACATGAGGTGTATCGTGAACCTCTGAAAGTTCCTCTTGTGTAATGATTTGTGGCTCTGCTTCTTTAGAACCCACAGGTTGAACTTTGAGTTCATCTTCGGAGACACCTGCTTTAGCAGCAAGTGAACCTAATGATTCTAAGCCACCACCTTTAAGACTGGGCATTTCTAAACCATCAACTGCCAATGGGTTATACTGTTCTGCTGATTCGGGTGTGGGCAAATCTTCAAAAGAAATCTTAGAATTGCGTCGGTGATTTTCGGCTTCAGCAGCCATCTGTGCTTGGATTTTATCAACACCACTTTGGAATGTAGGGATTCCTCCATCGGAAGTGTAATCTACACCATCAGAAGATTTTCGGTTGATTTTGTTTTGAGAATCTCTTGACATGACTTCATCCACAGAAAGTCCGGCTTCTTTGGCTAACTGTTCCAAACCATTGATTCCGAATTGAGTTTCAACTCTGGTATTAACACCAGAAGTTTCATAATGTGATTTTTTGGAAGGATTCGGTGCGCCCAGAACATCATACCAATCCACGGGTCCATCTGTAAATGGGTCTTTGGGAAGTTCAACAGGTTCAGGAGCCGGGGCGGGAGCAGTTTCTACTGATTCACCGATATTAACGAAACCTGAGCCGGTTGGCGCAGGGCTGTCATCGTCAGATTGAAACAAAGTCATATCGGCTGAATCGTTTTGAGCAGCACGAATACGTTCCAAAAACTCTTTGTCTGAATCATCAAGTGTTTGCTTGCGACCTCCGAAGAAATCGGAAGCATTTCTAACAACGGGGGCAATATCATTCCAGAACTCAGCCAGATTAAGCAATCGAGATGCCGTAGGCGAAGTGTCCACCGCATCGGCTACACCATACTTTTCTAAAAAGTTCACCAATGGAACTAACACTCGTTCACCCATTTCGGGGTCAAGATTAAACTTTCGAGTTAATTCTGCCATGTCGGAAGCACCGAACATACCTGCAACGGAAGCCGAACTTGAAGATTTCTTCTTAGAGTCGGAACTTTTATCAGAATCTGTATCCGAAGATTTGGTGTTGGAATCTGTCTTGCTATTGCGAAGCAAGTCATCGAAGTCACTCATAGACTCTGTATAAAGTCACAACTACTTAAAACTTATCTTTTGAACAGCGTTTCGGCTTGTTCTCGAAGGTTAGCGAGCCATGCTTGGTTGTAAGTGTCCGAACTGCCGTGGTCTCTTTGAAACTCGGCTTGTTCTGCGAGTGTATCAAGGCTGGTTGCCAGTAAATCGTGAAGGAATTGGCTGTCATCGCCCGTAGCAGGAACTTTTCGGATAAACTCGGACAAATGTTGAGTCATACGTCGCATCTCACTTTCACGAGCCGCCGTTTTGAGAGACAAAACTTGAATGATAAAAGGAGATTCTAAGGTATTGAGAATCTTGTCTTGTAGTGAAAGTTCGGTTTCAGAGTCCAAAGATGACACAATAGAATCGAAACTTTCGTATAATGATTCGATTTGTTCTGGGCTGGCTGAGATTCCCATTGATTCCGTGAACTCTCGGAATTGTTGTTTAATGGTTTGCGCTCGTTGCAGTTCTAAAAACTGTTGATACGTTGAAAGAGACTCCCTCATGGCTGAAAGATTTTCAAACAGTTCTTTGGGGTTCAAGATATTCACGCTCACAGATTTCAGTTAAATTGTGGTCCGTTACGCTTGTTGAAATCTCCCAGTAAGAAGTTATTCAGATTACTCATGGCATCAAAACGATTGGCGGCTTGTGATTCAGCCTCCTTTTTGGCATCCTTTTCTTCGGCTCGCTTCATGTAATCTTCGGCTTCTGAAAGTTTCTTGTCGAAACGGTCAATTGTGGATTTCAAATCATCAATTTGGCTTTTGTAATACCAACTGGTTCCTAAAGCACCGATAACTAAACCTGCCATCATACCCATAGCCGCAGCAGATTTACCACCAACTGCGAAACCTGCGGAAGCCACAGGAGATTTACCACCTACGGTGGCGGTTTCAGCGGCTGAAATAGCCTTAGAACCATTACGCTTAGACAACTCTGCATGGATTTTACCGAGGTCAGACTGATAAGTGGAAAACTCTTCGGGTGAAGGTGTTTTACGACTCATAGAATACAGCAAATCCATAAGTTCGGTGTCATTCATGTCTTCCAACTTCATGTTTTTGCGAACTGAAATTGATTCGGCAGCGAAAACAGATGTTTCGGTTTCAACCTCTCGATGAGATTCTACGATAACATCTGTAATTTTCTTCCAGCCACGAATGCCGTTGCCACGAACACCCAAAACGTATTTACCGGGACCCGTTTCATTAGCAAAATCAACTAACTCTGAAACGCTGATGGGTTCTTCAGAGCGCAAGATGTCTTTACATCCTGAGTTCTTAACACCTTTTTGATAACGGCGAACAAAATAACCCATAGACACACTATGATGTTTCTGATACTTAAAGGTTCTTAGGTTCGGATGTTGTATCCGAATATCCGATTAAGCGTTGAGATAAATCAACAAGGCGACGGCTGCCACAGAAGCCACCGTTCTGACAAATGCCATGATGTTGGGATAATTACCAACAAAGGATTCCATTTTAGACAACAGATTATCACGACCAAACTTGTGCCAGATACTCGTAGCATTGGGCTACGGATTCTTCGGGAACAGATTCTGATTCAGGATTAAAATCTGACATCAATACATTCAAGGTTGTAAGGGTGTCCATTAAACGCTTCCACTTAAGATTATGAATCTTGGTGTAAAGGTCTCGACTATCGGCTCGGTCTTCGTAGCCTTTAGAGGTCAAGTATTTGTTAAGTGCTAACAAATCCAATCGCCAACGAATGCCTCCGCTACGTTCTCGGCTTTGAGCGTGTCGAAACATAGGTCGGTTACGAAGAATACCGATAACTTCTCTGGTGGTATAACGACGAGGTTTAAGTTCCAGCATTTTCTGTGCAATTACTGTGCTGTGTCCATAACCATCTTGGTCTAAAAGATACTCCACAATGTCAAAGACTAAAGTTTCCACTAAAGGAAGTGGTGTGGAAGTCTTTCGACCCTCTGAGGCATCTGGAGAACTCAAAAAGTTCACTCCTCTTCAGAATCGGATGGGTCGGGGAGGTCGAGGTTATCTCGAACCAAAAGACGCTTGCCTTCTTCGTAGGCTTCTTTAGCATCTTCCAAAGACAATCCAGCCTTCTTGTGTTCCAAGATAATTTCCTTGCGACGACTTTCGTAAGTCATCAGTTCCAGAATTGCCAAGTTGGTGTTATCCATTTCAAAAGGAGAATCTTCATAGGGTCCTGCAAACAGATTCTCAATTTCTACTGCAAGTTCCGCTGCTGTCATGGTTGAAATAGTGGTGAACTCTTCAAGGTCTTCGTCGAGTTTGCTACCTGCGACAGAATCCACAATACGGGAAATAAACTGTTCAGCAGTTTCTTTGGTTACTTTCATTCCAACTCTGGGCCAATATCGCATCTCTGGTTCTGCGTTCATAATGCTTGTATGAATGCAAACCTACTTAAAACTTCACTTAATTTTCTTGGAAAATACTGCCGAACCATTCCAGATGGCTTTAGCAATTGTGAGTGAGTCTGTTTCGGATTCACCGTTGATGAAAAACTGCTTGCCTTTGTGTTGTTCTAAATCAATGATTATTTTCATTTCATTCAACGGGACGTTGGGAGGAATGTATCTTTCATTCTTCTTCATACGCTTCGCTTCCTGTGGGCAAGTCAAGAGTTTCAGCAGAGACCCAATCGGCTGAAGTCATACCGTTTTTGGATTTGAAAACTCGACTGGTGCGGAAACCCTCGGCGGAACGAACTTGGTCTGAAAACAATCGGCCAGCGCATTCCAGATTCCACGGTTTTTCAGAAAACACTTTTCGCCACATCATTTGTTCCGAAAGTTTCATGGGAACTGGAGACATAACGATGCCAAACAAAGTATCGTAAGTTAATTCTCCAATGAGAACATGAAGTCCAGTTCCTGATGAACTGGTTCGGACCCAAACACGAGGACCAAACTCGGTGCAAAGCACAGACAAGGCTTTCAAAACTTTGGGATTAGAAAGGTCGGTATCATCCCAATCGAAAGTCAAACCAGAACTCATAGTATCAAGTTCCATAACTTGAATCACTGACTTAAATGTTTTTATTCAGCAGTTGATTTCCATGCAGCACAAACCCAATCGGCTCGAACTTCAGGATTGCCTGAAAATAGTCCACAAAAGTATTCTCCGTTGAGAAACATAACGTGAGCGCAGTTGCTACAATTCTTTTCAAGATTACCTTCTTGGTAGGCTTGTGGTAACGCTTCTGGAATGGGTTCTCCATCTGGATAATTTGTCATCCTCATAATCTCACCTTAAAAGCAGTTGTCTGGGCGTGACTTAGGGTCAAATTGAATCGAGTTGCTGGCTGGTTGATACGACAATGGAGTGTATTCAGCAGGTGCGGAAACTTCTTCAGCCTCGTTAGTTTGTGTTTCTGAAGTCTTGGCTGTGCCGTCATCGTTAAACTTGTCAGAGTATTTGAAATCTTCAAAGCCTTTCTTGAGGTAAGAAACACCCTTTTGACTCATGTGTTGTTCATACTTCCAGTCCTTTTCAACATCTCCTTCAAGATGGTTAGCGGCTTCTCCACGAGGTCGGCGTGAATCAAGATATTCATGGGAGGGTCCAACACCTTGAGAAAGTGAAAGTGCGCCGTTGGCTGACTTCCATGTGCTACCTTTGAAATCAGCAGGGATGTTGGGAGCAGAGGTATCAGTAAAGAAGTAAGAAAGTCCCCAGCCGAAATCTCGGCAGTAGTTATCTACACACTTACCTGAACCACAGTCTGTGTCAGTAGAACAAGGTGTTTCTGGTGACTTAGGGTGTTCAGTAGTGTATCTTTCAGGCCAATGAACGAATCCAATACAGTTTTCATCCGAATCACATTGGGCAGCAGCCTCTTCCAATGTTTTGTAAGCGGCTCTGGGTTCGTCGGGTTTCGTGCCTCGATAAAGATTGCTGGCTCCCATCGCTGGATAAAGTGAACCTGTTTTCTTGGTGAAGTTATCGAGAGGTTTGGTTTCAGATGGCGTAACTGCTGGAGTTACTGTGGTTGTAGTTTCAGTTTCTTCTGAACTATCGCCTTTGAAATGCCAGTAAGCAAGTCCACCTGCGACTACTGCACCCAAAATGCCGATTACTTGCGCTTGTGCCATACATAGTATGGTTCGCTACTGATACTTAAAGATTACTCTTCTTCAGTATTGAAACGATATTTCCAAACAGCCAATTCAGTCAGCAATTTGTTTCTCCAAAGAACCCAGCGAACAAAGTAAATGCTAAGTGTGCCTTGTAATGCTACAACACAAGCCAACAAAACTAACAAAGCCCATTCCCAATCAATCATCCGAATCCGCCTCTGGTTTCCAAGTCAAAACTACGGTGTCTTTTTGCTTGCGACGTGAAATCTTGACATCGGGCAACTCCGAAAGTTCATAAACAAAATTACCAACTGTTGCATCTGAACCACCATAGTAAAACTCTCGATTGTTTCGACTCCACTTAGCAGAAGTGATATACGGTGTGCGAATAACGCCTTTACCTTCAGAAATGTTGAATGATTCAAAGGTTTCAAAACGAAGTCCTCGTTCATTCCAAAGAGTCTCTGCAACTTCGGTGAGTCGTGAACCACGAGGTTCAAATGGTAATCGAGTCATGCCAACAATTCGGATAGATGTTTCGGATGAAAGTGTCCGAAACTTTCCAAGATATGGCTGTTGGATTTGCCACTCATTATGGAGCAAGGCTGCGGCTGGATTATCTACCGCAGTAGCCCAAACATCTTCTCCAAAGTTAGGAATAATTTGATTGATAACAATGTGATTTACAGGAATCTTCATGGTGTCCATGAATCGGACAGTTCGAGCGCACTCGGCATAACCCGCTTCGGTTGGAATAGAAACTAAATTGATGCTAACGTATTCAGGGTTGCGTAGCAAGGCTTTAAGTCGTTCAATACGCTTGATGAAATCTTCCATCAGAGCCACAAGTTTGGATGTATCTCCCTTTTTGATAAAGAAACCTTTGAGATTCTCAATCTTGGCTTTCATCCTAAGAATCTTGAGAAGAAATGTATTGAGATAATCTGGGGCTGAAAGGGCTTTGAGAGTGTGTCCTGTCGGAGCAGTATCAAAAACAATTAAGTCATAATCTGTGCCAGCACACAATCGGTTGATTTCTTCTAAAGCAAAGGCTTCATCCATACCCGGAAACTTAGAAAGTTCGGATAGCATAGAGGAATCGAATCCGGGAAGATTTCCGAAAGATTTCTCCATAAGGGTTTCAATTTGACCGAAAAAATCGCCGGCAAGGGCTTCGGCATTCAAGTTTTTAGCCCACAAGTTGGGAACTCCTGTGACTGGTGTGGCCTCGAATCCGACTCGGATGCCGAGAGTATCATCGGTGCTGTGGGCTGGGTCACTTGAAACCAGCAAAGTTCTGAGACCTTGTTGGGCATGGTGCAAAGCCGTAGCAGCCGACACAGTAGATTTACCAACACCACCTTTTCCTGTGAATAATAACATCTGTGCCATGTAACCACATAGGTTGTATCACTTACTTAAAACATCTCTGTCAAGACCAATCGGCTTGAAACTCGGTATCAAAAGCAAAGTTTCCTTCAGAATCTGCATCGAACTCATCGGGGTAATCTGGAATATCAATCATCAAGGGGCATTCTCCAACCGAACCCTTAACTGCTACCAAAATACTGCTGGTATCAAAATCCATTGGAGGTAGATAATCAGAAGGATTGACTAAAACCATTAACAATCGCTTTTCTTCAGAATGTGACATTTCGGCTGGAACGCTAATGTGACGACCTGTTTCGGGAACATGACCATCCCAAAGTGGTTGTCCGTCTAACAAAATAACGAACTCCAATCCTGACAAATAAGCAGCAGCGTTGGGTCCAATAACAAGTGTTTCCAAACAGACATTTTCTGAAACATTGATGGTGCCGATTGAAACCGTTGATGGGTTAATCGGTAAGTCCACAATGCCGTAGTATTCATCTGACTTTTCAGCCATACTCTATATGAGTGTTTTCTGATACTTAAAGACTGAGGCGTTATGCGTCAGAATCACGCTTTTTATCGGAGTTTGATTTCTGGATACTGGAATGTTTCTTAGATTTATTTCCTGAAATCGGGGCTGATTCGGATGGGTCGGGAACAAAGGTTTCGGATGCTTTATCCAAAGCCTCCAACGAATCAAAACCTGTGGTTTCTTGGAAATCTCCAGCCAGAGTATCTTCTAAACCTTCACGCCATGCGGCTTGTTGGCGACGACGGGTGCGAAGACGACCTTGACGTTCTTTCAATTTCAGAGTTTCACGGTATTCAGTTTGTTGTGAGCGAACCCAATCCTCAATTTCTTCAGGTGTGATTCCCAATTTACCAGACTTGAGAATCTTGGCTTTATACCATTCGACGTTTTCAACTGTAACTCGAAGTCCCATACTTTGTAGTTCCTTAGCCACCATAGAATCTACACCGTCAAACAGCAAATAATCAACCCAAACACGGGCTTCACGACCTGTGGTGCCTTGAATGATATACGGTTGGAATCCTGTAACTGGTTGTGCAGGACCATTCGGGTCCAATTGGGCGTTGATAGTGATGGCTTTAATGGCTGCTTGACCCTTACTTGCGGTATCAACTTCTCCTCCAAACAACACCAAACCATCCAAAAATGGAGTCATATTGCGAGAAATGTATAAACTGCTTTTAGCATCGGAGTCAATTCCTATAAATTGGTCGGTTTGGTCGAGATAAGCAATTTGTGTGGGTGGTTGTCGGTCGAAAGCAGAATTACAAGAAACAAGACTTCCTCCTGTGGTATCTGCAAAAGTAAAAATCCATTGGTCTCTGTCAGCATCCCATCGAGCAGAAACAGGTCGGCGGGTGGTTGAACTTCCACCGTCAATAGCCCCATTGAGAGAATCTCCAACCGAAATCATTAAAACAGGAACCTCACCCAATAAGGGGTTGTTATCAAGACCCAAAACGAACTTGGGTGGATTGGTATTGTTGATAGTCATGTAAAGTGTTCCAAAATCATACATGAAAATAACTGGTCCTACGCCTGTGGAGTATCCTAAAAATCCATAAGCGACGTTAGCGGGAATACCAACAGGTGGCTCACCTTTGTTAGAAGTTCCATATTGATAATAATTCGGAGCCTTAAAAGGAACTAAGAAATTGAGGGGGTCTGGTGAGAGGTTTCCAAGTGTGGGGTCACTTTGAAGTAGTAGTTCTAATTCACGGTCGGCGTAAGATTGATAATATAATTCCGGTGCTGTGCCTCGATATGGGTCGGCTAATTGGTCCTCATAAACCTCTAATTGTTTAGCGATGGCTTCATCTTGGCGACTGTAAGTTGCTTGTTGAACTGCTTTACCCAACCATTTATCTGGAAGTGTGTATCCTGTGGCTGTTTCAAAACCACCTCCTTTAACTGCAAAAGGAAATACTGTTTCAGATTTTGATGGTTTAAAGTTTGGAGCATTATTATCAAAACAACCCAGACAATACTGCCAATTCGCAACATAGATTTCAGCAGAAGTTGTGGCTCCATGTGTGACGTTATCAATACCAATAGCGACATTGACAATAAAGGGGTCGGGAGATTCTGTGAAAGTTGGCATAATAACTGTGCCATAAGCACCGTTAAGATTGTAAGCAGGTAATGAACCATCGAGACCCCAATTTTTGTTGCCTAATGAAGTGTAACATTGGTTCAATCCCATAGGTCCGTTCTCGTCTGGTTGCCAAAATGAAACGAATGGTGTAGTGAAACTTACACCACCTGCTCCATCATCAGCGATTGCTTCTCCAGTTATAGACATACACATAGTTGCAGAATTACCTGAATTAGATGTATCTGCAAAAATCAAAGGGAAGGGTCCACCGTTGGTAACAACAAGGTCATGGATTCGACTGATGTAATAACCGTTATCAATGGCAGTAAGTTTATCAAAGTTAAATGACGGATACGGATTAGTTGTGGTGTTAATACCACGAGCCACATCTTCAAGGTTTTTATTGTCGTTAGGATAAAGGTCTTTGCTGGGTAAATATCTGCCAACATGGTTGGCTGTGTCTCCTTTCCAAGAAGCGGTAAAACTTTCGGGGGATATGAAAGACAGACCTCTGTATTTTACGGAGGTTTCCTTACCACCGGGGACTGAAGCCTCAGTAGAAATAATAAATGGTTGCTCCAAGAGAAAAAGCAATTTACTTATCCAACCTGAGTAATTTTGTGAAGTAGTCATGCCTTCAGTAGAGGCAATTCTTTGATGACCTCCTGCATAAATAACAATTTCGTCGATACCTGCTGTTCCAAACTTAGCCACATCTACTGCATAAACTCCGGGTGTGCTATCTGAACCAAGACCTGTCAAATCAGGCTCTACTTCGTAAGGCATACGACAAAGATAGGTGAAATAGGCATTTTCTACGGAACTAAAAGGTTGTTGAAGGAGTAATCCGTCAATAACTCCGGGTGTAATCCAAAACTTTCGTTGGTCATTGGCAAAGGATTCGGGAGTGGGAATTGGAAGGTCCGCTGCTGATACCATACCAATGTTGTGCGCTCGAACAAAAGTTATGAAACCATCCCAAGCCCACGCTCCAGCACCACCGTTAAGTTTTTCAAAAAAGGCACGATAACTGCCAGTAATAATGTAAAAATCATTGGCATAAGTAGTGCTTCGGATAATAACATCAAACTCTGAATAATCTGCTGGGTCATCAAAAGAAGAAGGAATGTTGATGTCCTCGCCCCGACCACCAATTCCAGTATTTATGAAAAGGGCTTGGTCGCCATTTGTAAGAACTTCATCCCACGCAAAAAAATGCGGATTAGGAAAACTTTTGGTGTCTAAATCGTAAGCCAATCCCAAAGTTTCACACTCCTGTTGTTTCCCAATTAAAAAAGTCTTGAGGGTCTGTGGGAAAGTCCTCAATGGGTTCAACTAAAGCATTGGAAATAAAATAAGTGACGTTCCAGTTAGTTCCGGGTGGAATCTCAATCGGAATCCAATTCTGGAGAACTGGTGAGGCTGATGATGAAATCGGATATGGGGCGGCTGTGCCTGACATACCTTGTGCATCTCGACCATCAAGAGTTTGATAGTAAGCCGTGGATTCTACCACGATGTTCACGAAACCACCGGGTTTCCAATTGTTACCCAAACCGTAAATGCCGGGAGTGCTACCAATGTATTGAAGAACCAAAAACTCATCGCCCTTTGTTGTTAAACGATTGGTAATGGTCGCTGTTCCGATTTTAGAGTAGAACACAGATTGAGGGCGATTTTCCAAAAGTTCAATATCTTTAGGTGGTAGATTGCCGAGGTCGGCTACGACCCATTGAAAACCTTGACGACGAACTGACATGGTATCAATCCTCCAAACCGTATGCACGGCGTAATTGTTTTCTAATCTTTTCTAATTCATCTTCGGCAGAATTAAGCAATCGAGATTGGTTGCCTTGAATGTTGCGTCGAATTGGGTCGGATTCGGGAATAAGTGTGGGGGCTGAACCTTCTGGGCGGATTTGTGAAACCCAATCTGGAGTTGCTGTTGGGTGGGCAATTTCGGACTTTGAAACTTTTGGTTCTGGTGTGCGCTGTCTTTGAGTCGGGTCTGCACGTTTTCGTGTGTCTTGAAGACCTGTGCGTTCACCCTGCGCTTGGCGACGAAGTTTATCTTGGGCTTGTTGAGCCGAAACAGCCTTTTTCAAACTGTCGTCATAGTCCATGTAGAAACCTATACGGTTTCTGCTACTTAAACCTTCGTAGAATCTTAACGACGGTCGCCTTGACGGGTTGGTTTAGCATCGCCTTCGTTACGGTATCCGGGCTTGGCATAGTTACGAGCCTTTTGTCGGCGGTCATTAGCGATAGCACCTTTCTTACCATCAACATTAACTTGGTATGAAGTGAATTGTCCATCTTTGTTGCGTCGAACGTATCTGCGAGTGCCGTTAGCGGTGGTCATACGAGTGCGGGGTTCTGCATTCTTAGTCATGCGGTCACCTTCACGAACTGGGTTAGCATCTCCTTCGTTACGGTATCCGGGCTTGGCATAGTTCTTAGCCTTCATGCGTCGGTCAATGGAGGCTGCTCCACGCTTACCATCAACATTGACTTGATAAGTAGTGAATTGTCCTTTCTTGTTGCGTCGAACATACTTACGAGTGCCGTCAGCAGTTGTCATGCGAGTGCGAGGTTGTGCCTCGAACTCAGCAGAGCCAATCCATTGTGGAACTCCATGTCCTGAATCAACAACTGTGGATTCTTCTCCGTAGGAGTTGGGAACTACTGGAAGTCCCATTTCAGTTTCTGCGGACCCATACCATTGTGGAACTCCGTTGCTGGATGACAAAGCAGAGTTGTCTCCGTAAGAGTTAGGAATAACTGGTTCCATTTGAGTTTCAATGGTTTCTGAACCGAAAACACCATCAATAACGTTTTCGATACTGCGAGAGGCACGGTCAATCAT
>Ga0213869_10001089_pt1 | contig 20853 bp, 20 predicted proteins | sample PICome_10_FD_160083 | JGI IMG/M metagenome (GOLD analysis project Ga0213869, IMG submission 160083) | Coastal seawater microbial communities near Pivers Island, North Carolina, United States - PICO132 | ecosystem: Environmental > Aquatic > Marine > Coastal | place: USA: North Carolina...
GTCCTTTGCGGCTATGCTCATCTCGAGCAATGCCAGTCCATGCCATTGATCACTCCATTTCTCGCAAGGACGGCGTGAATCATAACATGCTGGTATTGCTCAACAACTTTTGGATCGGGCTCTTAGCTAGGCCACCGCCGCCGAAAACACCGTTTTCAAATTTCTTGAAGCGCATCGCTACGCCATCGGGGCGAGGCCACATTGCGACTTTGCCCTGCCGAGCCAGAATCGACCCAGCACTGCTATCCCAATTCGAGGGTTGGCCATATTTGGCGGACAATGCGGTGAGAACATCATTCGAGCAGCGACCGCCCATGCTCGGATTGCCTGCAATCATCACTTCTTTGACAAGTCCGTTGTCATCGAAGCGGATATTCGCTTCTGCCTCGCATTTCTCGGTGATTTTGATGTCACTGATTTCAATGGCCTTGCTTTGGTAGCTGACTTTGCCTCCCTTGGGGTAAAGCGCCTCGACCTGCGCGCGCGTCATTCCAAATTCGATATTGCCCCAAACCGGCTCTGCTTGAGCCTGAGTTGCTGCACCCAGCGCGAGCGCTGCGATCAATAAGCGTTTCATTCCTTATATTCCCCCAATGGATGGTTTTGCGACGCACCCATCCCAATGTTCTGCCGGTCGAAAATCGGCGCGCAATTCTTGACGGTTTGACCTTAAAAGTCCGTGCGTTTCGTCACGGTGCCGTTTTGCTGCATAATGGATAAAGCTAGCTGATGCCGATTTGAAAAGCTGTCCGGCGCAAAGCGACCCATTGCTGCCGTTCGGAGGTCGATTTTCAATCGCCAAGTGCTGACGGTCTGCTTGTTAGATTCGATTAAGGCCGTGCTTCTCCCGCAGTGTAAGCTGAAAGGGGGCACCCAAGGATGCTGGCAGTTTGAACGCACCGCCCTCGAAAAGATGGGTCGCACGTTTCGAAGATGTCGGCCCCGCAGTCTGTTTGTCACATTTTCCCTCTAGCCACCCCCAGAATCGACACTTCGTCATAATAAACGGTCGCGGAACTGGGATGAGCGGAACGGACAGGGAAAGAGCGCGCTGGCTGCTGCGCAATATCTTGCCGCATGAGCCTGCTTTGCGCAGCTGGCTTGCGCGTCGGCCATTGGGCGGACTGGAACCCGACGATATCATTCAGGAATCCTACAGCATCTTCGCGGAGATGGATCGGGTGGACACCATCGCCTATCCCCGGGCCTATCTGTTCCAGGTAGCCCGGTCTGTGGTAACCCGTCATGTCCGCCGTGCGCGGATCGTTCCCATCCACGCGGTCGACAATCTTGACCATCTGAACCACCCTGACGATACCGCATCACCCGAGCAGACGGCGATCGACCGGGATGAATTGCGCCAGCTGGCCTGCGCGATCGCGGCCATGCCGCTCAAGACGCGTGAGGCGTTCATCCTGCGCCGGGTCGAGGGCCTGCCTCAGCGCGCAATCGCGGCGCAGATGGGTATATCGGAAAATACGGTCGAGACGCATATTTCGCGCGGCATCCGATTTTTGATTGACTGGTTCGGTCGTGGTGGAAAGACGCTGCCCCAAACCTCTAGGGATGTGACAACGGAGACGCGCGCAGTTGATGGCCGGACAAGAAGACAGTCGCAGCATTGACCAAACCGCGTCCGATTGGGCGGCGCGGCTGGATCGTGGCGCGCTGTCTGCGGCGCAGGATGCCCAACTGAATCAATGGCTGGCCGCCGATCCGCGCCATAAGGGTGCCCTGCTGCGTGCCCAGGCATTGTCATTGATGAGTGAGTCCGCGCAGGCGCTGGGCCCAGATTTCGACCCTCGTGTGTTCGAGCCGAAAAAACAGCGCGGCCTGTCGCGACGACATTTGCTCGGCATCGGCGGTGGTGCGCTGGCCGCCATGGCGGGCATGGCCGCATTGACCGTCGGCATGCCAGCATCGGGCGCGGAAATCCGCACCGGCCGCGGCGAGATGCGACTGGTGCCGCTGGAGGACGGGTCGACCGCCCTGCTGAATACTGACAGCCGCATCCGGATCCTCTATGGTGAAAAGGAACGTCTGGTCTCGCTGCTGGATGGCGAAGTCTATTTCTCGGTCGCACGCGACGAGCGGCGCCCATTCATTGTCGAGGTCGGCGGTCGCCGATTGCGCACAGCGCAGGCCGGCTTTCGCGTCCGCAAGCTGGCCAAGGCGCCTGTCGACATACTGGTGCATCAGGGACTGGTCGAACTGCCTGCGGTCAATCCCATGAGCGGTCAGGTCGTTGCCCTGGCTGGCAATACCCACATGGTCATGGCCAATGCGGCAACCAGCCTGTTCGTCGCGGAACGGCCCGAACCGATCTCGCCCGAGCGCATCAACCGGGAGCTGGCCTGGCGCGACGGGAAACTGGCCTTCGAGGGCGAGACCTTGCAGCAGGCGGCCAATGCCTTTGCCCGTTACAGCGAAACCCGCATCCTTATACCGGACGCGGCACTGGCGCGCGAACCTGTAACGGGTCTGTTTACAGCCAATGATCCCGCTGGCTTCGGTCGCGCCATTTCGACCATCTTCGATGCTCGCCTGGTCCGGCAGGACCATGACCTCATCCTGAGCCGCACAGCGCAGTCGAAAAAAAATTGACCCCGTATTAGCGGAACTGCCGGCCTCCCACCTCTTAGGGTCGAACGCCGTGCAGCGCGCGGCCAGCAGGGGGCTACCAGCTAATGTATTCGCGTCATTCTCTCCTCACTTGTGGGGCTTCTGTCGTTGCGCTTACCGTGGCTGTGCCGGCCCATGCGCAGGAACGCCTCTTCGACATTCCCGCCCAGCCCGCCGTCCGTGCCATTCCCGAACTGGCCCGACAGGCACAGGTGCAGATCGTAGCCCCGGCCCGTGATCTGGCCGGCATCAACACGCCCGCAATCAAGGGGCGGATGGACGTGCGCGAAGCGTTGCGCCGCCTGATCGCAGGCACGCCGCTGCGGATTGGATCGGACGACGGCAATGTCATCACCCTGCGCTCGGCGCGCCCGGAAGCCAGCGTCGGCAATGGCATGGTGCGCGGCCGCGTGTTCAACACCGTCACCGGCGAATATCTGCGCAATGCGGAAATTCGCGTCGAAGGCACGCCGATCACCGTCTATTCCGAGGATAATGGCGAATTCCGTTTGTCCAACATTCCGGCCGGTGAAGCGACGATCCTCGTCAAATATGCTGGCCTCCAGACCGAAAGGCTGATTGCCACTGTCAGCCCGCGTGAAGTCGCGACGCTGGACGTGGCGTTGCGCGCACCGACCTTTGCGGGCTCTTCCGCCGACGACGGCTCGGCCATCACTGTCACCGCCCGGCGCGAGGGGCAGGCCGCCGCGATCATGGAACGCCGCGCCGCCACCAATGCCAAGACCGTGGTCGCTGCCGACAATTACGGCCTGTTGACCATGGGTGATGTTGGCGAATTCATGAAGCAGATGCCGGGCATCTCGCTCGACTATACCGAGGTTGATGCCACGGCGGTCCGCATTGGTGGTCTCGACCCCAAATATTCGACCTTCACCACCGACGGCGCCCGCATGGCGACGGCGACGTCCAACAACAATAATGGCCGCCAGAATAGTTTCGAGCAGATGTCGATCACCGGCATTGAGTCGATCGAGCTGAACAACACGCTGACCGCCCGCATGGATGCCGACGCGCCTGGCGGCGCGATCAACCTGCGCAGCAAATATGCGTTTCAGCTGAAGAAGCGCCAACTGCGCTTCCAGGTCGGCGGGGTCGGCACCTCGGACGCCGGGATCGGCGAAATCTATTTGCCCGACAATGACAAGCATGCACGCATCTATCCGTCGGCCAGCTTCAACTATGGCGACGTGTTTCTGGAGGGGCGGCTCGGCGTCGCGCTGAGCGCCAGCTACAATGCCAATTATGTCCAGCAGGATCGCGTCCAGACCGACTGGTCCTATCTCGCCGACGGCCGGGTCATCCCCTATCAGGTCATGTGGCGTCCTGGCCCGAAGAAGACCAGCCGCACCGCCGCCAACCTATCGGTCGACTATAAATTCTCCGACGAACTCGCGCTGTCGCTGCGGGGCAGCTATTCCCTCTACGAAGTCGAATATTTCAACCAATATACATATCTGATTTTCGGCACTTCGACCAAATCCTATGCCACGCCGGATTCGACCGGTACCCATATCGTCGTCAATCCCAACGGCACCAACACGCGGCTGCACACCCAATATTCGCATCGCTATGCCGGCACCCCGGCAATGCTGCTGGCACCCAAGCTCGAATATAAGAATGACGATTGGGAAGTCGCGCTGCGCGGCAGCTATTCCAGTTCGGAATTCAACTTCCGCGACAATTCCAAAGGCTTCTTCCAACGCACCGACAGCTGGCTGACGCGTATCGGCTTCACGCTCGACCGGGCGTCGGAAAGCTCGAACGCCTGGACGTTGAAGCAGACAGCCGGTCGGTCGTGGAGCGATCCCACCAGCTTCAACCGTGACGATGACATCGGCAACAATATCCGCACGGCTGAATCGGACGCCCGCAATGAAATGTATGGCGGCAATCTGGACATCAAGCGCAAGCTGTTCGTCGGTGACGTGCCGCTGACGCTGATGGCGGGTGCCGGCGCGCGGGTGAATGACTGGCGCACCAATGAGGGGTCTTATGACCAGTTCCAATATGTCGGCCCGAACGGCGATCTGAGCCAAAAGGACCCAGCCGCAGTCATTCCCTGGACCAATCGCTACCAGTTCGAGATCATCGGCTTCAACGCAGGTAACCTCAACGACCAGAATTGGCGCGCCGACAATAATTACGCGATGTACGACATCTACAAGGCGCATCCGGAATATTTCGTTGCCGATACGGTCGGCAATCTGAAGCGCGACCTCGACAACAACAAGCGGGTCAAGGAAGATATCTACGCCGCCTATGTCGAGGCGGAGGCGCGCGTTGGCAAGGCGACCTTTGACCTCGGCCTGCGCTACGAGAAGACCAGGACTGGCGCGCTGGTCGCCAATATCCGTCCGACCAGCGAGGTCGAGGCGGCAGGCTACAAGACCAACACGACCGAGGGGCTGCTCTACCAATATAATGGCGGTACATATTCAACCCGCCATGGCGAATATGACGACTGGTTCCTGAGCGGGGGCATGAAATATGATTTCAGCCGCCGTCTGGTCGGCCAGATCGCCTTCAGCCAGTCGATCCTGCGGCCCGACTATGGCAATCTGGGCGGCGTGGTGTCGGTCAATGACGATACGCAGATCGTCAATGTACCCAATCCCCTCCTAAAGCCCGAACATTCGACCAAATATTTCGCCAGCCTTCAATATTATCTGGAGCCGTCGGGCATCATCGGCCTGTCCTATTATCGCCTCGACATGAAGGACATGCAGGTCACTGGGATCGAGGTCGATCCCGCCGCCGTCGGCTTCGATCCTGATGAATATGCCGGCTACACATTCCGAAGCGCGCAGAATCTGCCGGGGACCAGCACCAATGAGGGGCTGATCTTCGAATATGACCAGCAGCTGACCTTCCTGCCGGGCATCCTCAAGGGGCTGGGTTTGCGCGGTTCCTTCACCCGTCTCTTCCCCGATGCCGAGCGTGTGAACACGCCGGAAAAATCGGCCAACTGGGGCCTGCGCTACAGCTATGGGCCGTTCGACTTCCAGCTGACGGGCAACTGGCAGTCGCGATATCGGGTGAGTGCATTGAGCGCCACGCCGACCACCGCCAACAATGGCGTCCTCTATCATACCGATCGCCAGCTCTGGAATGTGAGCTTCAGCTACAAGCTGAGCCCCAATTTCGAGCTGAACGTCGCCGGCCGCAATATCTTCAATGCACCCGACGTCATCTATTCCAACGTCGAAAGCCGGGTGCGCCAGTACAGCATCTACGGCTCGATGTGGAACATCGGCATCAAGGGCAGCTTCTGATCCTCCCCACTGGACGGAGCGGCCTTGGGCAGCTCCGTCCCTTTCCAATCCCATCGAAAAGGCATCATCATGGTAATGCAAATCGACCGCCGCAGCATGATCCTGGGCGGCGCCTGGGGCATTGGGGCGCTGGCGCTGCCTGCCGGTCGGGCGCTGGCAGCCGAACTGATCGGCGCGCGCGGCTTCACCCATGCGGTAGCCAGCGGCGAGCCGGGGGCGGATTCGATGCTGCTATGGACCCGCTATGTCCCTGCGAGCGAGGTTGAGAGCACGCGCCTCGACGTTGAAGTGGCGATCGATCCCGATTTCGTGCGGATCGTCGCCGGCGGCACGGTGCGCACCGGGGGCTATCGTGACTGGACAGCGAAAGTGACAGTGGACGGGCTTCAGCCAGGCACGAGCTACTGGTATCGCTTCGTCGCGCCGGACGGCAGCAAGTCGCCGGTCGGCCGCACCCGGACGCTGCCGCAGGGCGACGTGCCGCGCTTTGGCTTGGGCGTCTTTTCCTGTTCCAACCTGCCCTATGGCTGGTTCAACGCCTATGCCCATGCCGCGGCGCGCGACGATCTCGACCTGTGGCTGCATGTCGGCGACTATATCTACGAATATGGCAATGCGTCGGTACGGCCCGGTCAGGGCATCGTGGGGCGCACGCTGATGCCCGACACGGAAATTCTGGCGATTGCCGACTATCGCCTGCGCTACGCAACCTATCGGGCTGACCCCGACCTGCAACGGCTGCACCAGATGGCGCCGATGATTGCACTGTGGGACGATCATGAATCGGCCAATGACAGCTGGGAAGGTGGCGCCCAGAACCATCAGGCCGACAAGGAAGGCGACTGGAACACCCGCCGCGCCGCCGCAATGCAGGTCTATCGCGAATGGATGCCGGTGTCGGACGAGCCGTGGAAGGCCTATGATATCGGGACGCTGGCGACGCTGTATCGCACAGAATCCCGCCTGCTCGCCCGTACGCGCCCGGCCGACATCACGGCCGCCGCCAGCGCGCCCGATGCGGACGCCGCGCTAAAGGCCTTCCATGATGGCGTGTGGCAGGACCCATCGGCCACCATGTTGGGCAGCACCCAGGAAAGCTGGCTTGCCCATGCCCTAAAGGCCAATGCGCGCAACACTGCCTGGCAGATGATCGGCATGGGGACGATCATCGGCCGCACCCTGATGCCGGCCAATGTCACCGACTGGCTCCGTCCCGACGCTAACGCCAAGCTGGTCCAACGCTATCGCAACAGCGTGCGCATGGCGCAAAATGGCCTGCCGATGTGGATGGACCGGTGGGACGGCTATCCCGCCGCCCGCTCGCGCCTGCTCCGGTCGGCACAGGCGGCCGATGCCGACCTCATCATGCTGGCGGGCGACAGCCACAATGCCTGGGCCTATAGCCTGGTGGAGGATGGCAAGCCAGCCGGTGTCGAATTTGCCGGGCAGGCGGTCACGTCGGGTGGCATGGAGGGTGACCTGCGCCGCGATCCGATGGCGGTGGCGCGCGGCTTCATCGCCGCCAATCCCGAACTCAAATGGGCAAACACGCATCAGCGTGGCTATATGATGATAGACATCAGCCGTGATCGGGTGACCGGCGAATGGCTGTTCCTCGATACGATCAAGGCGCGCAGCACGCGGATCGCCAGCACCCATCGCATGTCGGTCGAGCGCGGCCGCCGTGTCTTCAGCGCCTGATCGGGAGAATATGATGCGGTCCGCGATCGTTGCGCTGCTGCTGCTTGGTTCTGGCCTGCCTGCTCGGCCGGCATCGCCCGTTCCGCCTGCCGACCTGCCGCGCGAACAGATCGCAGGCCCATTCGCCTCGGGCCATGTCCAGGGCATTGCGGTCGATCGCAAGGGCGGCTTCATCTATTATTCCTTCACCGACATGCTCGCCAAATATGACTTTGAAGGGCGGCTGGTCGGCACGCTGACCGGTTGGTCGGGGCATCTGGGCGACCTGGATTTCAACCCGGTCGACAGACGGGTCTATGGCTCGCTGGAATATGGCAAGCAGAGCGCCTTCTATATCGCGATGATCGATGGGGCACGGATCGATCGGGTCGGCATGACGGTTGCCGGCACCGATCTGCTGCGCGCTGTCTATCTGCCCGAAGTGACGCGCGACTATGCCGCCGATCTCGATGGCGACGGCAAGGTGGATCATCGCTATGGCTGTTCGGGGATCGATGGCGTCGCCTTTGGCCCCGCCTTTGGTCGGAGCGACGGCCCGCTCTACCTGACCGTCGCTTACGGCATTTATAGCGACGTCGCCCGCAGCGACAATGATCATCAGGTCCTCCTGCAATATGACGCGACGGACTGGGGCCGAGAGGCGCAGCCGATTGACGAACAGGCACTGCACCATTCCGGCCCGACTACCCCTCGGGGCAAATATTTCGTCCTTACCGGCAACACCCGCTATGGCGTCCAGAACCTCGCCTATGATTCAAGCCTGCAACGCTGGTTCATGGGCGTCTATCAGGGTGCCAAACCCAACTGGCCCAATTATCTGCTGTTCGCGCTCGATGCCCGCAGCCGGCCACGTCGCCAGGCCTTGCAAGGCCTGGCTTCTCCTCAAGGCATGAATCCAGAAAAGGGCCTGCTACTGCCGCTCGCTCAGGACGGGGTTCATGATGTGAAGACCGGTGTGCGGGGGTGGTATCAGAAGGCCGATGTCGGAATACAGCCCTTGGGAGATGGCCTATACTATCTCGTCCAGAACGACGGTGCGCGCGGCGCGCAGTCCGCCGTTACGCGGTTGATGCATTGGACGGGCGTCTCTTCCAAGCCCTTTGAGACAATGCCAATGGCCGATCGATGACGTCCTCACCTACTGGCGTTTGATGGAAGTACCCTTACCGCGCGCCGATATCTTGTATGCTTCCCAATGACGACAACGACCCTTTCCCGACACTCACCCTCTAATTCTCGTCGATCAGTTGCGGACTGTCCGCTGCACAGCTGCAACAGGACTATACTCAATTCAGTTGGATCAGTTTTGTTCGGGCAACCCGCCGCACCGCATCCGTCAGCGTCTTAAGCGCTGACGCCTGAAGCCGCGCCACGGTCCAGTAGAGCATGACTCGGATCGGCGTGCCGGGGTTGAGTTCGGCAAGCTGCCCTCGGTCTATTGGGGCGCGCGCGAGCATCACCGGCTGCATTCCCCAGGCCATGCCTTCCAGCGCGAAGTGGAGAAATCCCAGCGTCGATGGCACCCAATGGGTCGGCGGCTCAAGATCGATCCCATGGCTCTCGCGTGCCCACCGGGCCTGCAATCCGTCCCTGCGGTCGAAGCGCAGGCAGGGGGCCTGGTTCAGGGCCTGATCGGTCACGCCGTCCGGAAAATGGCGGGCAATGAAGGCCGGACTGGCGCAGGCCAGATAGTCGATCGCGCCCAGTTCGATGGTCCGGCATCCCTGCACCGCGCTCGGGTCCGCCGATACCGCTGCCACCACTTCGCCCGATCGCAGGCGGTCGGCGGTATGCGCTTCATCCTCCAGGATGAACTCCAGCATGCAGCCGCTGTTGCGGGCGAAATCGGCTGCCGCTTCGGGAAACCAGCTTGCCATGCTGTCGGAATTGACCGCGACCTTGAGCGTGACGGGCGTTTCGGAGCCATGGAGCGACGGCGCGAGATCGGCCTCCAGCAGCTGGACCTGGTCGACATGGGCGCATAGCTGCCGGCCAAGGTTGGTGGCCGTGCAGGGCTGTCCCCGGACGATCAGGATCGTGCCGAGCCGCTCCTCCAACGCCTTCACTCGCTGCGATATGGCCGAGGGGGTGACGCCCAGCCGTTCGGCCGCGCGTTCAAAGCTGCCTTCCCGCACAATGGCGGCCACGGCGGCGAGGGCAGGATAATCGAGCATGATGAAGAATTACTTCATCAGGATTAGTAGAACAAGTTTTCCTAAAGTGGGGTGCCACGCCATAGGCTGCTGGATGACAAACACGCTTCCCACCTTCCTCACCGGTTTCGCCATGTCGGCCGCGCTCATCATGGCCATTGGCGCGCAAAATCTTTTCGTCTTGCGCCAAGGCCTGAAGCGCGAGCACGTCGGGCCGATCGTGCTGTTCTGCGGCTGCGCGGACGCCATCCTCATCGCGGCCGGCGTCGGCGGTGTCGGCGCGCTTCTGGGCGCGATGCCGCAACTGACGCTCCTCCTGTCAATCGGCGGCGCCCTGTTCCTGGGCTGGTATGGCCTCAAGGCGTTCCAGCGCATGATGGCGCCCGAGGCGATGACCGTGACGACGCAGGGCGGGATCACGTTGGGCAAGGCGATCGGCGCTACCGCCGCCTTCACCTTCCTCAATCCGCACGTCTATCTCGACACGGTTCTGCTGATGGGGGCGGCGGGGTCGGCCCAGCCGGCGGCGCTGCGCCCGATATTCGTCCTGGGGGCCGCTAGTGCCAGCATTGGCTGGTTTGCAGCCCTTGGGTATGGCGCTCGTCTGCTGACGCCCCTGTTTGCGCGTCCTGCGGCATGGCGCGTGCTCGATGCGGTCGTCGGCATCGTCATGCTGACCTTGGCAGCATCGCTCGTCGCAAGGGCGTTCCAATGAGGCACACAGCGCTTGCGTCGGCCATGGCGAAACATCTCGACAGGGCGTTTTATTGTCTATGGTCACAAATCATGGAGGTTTCGAAGGTGCTGGTTCGGTACCACTATCATGCACCGTGGGAACAGAAGGGCGGCTCACCACTCGTATGAGAATGGAGAAGCCGACCCAAATTTGCCGTTCAAGGGGCGATTTTTGATCCCCAGGAGCAGACGGTCAGGTTTTCCCTTCCAACCGCGCGTCGAGCCGATCTCGGAATGCCAGCTTCCATCTAGCAATTGGTCCCAAGCTGCCCTCAAGCCTGACTGACGAATAAAGAATCGGGAATATCCGATATCTCATTGACGGGCCATATCGCATCGGATAATTCCGATGCATGGACACCGATGACGCCCTTGCCATTCTCTCCACCCTTGGCCATCCCACGCGGCTCGATGCGTTTCGGCTGCTGATCCGACATGAGCCGGATGGCTTGTCGACCGGCGAACTGGTCGAAGCGTCGGGGCTGACCCAGAGCACATTTTCGACGCATCTGGCCGTGATGGTGAAGGCCGGCCTGGTGCTGTCCGAGAAGCGTGGTCGCCAACAGATCCAGCGCGCCAACCTCGACGCGCTGCGCGGCCTCATGGTCTATCTAGCCAAGGATTGCTGCCAGGGGCGCGCCGAACTGTGCGAGCCGCTTCTGGCCGAACTTACCTGCTGCTGAAGAGGCAACAATGACCGATATCGTGATCTACCATAACCCGCTTTGCGGGACCTCTCGTAATGCCCTGGCCATGATCCGCAATGCGGGTATAGAGCCTCATGTTATCGAGTACCTGAAGAGGCCGCCGAGCCGTGCGCTGCTCCTGGAACTCATCGACCGCGCCGGCATCACCCCGCGCGCTCTGCTGCGCGAGAAGGGGACGCCTTATGCCGAACTGGGCCTCCGCGACGAGACCTTGACGGACGAGGCCCTCGTCGACGCGATGATGGAGCATCCTATCCTCATCAACCGGCCGCTGGTCGTGTCGCCACTGGGCGTGAAGCTCTGCCGGCCTTCCGAAGCAGTGCTAGACCTGCTGCCGGCCGAGCAGCGCAGAACTTTCGTCAAGGAAGACGGCGAAGTCGTGGAAGCGACCCGGCGATGAGTCTTTCGGTTCGCCGGGCTGAGGTCGACGACGCGGACGCCATTGCCACCATTTATGCGCATCATGTTCTTCACGGCACGGCAACCTACGAAGTCGTGCCGCCGACCGCGGACGAGACCGTCGAGAAGATTTTGATGATCACCGGGCGGAGTTGGCCGTTCCTTGTCGCCTGCGATGGATCTGAGCTGGTGGGCTATGCCTACGCCACGCAGTTCCGGGATAGACCGGCCTATGCCTATGCTTGCGAGAACAGCATCTACGTAGCGCACGACCGGCGCGGTGGCGGCATCGGCAAGCTGTTGCTCAAGGCCTTGCTGGAGGCCGCCGATGCCTATGGCTTCCGGCAGATGGTCGCTGTCATCGGTGGCGGTGAACCGGCCTCCGTCGCACTGCACGGCTCTTGCGGCTTTGAGCAGGTCGGCTGCCTGACCGGCATGGGCTGGAAGGCCGGTCGCTGGCTCGACACAGTTTACATGCAGATCGCCTTGGGCGGCGGCACCGCGACCGCGCCTATCGCTTCCGGGAAGGACTGACGATCATGTCGCTGTTCGAACGCTATCTCTCGCTGTGGGTGGCCCTGTGCATCGTAGTCGGGATCGGTCTCGGCCATTTGCTTCCCGGCGCCTTCGAGGCGATCGCAGCGCTGGAGATCGCCAACGTCAACCTCGTGGTGGCGGGCCTGATCTGGCTCATGATCATCCCGATGCTGCTACGGGTCGATTTCGGCGCCCTCCATAGCCTTCGGCAGCACTGGCGCGGCATTGGCGTCACCCTCGTAGTGAACTGGGCGATCAAGCCATTCTCGATGGCGCTGCTCGGCACGTTTTTCCTCGGCTATCTGTTCGCGCCGTTGCTGCCAGAAGGCGCATCGACGTCCTACATCGCGGGGCTGATCCTGCTGGCTGCAGCGCCTTGCACCGCGATGGTCTTCGTATGGTCCAACCTCGTCGACGGTGAGCCGAACTACACCTTGAGCCAGGTCGCGCTGAACGACCTGATCATGGTCTTTGCCTTCGCGCCGCTGGTGGGTCTGTTGCTAGGCGTGGCATCGATCACCGTGCCGTGGAACACGCTGGCGCTGTCGGTGGGCCTCTACATCGTCGTCCCGGTTGTCATCTCGCAACTGCTCCGCCGCGCGCTCCTTGGCGGCGGTGAGAAGCGGCTCCAGCATTTCCTGTCCGCCATCGGTCCGATCAGCCTTGCCAGCCTGCTGGTGACACTGGTGCTGCTGTTCGGCTTTCAGGGCGAGCAGATCATCCGGCAACCGCTGGTGATCGCGCTGATCGCCGTGCCGATCCTGTTTCAGGTCTATCTCAATGCCGGCATCGCCTATTGGCTTAGCCGCCGTTTTGGCGTGGCATGGTGCGTCGCCGGCCCTTCGGCGCTGATCGGTGCCTCCAACTTCTTCGAACTGGCTGTGGCCGCCGCCATCAGCCTCTTTGGCCTCAGTTCCGGCGCCGCGCTGGCAACGGTCGTGGGCGTGCTGGTCGAAGTGCCAGTGATGCTGTCGATCGTCGCCTTGGTGAAGCGGACCCGCCCCTGGTACGAGAAAGGTATTTCCGCATGAGACTGCGCGAACTCGCCGCCCCCGATCATCTTCCTGCTTTGGATAAGGCTTTCGCGTTGGCTCGTCCCGCCGCTGGCCTTGGCCCGGATCAACCGCCTCCGCGCATACTGCTGCTCTACGGCTCACTGCGGGAACGCTCGTTTTCGCGCCTCGCCGTGGAAGAGGCGGCGCGCCTGCTGCAATTCTTCGGCGCCGAGACGCGGATTTTCGATCCCAGCGACTTGCCACTACCCGATCAGGTGGCAGGAGACGACCATCCGGCGGTGCATGAGCTGCGTGAGCATGCGCTGTGGTCGGAAGGCATGGTCTGGTGCAGTCCAGAGCGCCACGGCCAGATCAGCGGCATCATGAAGATGCAGATCGACCACCTTCCGCTCCAGATGCGCGGGATGCGGCCAACGCAGGGCCGCACGCTGGCAGTCATGCAGGTGTCCGGCGGCTCACAATCGTTCAACGCCGTCAATTCGCTCCGCCTGCTGGGGCGCTGGATGCGGATGTTTACGATCCCCAATCAGTCGTCGGTGGCGATGGCTTACAAGGAGTTCGACGAGGACGGCCGGATGCGGGCGTCGAGCTATTACGAGCGCATCGTCGATGTAATGGAGGAACTGGTGCGCTTCACCGTGCTGATGCGTCCGCACGCGGCGCAGCTTGTGGACCGCTACTCCGAACGAAAGGAAGCCGGGCTCCCGGTTGATAATTCAGCGGACCACTCAGCAATGGCAATCGCGCCTCAAACCTGATTGTCGCACCGACCACCGGATGACTGGTTACAGGTGCAGACGCGATGAGGGCGTATGGCTGGAATGGGCGCGTTGCTGCCTTGGGCTTAGTGCGATTATCCGAGAGCGAACCGCAACGCCGCAGCCGATAGGATCGCGATCGCAACGGTGGCCATCATCGACAATCGAAACGCCGCCAGCGCGGTAATACCGAGCGCCAGAATATCCGCTGGCCGTGGGGACACGAACGCCGGAGCAATTACCGATATCAGGACGCAGGCCGGGGCAGCGTCGAGCATGGTCCGCGCGCGCGGGCTCAGCGTCCGGTTTCCCAAAACAGCATAGCCCAGCGCGCGCGTGGCATATGTCGCAAATGCCATCAGTACGATTGTCAGGATTGTGGTGCTGTGGATCATGTTTGCTCACCCGCGAAAAACCATGCGGTGATCAATCCCGCGACCGCGCCCGCAGGCACGTACCAAGCTCCGGGAACCAGCAGGTATGTGACGGCTGCTGCGACGAGGCTTACGGCCCAGGGCCGGGCGGCGCGCATCGATGTCCACATGCCCCGGATCAGGACAAGGAATATCGCAGGGAATGCCATGTCGAGACCCCAGCGTTCGATGTCTCCGATGACGGGACCAAGCACGGCTCCTAGGGTCGCGCAGCTGAACCACGTAACCCAGAACATCAGACTGAAGCACATATAGAACGTCAGGCTGAACGCCGGTAAGAGGCCGCGCGCGGCTCGGCTGCGTGCATCCGCGATACCAATGGCCCAACTTTCATCGACCATGAAGAACAAGGCAGGATAGACGATGCGCCGGGGAAGGTGACTGAGATAAGGTCCTAGTGCAGCGCCCATAAGCAGATGCCTGCTATTGACCAGAAATGTCATGCCGACGATCACCGCCACCGGCAGTGGAGAAGTCCACAAGCCTATAGCCGCGAATTCTGATCCACCCGCGTAGTTGAGTGCCGTCATCAAGGCGACCTCGACCGGGCTGAGACCCTTGCGGGCGCTTTGGGCACCAAGGACCATCGCGAGCGGGATGAGCGCGACAAGGATAGGCAGCGCTACCCTCACTGCGCGGGTACACTCCCCGCTCCGCGAGGAAGCGGGGGCAAGCGGAATTGCCTGTTGCATGATATTATGACTCCTCGGCGCCCGAGACTGCTCGGGCCGCCAATTCGATCGCCGGGGCGTACGTAAGAAAGCTAGGCGTTCAAGCTTCCGCTGGCGCAGGTCACGCATTGCCCGCCTACGGATATTCCGCCGTCGGCCGAGAAGTCCACGATCACCCGACCGTCCCGTCCAGTGCGAGAGCCTTGCGAGGCGATATATCGCCGGCCTGCGAGCGACAGGCCGAGAGCGGTGCAATAAGCGGCGACGCTACCATTGCCGCTGCCGCAAACCGGATCCTCGTTCACCCCGCACGATGGCGCGAACGAGCGGACTTCGATGTCGATGGGAGAACCTTGCTCATATGCTCCAAAAACGGTGATACCTGTCGCACCCAACCGCCGCTCGAATTCAGCCGACCGCGCGAAATCGGGCTGAAGCGAAAGGACAGCCGAAGCGTCCTTGATCCGGGCAATCACCCAAACCGCACCGACATCGACGATCGCAGGGGGACTGGCCCGATCAAGGCTGGTGCCGAGAATGGCCTCAAGTTCAGCAACGTCATCCTCGTCAAGCAAGGTGATTTTGGCATCGGGCAGTTCAAGGTGCAGGAGCCGCTCGGGACCGTCTTCATCGACCTTGATCTTCACAAGGCCTTTCGCACACTCCTGCACGATGAAGCCGTCATGCGGGCGAACCAGCCCTGCCTCCAGAATGGCATGGGCGCTGCCCAAAGTCGGATGACCGGCAAAGGGCAGTTCGGAGCGGGGCGTGAATATGCGCAAGTGATAATCGGCGCCATCCTGCGTGGCGGGCAGCACGAACGTGGTCTCGGAAAGGTTGGTCCAATTCGCGATAGTCTGCATCTCGGCGGCGCTCAGGCCTTCCGTTTCGAGGATAACCGCCACCGGATTGCCTTTGAATGGCACGGCGGAGAAGGCATCGACGACTGTATAAGTACGCATGTTTTCAATCCGGGAGTTGGCTTGACGGGTAGGCTGCGCCTTGCGGCGTAACACGCAACCTATAGCCGCAGACCAGCCGGGTTGGGTTGCGAAGAATCGCCAATCTGCCACTTCTTTTGAAACATGAATCGCAGCAAGAAGAGATTTATGGCATTCTATGCCAATGAAGCTCGATGATATAGATCGCAGTATCCTTCGGACCCTCCAGCGAGATGGGCGGATCCAGAATATCGAGCTTGCTCGAGAAATAGGACTGTCGCCATCTCCCTGCCTTCGGCGCGTAAAATTGCTCGAAGATGCGGGCGTAATCAAAGGCTACAGCGCGGTTATCGATGCCGCGTCGGTAGGTTATGGCGTAACGCTGTTTGCACGCGTTTGGCTGACACACCAGGATTCCACCACCATCAGCCGTTTTGTCGAAGCGATCGCAGCGATGGACCAAGTGGTCGAGTGCCACCTCATGGCTGGGGAGTGCGATGCGTTGCTCCGGGTCGTCGCGGCGGACCTCAATGATTATTATCGGTTCCAGGCCGACCACCTCAGCCGTGTCGACGGGGTCAGCAACGTCAAGACCGACGTGCCTATGCAAACCGTAAAAACAGGCCGCGGTATCCCGATATCCCGACGATGATCGTGCGTTTGTGAACGACCGGTTCCGGGATCGTCGATGGGACCTGTGAGCGGCTTAAATGGGCGCATGTTGCCCAATCGCGCGACGGAATGAAATTGATGAAATCCAGCAGAAGCGCCGCATTCAGGTGCGCGCCGCCAACCTCCTAAGTTAATGGATACCTGCCGTTAAAAAGCGTGCGGCCAGCTACAGACCAAATGCGCCTGCCATCCGTAGGCTCGCGGGTACTCATTGGCGCGAAAAGAACGCATTTCCGGCCGCGTCACGGAAGAGAGTTTTGTAGGCCGTCGAAGCGCTCCTTAACGAGGACATCCGCTCGACTTTTTCGTTCCGATGGCATGCTGCTTCCACTGTTCTTCTCACCGTCGGCGAGCACGCTTGACGATCTTGGATGAACTGTTGGAGCGCGATGCTATCGACCATCCGCGCCCATACGTCGACAACCGGCTCGTCCTGTGTTCGCACCGGTGGGTCACAGTCTGCGTCGAGCATCGTGGCGCAGATTGCGATAAGGCAACGACGCAGTGAGGGGCTGGCAAGCGCGAGAGGCATTTCACAGGATGGCTCGTTGGGGCAAACGTTATCGAGCGTGAGCACAGGCGTCGCAAACCGATGTAGAAGTCTATCACGCAGTCTCCAGCGCCTGTGGGCCCTTGCGAAGAGGAGACAGATTCTGGCGGATTCTTCGAGCAGCTGACTGGCTGAGGTGTCGTTGAAGCGAAATTGGTCTGGGACCTTTCCCGTGAGGGCACCCCTCAGCGCGGCTTCAAAAGCTGCGATCTTGTTCCAGATGGGCTGCGCTGCTGGCTCGAGCTCAAGCGCCCTGGGGTGCGCCCGTTCGAGGCCCCGACGGCAGCGAATACAGCACATTCTCGGCGGCCCCTTCGATGACCGCTTGATCGCCCAATGACTACTGCCGCAAGACACGCATCGATCGACGAGTGGCCAGTGGTGCCGGAAACAGAAGCCCCACGCAGCCATGGCCCAGTCCGCACGGATATAGGCGGGGCGGCCAGCAGCATAGTCCTCAGCAAGGCAACGACTGCACCAGCTTAACCGAAGGGTAAGAGCAGGTGCGAAGTCTCGGCTAGGATCGTCGGATGGAATGTGGTGCCAGGCCACAAAATCGGAGGTGATTTTGGGATACCGATAGCAAAGACCGAGTTTGGCGACACGGGTTACCGAGATGCCGACGCTCGCGGCAAGCTCAGCGATCATCGATCTTTGCGGGGTTACGTCCGGGTGACGCCAATGGCCTGCGCGATTTCGATAGGCGCGCAGCAAAGGCTCACCCGAAGCCCGCTCATCGCATCGCACGCGCGCCAGCCATGAGCTGAGAAGTTCATCCGCGAATGGCTCCACGAAACTCATACGGTCGCCCGGCCGATTGTCCTTCGCTTGCCTGCCGACGCATACATGGAGACGAGAGGAAGCGTCACGTCGTTGGCCTCGAAGCTCGCGGCATCGAGCATCTCGCGGCCATCGCGGATAGCCGTGACAGCGGCTGCCTCGATGAGCCGGAATATTCGGCCCGTCACACCCTGGGTGAGTGCGAGCACGCGTTGCCGCGCTTCAACGGTGTCGAGCATCGATGGGCGTCTCAGGGGCAGCAGGCCCGAAAAGCTCGCTAGCAGTTGGCGCAGGGCATGATCGTTGCACCATGGCATCAATTCGAATGCCCCGAACCGGTCGGCAAGGTTTGGATCCATCAGGACCGCCATCCGCGCGTCCTCGGTCCCTGCGCAGACTATTGGAATTCTCAGATCGTTGGTCAAAAAGCGGATTGTATTGAGGAAAACCCGCTGCTGGCGAGGGGTGCCGGCGAGCATCTTGTCGATTTCATCCAGGACAAGCACCTTGGTTTCGACTTCGGCAAGCAGTTGCCTGGCTTCCGCTCGCATCGATCGCACGGACAGTTGGCTAAGGTCGACGCAGTTTAGCGCGGTCAGCAGCTCGGTGTAGAATTGCTCCTCACTCGGCTCTGGCGGCATCTGCACGAGCAACACCGACATCTTGCTGAGCCCAGTCCTGATATCGAACTGAGGCGCGTGAAGTTTGGAGAAGCGGCTGACAATTTCGGTCTTGCCCATCCCGGTGGCACCAAACAGTAACAAGCAGGGCATTCGTCCGCGCGGCGGATAAATCACCAGGTCCTCAAGGTGGCGGAGCGCGGCCTCAGCCTGTGGCAACGATATCCAGCGGTCGCGGCGCAGCCAGTCGATCCGGGCCTCATCGGTCAATTCGGCATACTCGCGATAAGCCGGGAAGATGTGGCCGTAGAGCATGTTCATGACCGTTCCTCGATCGCAAGTGGTACTACCGGCCCGTCGAGATTTGGTGTTGCCAGCTGCGCATTGGCATCTTCGTGCTCGACAAAGGCCGCAGGCGGTTCGCCGCGGATGAGCGCATCGACGATGCGTTGGGTTGATCGTCGAGCTCCGCAGGTCTTCTTTACCGCCCCAAGCACGATCTTGCGCTGCGTGCTCACCATCTCGAAAAGCATCTGCTCATCAACGGCGGTTCGCCCGCGCTCTCGAAGCGCTCTCAGGGCTCGGTCGTGCTCGAACTTGGTAATTGCAGGACGCCGCTTATCGCGAAGAGGAACTGTTACATGCTCGCCGCCTGGTAGTTCGAGATAGACGGCCGAGAGGTTGAGCGGATTGTATTTGATCGGGAATTTATGAACGCTGTTCGCGACCAGCGTCGCCAAAGCACCATGCCAGTAGAAAACGTGGAAGAGTTTGATGCCCTCGCGCCGGACCCGGCGCATCTCGAACGGGAGGAAGTCGAGCAGAAAACGTTCTTCATCGGCCGGCAGGCGCAGGGCTGCAACGCGCTTACCTTGATCGTCCTGCCAGGCTGTCATCGGCGGGACGCCGAGTGAGCTGTGAATAGTGCGATGATAGATTTCTACCTGGAGGGCGAACCATCGCTCGAATTCCCTGAGGGTCATGCAGGCTTTGCCCTCGGCGTCGTAGTCTCCCTTGTCCTGGATGTTGGAGAACGTAGTACCCGGAAGAAGGTGAACTTCGCCGATGGCGGTGCCGATCATGCGCTCGATGTGCCCGCCAAAGTGCGGAGTGCGCGGTGGACGGTAGTGAAGCTCGATCCCAAATTGCTGGCAGCCCCGAGTCAGCGCGCGTGAATGAAATTCCGAGGCATTGTCGAGATGGAGGATGTCTGGCAGGCCGAAGACAGGCCATGCGAAGGTGAGCTCTCGATCGGCCAGCCAATCATTCTTTGGCAGTACGGCATGACGGATCGCCATGCCGACCGAAATCGCGGAAGGTCGTTCCAGTGAAATGTAGAAGCCGGGTATCACCCGCGTGGCTACGTCGATCTGCAGGGTCAGCGTTGGCCGCCCGACCGGTCTCCTGAGATACTCATCGACGATGATGATATCGACCAGCGTGTGGTCCATCTGTACGACCTGAAGAGGGTACTGCGCCTCGTATGAGCCGACGACGGGTCGGAAGCGGTCTGCCGCGGCTTTGGTCCCATCACGGGCGCCTGTCAGGCGTACCCGTTCCACGGCATTGACCCGAAGGACAACAGTTTGCCGTGCCGGAGGTCGTAGATTCTGCTCCAGGCACGAAAAGCGAATTTGACGGACCAGTTGTGCGATGCTGGGCTTTGGACGGCTGAGATAGAATTTCTCTATCTTGGCATCGATTAGGCGCTCGACCTCGCAAGTGAGGCGGGACCGCCCTTTGGGAAATCCGTCGTGCTGGTCAACCAATGAACTGGTCACCGGGTTTTCCCGGTATCGCGCGAGCAGTTCGTAAATTCGGGACCGGCTGAGGCTCAGCTTTAGGCCGGCCTCAGTAATTGCTTTGCGTCCGAGCCGGGGCTCTCCAGCAAGCGCACGAATGATGGGCTCGCGCTCACAAGCTTTGCGCCATTCTGTAGGATCAACCGTCGTGAGGGCAGTGCCTGTTTCGGCCATGACCTATCCCCGATTTTCGCCAGGGACTCGTGTTGCCGGGTCCGGTCGTTTTGTAGCAGAATCACGCTGTCAGGTCGAACGTCCGGAGGTATTCTTATATATGATCCATGCAACTCGGCCATTCTCTCGTCCGCCCGTATTCTTTAAGTGACAAGGTGGGCTACAAGCGCGGCTGAGGAGCGAGGCGCGTCGTGAGCACCGAAACCGCCCGGGAAGGGCCAGAAATCCCCGTAGCGCCGCCTGAGGCTGTCCTGCCGGCCGTCAGGGCGCCGGCCGACCTTGCGTGGA
>Ga0213869_10001097_pt1 | contig 20792 bp, 34 predicted proteins | sample PICome_10_FD_160083 | JGI IMG/M metagenome (GOLD analysis project Ga0213869, IMG submission 160083) | Coastal seawater microbial communities near Pivers Island, North Carolina, United States - PICO132 | ecosystem: Environmental > Aquatic > Marine > Coastal | place: USA: North Carolina...
CAGGAACTTGGGGAAAGGCGGATAAAGATCTTGCTGATAAGGTATGAGTATAAATAGAATTATAGAAACAGGAGGGGCGGGCGAAGAAGGTACTGATGAACTCGTTCAAAAATTACAACAGGACACTCCAGGTCAACCAACAAAACGGAAACCAAAAATGAAAAAGTTTAGAGATATTTTAGAGGGGGTTGACCCCATTCAAGAAAATGTTAATAAAGAATCAAAATTATTAGCAAAAGAAATTAGCGACGCAGCTCGCAGAGAAACAGGTCAAGATAAGAAAGACTTCTTGGCTATTGCTAAACTATTACAACAAAGTAAACTTAAAGACGCAGCGAAGTATATGGCTAAATTAGATACTGTCGTTCTTGAAGATCTAGTTACTTTTGTAATGGGACATGAATCTGTATTTAAGGCAATGTATCCTAAAGCTCGTCCAGGACAATACGTTGCTTCATTCGCAAGAAAGGTTGAAGGCGTTGAAGAAGGAGATTGCGAATATCCTGGTCAGTGTGGTCAAGATCCTTGTGTTACATTTGGTAAAGTTGAAGAAGAAGAAATCAGCGAACGAGTTCATTACGCATTTGATACTCAGGACGGTGCTCGAGAATTTCAAAAGAAAGTAGCCGGCCTGCCAATGAATATTGTAAAGGTTGGGTCTGGTAAATACTATGTAGTAGAACTAAGACCTGGTGCAAATCAAGGCGTTCAAGATAAAGCAGCTAAGATTGCAGTTTCTATAGGTTTAAGCGAAGAGTTTTATAATATTGCAGAAGGGTATATAAAACCTACTACTGAGGTAGTTCAAGAAGCAATGTCTGAAAAAGATAAGAAGAAAAGACTTGCTATGATTAAGAACGCCGTTGAAAAAATGAATAAGCAAAATATGGAAAAGGCAAAGAAAGATGCTCTTGCCATGATGAAGGCATCAGGTATGTTTGATGAAGAACTTGAAGAAGCTGCTCCTAAAATGAAAAAGCTTGGTTTCTACGGATCTGAGATCGGTGGTCTTAGACAAGGCAACAAATATTATTCAGCAAAACCTGTAGAAGTTAAAGGTAAAGTTGGATTCAGAGTAACCGATGAGTTTGGTAGTTTTGAAACTATTGATCTCAAAACGTTTGCGAAGAGGTTCGGATAATGTCATATATATTTGAGGCACTTGCCGACATCAAGCTAACTACTGAAAACATTCAGAAAGTTATTAAAATGTATCCAAGAGATAACGATTGGAAGAAGTTAATAACTAAACACCGTAGAGATATTGATGCTCTTCGTAGAGGTAAAGATTTACCAAAGAAAGTCGAAGACGAGTTAATGAATTGGGCATTGGATAACGGCGAAATCAAAACTGACGACGTCGAAGAATTAGAAGATTTCATTGATAGAATTATGAATGAAGGAACAGCAAATAAAAATAAAAACCTAAAAGAAGGTTTACCAAACCAAAAGCAATTAGAAAAAGATATCATGGCCTTTATGAAAGATGGTCGGTCTGATGGTATTACTGGTATGATGGGAGTTTCTAAAAGTTTAGAACAGAAATATAAAGTTGGTCCTGCCGTCGCAAGATCAGCAGTTAAAAAATTATTAAGTGATATCGTTGACGGAAAATACAAAGGTTAATTATGTTATCTTATAACGAATTTGTGACTGAGAAATGTTGGGACGGTTATAAACAAGTTGGTATGAAAAAGAAGAACGGTAAAGACGTTCCTAATTGTGTACCTGAAGAAAACGAAATAGAAGAACTTACAACCCAACAAATTATTAAAAAGATTGCGGCAGATACTATATTTAAAAAGAAGTATGGTAAAGCGGTTGAACTTGTAAAACAAATTATGTATAAACATGGCCAAAAGCCAAGACACGGTAAAGAATATTATGCAGGTAAGATTGCGAATCAGTTAGGATTAGATTCTCACGTGTTAGCTTTGATGGTTGATGAACAACTATCAGAAGGCTCCGAATCATGGGAAGATGGATTTGCACGTAGAGTTGTTAAAACAACAAAACCAGAACATAAAAAGGACGGCTATGAGTGGCGCATTAAAGGCAAAGACAAAGCTAACCTATCAATCAAATTATATAAAACTAAACCTGACTTTGCAGAATTTAAGAAACAAATGAAGCGAGTCGCAGGCCACGAATTCGGAGGATAACGTGAAAGAAATTAGAGTAGATGCAGATGTCAAGAAAATGATTGATGCACGAACAAAAGAATTTAAAGAAAAGCTATCTAAGTTGGCTTATGCTAAAATTAAAAAGCAATTAGCAACTGCTGAACCTGAGCCATTAAAAGGTTATCCTTATAATGAAGAAGTTACTATTTCAATGGACGAATCCGTTAACGAAGCTCTTAAAGCTGGTAAAGGAAAAGGACTTGCTGATATTGATTACGTAGGTGATAGAAAGTTAACTCAGAAAATCGAAAAGATTTACAAAATTAAGATCAAGCAGACAGGTAATACTACTGCTGATGTTACTGGAGAAAAGAAAGATATTTTAAACTTTTTACAGAAACATTACTATTACGATAATCTAGACGTTATGGAACTCCATCCTAAAATCGTTGAAGAATCTGAATTAGAAGAAATGAACGCAAGATACGAAATCTCTGATATGGAACAGTCCAAAGATCCTGCTGTAAAGAGAGAATACGCAAAGCTGAAAAAAGCTAAGTATCCTTCAATGCAATACATCAGACAATATAAAGAAGTCGAAGCTGCCTTAGACAAATCACTTCCTGCCAACAAGCGCAAGAAGTAGTTGACATTGCAGCATTAATGTTGTATAATTAATTATGAAATCTATATCTGAATACAGATTAAACCCTCTCGAAGAAGAAGCAGAAATTGTTCCTTATAACGAGCTGCACGTTGTTGTATTAGGTACAGGAGATGGTGACGGTACTTTTGCTGATATTGTTGAAGAAGTTTCTGTTAAGAGAGATATCAAATACGATTTCGTTGATATAACAAAATCGTGGATTGCTGACTCTGATATTGACATCGGAACTGTAAAGCTTCGTAACGTTGATGGCAAAGATAAAGATATTGAGATTGAAACACATAACTCAATTGTATTTGTAAGAGCAGGAGCAATCGGTACGCTTTCCTCCCAAGCGTTTGTATCCTCCTTACAAGATATTGGCTTTTTGCTTGTTAACGATTTAGAATCTATGTTAGTCTGTGATAACAAAATGTCCAACGCATTATTGTTAGGTCGTAATAATATACCGATTCCAAGAACATCATCTATCCCTAACGAACATTCTATCGAAGACGCTCATAAACGAGTAGGTGGAAAGTTCCCTGTTATTATTAAAACACTTAAAGGAACTCAAGGTGTTGGTGTAATGAAGATTGATAGTATGTCATCTTTAACAGGTGTATGTCAATCGTTATGGAAATACGATGCTGATTTGTTAATACAAGAATTCTTTGAAATGAAATCAGATATACGTACTCTACTTGTAGGTGGTAAGATCATTGCCTCGGCAGAAAGAATACAAGCACCAGATAACAAAGACTTTAGAAACAATGTTCACCAAGGCGCAACAACAGAACCATACGATTTATCGAAGAAAGAGATTGAAGTAATTAAAGCAGCCGCAAGAGCAACAGGAGCTGTGTATTGTGGAGTAGATCATTTTGTTGATAAGAAAGGCAATCCTTATATTATCGAAGTAAATGGTTCACCTGGTATTCGTTCTCACTTTGAAGGTTATGATCCTTGGACAGAAGAAAAGAAAGGTAAAGTTTCTGATAAGAAAGTTGTAGAAGATATTATACAATTCTTTTCTAAGGATGTCAATAGAAGACCAATCTTTAGACAAGAAGCAGGTTATATTGAAACGATTATATTTAAAGGTATGGAAAAGAATCCTGTACGTGCAAAGTTTGATTCTGGTAACAGTGCAAAAGCAAGTATGCTCCATGTTGATAAAATGGAAACAAAAGGTAAAATGGTATTTTGGGAAAAGAATGGTTATAAGTTTGAGAGTGAAGTAATATATGTCTCAAACCCAACTCGTGGTCAGAAGGCATTTGATACAAGACCTGTAATTGAACATGAGATCCTTTTCAATAACAAGAAACATATTGCTGAAATCGCGTTGTCATTAAAAGATACTGCATCAGAAATGTTAGTGAATAGAAAGTTAATGACTAAGTTTAAAATTGCGGTGAATCCTAATAGACGATTCATACTATCAAACAAAACTGATAGAAACGATGAGAGTGACCACTAATGAAAAAGTTTACAGATTGGCAACACGATAAGTTTGGACTATATGAAGGCGTTACTGTTCCTTTAGAACAACCGTTAATAGAGTTTGACCAACTGCCAGGATTGCTTGCAGCAGAAAAAGAACCTGAGTTAAATACACCAAAGCGTTCAAGTGGAGATAAGAAATATGTTGTCTATGTTAGAAACCCTGACACAGGTAATATTAAAAAGATTGAGTTCGGCGATGAGAAAGGCGGGCTTACTGCTAAGATCAATGATAGAGATGCCGCTAAGAACTTCGCAAGCAGACACAATTGCGATACTAAAACAGATAAAATGTCTGCAGGATACTGGGCCTGTCGATTACCTAAATATGCAGCCGATCTTGGCCTCAAGGGAGGTGGTAGTTATTTCTGGTAAACCATATACGGATCTTGGTGATATACGTACATTTGATATTAATGAAGACCAAGCGGAATTTGTTTGGCATAAAGATAAAGAAGACCGTATGGTTGAGGTAATATCAGGAAATGGTTGGCAATTTCAACCTGAAAACTGTTTACCATTATTATTAGAGCCAGGAGTAAGATTTAAGATTGAAGAAGGTGAATATCATCGTTTAATCAAAGGTATTGATAATTTACAGATTCGGATAACGAAACTGTTATAAATAAACATAGAACATATAATAATAGGAATAAGAAATGGCTGACGGAAGTTTTAGATTAGTTGATATGGACGATAAGAGCTATAAGAACGCTTTGAAACTGGCCAAGAGCGCAAAACTTAATCCATTTACTAAAAAGACATCAACAGGAATGGAGTTGAGTGTCTTTGGTAGTAATAGAGATATAATGAAATTTTTAAAGTCATTACCAGAACAATATAAAGAGGAAAATAAAATGCCTAGTTGGAAAGAAATTATCGAGAGCAAAATCGAAGAAAAGATTATGGCTCGTTTACAAAACGAAGAGGATTCTGAATATCAAGAATTCTTCAAAAAAGTATTAAAAAAGTTTGGCGTTGAATCACCAGCAGAATTAGACGATGCAAAGAAAAAAGAATTCTTTGACCACATCGACAAGAACTGGAAAGGCGACAATGAAAAGGCAGAAGGAACCGAAGATGCAGTAGAAGATACTGAAGCCGGTGATACCTTAAAGCCGAAGGGTGAGAAGAAGAAATTAGCTGCGAGTAATTGTGGGTAGTAAATCTACTTCTTGAAGTTTATATAATTATATATTATAGGAGATATCATGTTCTTAATTGATTGGATAAAAGGGTTGTTCGGTTCTGCCGAAAAACAAGTTGCACCTATTAAAGCATCAGAGCCTAAGAAGGCTGCTGTAGCAAAAGGTCCTAAAGTAACTAAGGCTTCGTTAGGTAAACTAACAAAAGCTCAATTAGAAGAAGAAGGTCGTAAAGCGGGTATTGAACTCGATAAAAGACACAAGAAAGCTGATTTAGTAGATCAACTTTTTAAAGTTATAAAATAATTTTTGTTATTAAAATTAACTTAATTTAAACAAGGAGATAACAATGGCACTATGGGGAAAAACAGACGCTGCAGCAAGCGTACCTAAGTGGCTCGAAACTAGCACAGACAATACTAATAAATCACACGATGAAGATTTAGCAGTATTTGTTGATACGACTGAAGCAGGCGTAGCAGCTAACAGAGCTAAAGGACTCAAAACACCAGGTTGGAACTTGTATCACACTTACACCGATGCTACAGGCGCAACGCGTCATAAAGCTGAATCTTTAGTAGTAATGAAAGTTGCTGCTGGCGATGCTGGTGATGCTGGTGTATCAGGTACAGGTGACGATAGTATTGTAGCTGACAGCTAATTTTAAATAGTTAGCCTTTATTGTTATGAATTTGACAGAATCAACCTTTCTACTATATGCGATGAAACACTATGACAACCCTCAGTGTACTGAGATGTCAGAGTTCGAAGAGGATATTAAGAGATTTCAATATCTCCGTAAACTCTTCTCTCGTTATAGACAAGATAACGAATTAAAGGAAAGGTTAATTCTGAACCATCTCATTGTATTATTCAATGTGTTTGGTGCACAGGCAACAAATATGTTATTCATGCGGTTGCATGAGTATCACGAGTATTTAAAACCATTCGTGTTATATTTGAATTTTATGCCTGAACTTTTGGTGTATGATGAGATGGCAATACGGTCAGAATCAATTGATGCTGATGAATATGTCGCAAACAGGTTAAGGGAAATATAAATGGTAGTAGATCTATTTTTAGTATACTCGTTTATTCGACGGTTGGTTTCGCCTTTTAAAAAGTGGAAAGCATACGAAGAAGGTATTATTGACGACAAAGGTAATATCTTAATTAAACGAAAAGACTTTACTAAGAACGCTCAGAAAGATGCGTTTGGTATTTTTGACCAAATGATTCTTAATCTGAAAAAGTTATTAGGTAAACTACCAGGCGGTCAAACTAAACTTGCGTCTTACGCTTCAGCTTTATGGTTGATACGTGAGCAACAACGAATAGAAGCAACTGACTATTTAACAGAGGAATCTGTTGAGTCAGATTTAGATGCTGCATTAGAAAGATTCGTTAATGAATACGCAGATATTATTGAAGCGTACTCAAAGAAAGATATTGAAGAAGAACCTGCGAATAATGTAGGTGGTGGAAATATTGCTGGCTTGGGTGTTGGTCCTGACGGTGAGCCAGGTGTATCTAAAAAGAATATGAAGAAACATAAGAAACGTATTCGAGATATTATGGGTACTGTTAAAATGGAAGATGCAGTTGCACAGGCTCAATTAAAAGCAAGACAGGCTGGTGAAGCTGAACGTTTAAAAATGCAACAGGACAAAGATAAAGAAAGAATGACTCTAAAACATGCCGCTGAAACTGAAAGACAAAAAGTAGCAGACGAAACAGAGAAAGAACGCGAAAAGCGTAAACAAGAGCGTGATAAAGAACGCGCTGCAGCTAAACAAGCAATGGGTTCAGCCGCAGGTTAATTAAAAAAGGAAAAGCAATGAAAAGATTTAATCAATTTACTGAATCGCTTGAAGAAGGTATTAAAGATCTTAGAAACTATAAAGATCGTAATCGTAAAGGTGAAGCTTATCTGCTTTTTGTAGTAACTAAAGGCAACTCATCTAATAAGTATGATGATGATTTTGGATTCGACCAAAAAGAAATGAATCTTATGGATAAGCTAATAGGCAAAATTCGCAATATGCATATCTCATCTTTTGACGGTGGAGACACTGGTCCAGCTTCAATGGAATTTATAGGTGATATGAAATCATTAGAGAAATTTGTAGCTGATAGAGATGTTAAAAAAATCTGTGCAAAATACAAATGCAAAATTGAAGGCCCAATGGCTAACTAGAGGTATATTATGTTTTTTAGAGATACAAAATTAGACCGTGAAGCGGTATTTGAACAATTGAAGATTGACGAAGGCGTCGTATATGAAGTTTATAAAGACCATCTTGGGTATCCAACCTTCGGAGTGGGACACCTTGTTTTGGATTCAGATCCAGAATTCGGCGCTGAAGTGGGAACTCCAGTTACTGAAGAACGAGTTAAAGAATGCTTCGATAGAGATATCGAGATTGCAGTATCCGAATGTGATCGCCTATACGAAGAAGGGGTCTTTGGTGACCTACCCGACGAAGTACAACAGATACTTGTCAATATGATGTTTAACATGGGTCGTACTCGTTTAAGCAAATTCAAGAAAATGCATAAAGCCATTCTCGCAGGAGATTGGGCTGAAGCCGCTGTTGAGGGCAGAGATTCTCAATGGCACAAACAAGTTACTAACCGAGCCGAAAGATTAATGGTTCGTTTAGAAAATGTATAAATAAATTTTACAACAATATAATATGGAGAACAATTATGCCAGTAAATGATATTATTTCACAAGCCTTAGACAATAACCCGTTAAAGGTAAAACAAGCTTTTGAAGATGAAATGACAACTCGAGTAAGAGCTGCATTAAATCAAAAGTATACTGATATGACAGCCGAAGTTCAACCTGAGTTGGATGCAGTTGCAGATTTAGCAGCTGAGCCTGCAGAGGAAGAACCGGCGATCGACTTACCAAGCTAATGTTTAATCAGCTGTTCATTGGAATTATTTTAGTTCTATCTCTTGGTGGTTATTGGTTGTATTCTGAAAATCAAACTCTCAAAGCTAATAACGTTAAATTAGAATCCGCTGTTGAAGAACAGAAGGAAACTATTGCTGCCGTTCAAAAAGCTGCGGAAGTTCAGACACAATCATTACAGAATTTACAAAGAGGTTATAATCAAATAGAAGCTGAGAAGAATCAGTACTTGGCTATATTTGCTAAACATAATTTAGACAGGCTTGCAGTAGCAAAACCTGGGTTAATTGAATTAAGAGTTAACAATGCAACAGAACAAGTTTTTGAGGATATAGAAAATGATAGCAAGGCTATTTACGATCTCGACACTCCTTCTACTCCTAAGTAGTTGTAGTTTACTTGGATCAAAACAAGTAGAGATTATTACAAAGCCGGTTGAAATAGAAATAGCTCAACCAGTTTTACCACGACCTATTGAATTGGATAATCCAAAATGGTACGTCGTATCTGAAGCTATCATAACAAATCCTTGTGTACGAACACTTTCCTTTGAGCCAAAGAAATTTGATGATAAGGGAATTGAAAAACTAAAAAGGCCAAAGGCCTGCGATCTCAATCAGCGCGAGAACCCTGACTGGCCCGTAGGTTATACTTACCTTGATAAATTCATTGATGACATGAAAAAGTTGAATGGAGGTGATGTAGTGTTCGTTGCAGCCACCATTGGAGACTATGAAATGATGTCGAAGAATACGCAAGAACTCCGCCGCTATATTCGTGAACTAGGCGAGGTAATTATTTACTATCGCAATGTAACTATTAAAGACGAACCTGCCATAGGCGTAGCAGTTCAGAAAAAAGATTAGTTTATTATCGTTTAATACCTAATAGCCTATCCTTTATCCAATAAATATCCATTGACATATGATGGATTTTGTGATATAATAACTCAAACGGAATCGAAATATGAGTCAAGAGCTAACAAGCGTAAAGACCGACGTAGCATTAATTAAAAAAGATATCAAACAGATAGAAAGGTTTTTCTCTAAGTTTGATTATATTGTGGAGATGTCTGCAGAAAGAGATAAGAATATTGCGGTTCAGCATGAGATTTTAAATAACGTCGCGACTAAGATAGAAAACTTAGACTATAAAATAGAAGAACACAAAACGGAGGCTGCTAAAGCTTTGGCTATAGTACACGACAGATTAGAACAATACCGTGCTTCTTCAAAAGACGATCATCAGAGATTATCTGATAATAGCGCGCAATCTCGTAAAGAAAGAAATAGCGAGATCATGGAAGCCTTAAGTAAATTAAACGGGAACCTAGACAAACGTATCTCGGAGATGGAAGGTAGAGTAACCGCCTTGGATAGATGGAAATGGTACATGATGGGAATGGGAGCTATAATTATATTCATTCTCACTAAGTTGGATGTTGACGCAATTATTAGTTGACATCGGATAGATTATTTGTTATAATAGTTCTAATAACAAATTTTTCGGATTTATATTATGCTTGACTTTGCAGATATTCAGTATGCTCAGCACCTAGCAGGGCGACTAGACAGATATCGTATTAAAAACACTAACCCTTATAGAATCAACTTTCGTTGCCCATTATGCGGCGATTCAAAAACGAATAAATCTAAAGCTCGTGGTTGGTTACTTGAACGCGAAAACAAGTTATTTTATTATTGTCATAACTGCGGTGCAAGCCACATCTTTGGCAATTTCCTTAAGGTCGTTGATCCTCTTGCATACAATGATTATGTTGCCGAAAAGTTCATAGGCAAAGCTAATAATACGATCTCAACAGAAACATCAACTCTAGAGTCAACCAAATTTACCGAGCCGCAATTCTCTCGTTCGGATCCACTAAAAAAGTTAAAAAAAATCAGCCAGCTTGAGCATTCTCACCCAGTAAAGAAATATATAGATATACGGCAAATACCTTCTAGGCATCATTATCGACTTTATTTTGCTCCTAAGTTCAAAGAATGGATCAATGGAATAATACCAAATAAGTTTGAGAATGTTAAGAAAGATGAAGCCCGACTTGTTATACCGTTCTTAGATAAAGACGGCAAATGTTTCGGAGTATCAGCAAGGTCAATGGATCCTGATGCATACCTTCGTTATATTACCATTATGTTCGAAGAAGTACCAAAGTTGTATGGACTCGACAAAGTAAACTTCAACGAAAAGTATTATGTTGTTGAAGGTGCGCTTGATAGTATGTTTTTATCAAATGCAATCGCAATGAATGGAGCAGATGGTAATACTAATTCGCTCGAAAGAGTGGATAATGCAGTCTTCGTCTTTGATGCCGAACCTCGTAATTTAGAGATTCACAAAAGAATGGAACGCATTATTGATAACGGTCATAGTATTATAATATGGCCACATGATATCCCAGGCAAGGATATTAATGAAATGGTACTCTCAGGCAACATTAGTTGTGTTGAGAGTTTAATGAGAACAATAACATATAAAGGTTTAGAAGCTAAATTGAAATTTCAACAATGGAGAAGGACATAGATAATGAAGGTTAATTTGATTAGTTTTAGTCAACCACCTCAGGCTTATGACACACCACAAAGCCTACTTGATTTAATTGCATTCTGTGCAAGAGTTAGTAATCCAAATAATCAAAACAATACAGAGACAAACGAAAAACTTGTAAACTACTTAGTTAAACATAAACATTGGAGTCCATTAGAAATGGTCAGTGTTTGTTTAGAAGTAGAAACAACAAGAGATATAGCTCGTCAGTTTCTAAGACATCGTAGTTTTTCCTTTCAGGAATTCAGCCAACGATATGCCAACCCATTAGAGGATTTAGAGTTTGAACCTCGAGAGGCAAGATTACAAGATCCTAAGAATAGACAAAATAGTATACCTGTGGATCCTAATAATGAACAACATAGGCGTATCAACGAAGAGTTCCGAATGAGACAATTAAGACACATCAGAGATACAGAAAATTTATACACTTGGGCTATCAGTAAAGGAATCGCAAAAGAACAAGCAAGAGCCATTTTACCAGAAGGTAATACGGTTTCTAGACTTTACGCAAACGGAACACTAAGATCGTGGATTCATTATATTGAATTACGTTCTGGAAATGGAACTCAAAAAGAACACATGGAACTTGCCATTGCTATTGCTGATGTAGTCGCAAAAATATTCCCACTAACAAAAAATTATATAACAACAGAATAAAGGAGAAGGCATGCAGCATTTAGGTATTGAAATTGAAAAGAAGAGGGATAAAGGTTTATCCGAGCAGTCCTTTAAACTGTTGAAAGATTATTATTGTAAAGATAATGAGAAAACACCACAAATGGCATTTGCTCGCGCAGCAGTAGCTTTTTGTGGAAACAATATTGGACTAGCCCAGAGAATATATGATTACGTATCAAAAGGATACTTTATGTATTCTTCTCCTGTTCTATCAAATGCACCACTTAAAGGTGAAAAAGCAAAAGCATTACCTATTAGTTGTTTTCTTTCTTATGTACCTGATACACTTGATGGACTAATTGAGCATACAAATGAATTAAGATGGTTATCTGTTAAAGGCGGTGGTGTAGGTGGTCATTGGTCTGACATTCGTGCAGTATCAGATAAGGCACCTGGCCCAATGCCATTCTTACATACTGTTGATGCTGATATGGTAGCTTATCGTCAAGGTAGAACACGTAAAGGATCTTATGCTGCTTATATGGATATTGACCATCCTGATATTGTAGAGTTCATTAATATGAGGATTCCTACAGGAGATGTAAATCGTAAGAATTTAAATCTTCACCATGCTGTTAACTTAACTGATAAATTTATGGAAGCAGTAAGAGATGGTAAGCAATGGGGTTTATTAGATCCTAATGACAAATCAGTTCGTGAAATGACTGATGCTCGTAAACTATGGGAATTAATATTAGAGACAAGATACCGCACAGGTGAACCTTATGTTAACTTTATTGATACAGCAAATAGAGCATTACCTGAATCGCAAAAGGAAATGGGTTTATCAATTAAAGGATCTAATCTATGCAATGAGATACACCTTGTGACCAGCGAAGAAAGAACAGCAGTATGTTGTTTATCTTCAGTCAATTTAGAAATGTATGACGAATGGAAAGATACAAGTATGGTTAAAGACCTTATTGTATTCCTAGACAATGTATTACAGTTCTTTATTGATAATGCAGGAGATGAGATTTCAAAGGCTCGTTATTCTGCTCAACAGGAAAGATCTTTAGGTCTTGGTGCAATGGGATTGCATTCTTACTTTCAAAGAAACTCAATTGCGTTTGATAGTCAAGAAGCAATTGATAAGAACGAAGAAATCTTTTCACATATTAAAGCAAAGTCAGTTGAAGCAACATTACAAATGGGTAAGCAACGCGGTGAAGCACCAGATATGACAGGCACAGGCCGTCGTAATGCTCATATGTTAGCAATTGCTCCAAATGCAAACAGTTCTATGATTGTAAGTACATCACCAAGTATTGAACCTTGGAAAGCAAATGCATTTACTTCAAGAACAAGGGTGGGTAGCCACCTAAATAAAAATCCATATCTTGAAAAGGTATTGGACGATCTTGGTAAAAATACAGAAGAAGTGTGGTCAATTATTATTACTAATGGTGGATCAGTTCAGGGTCTAGACTTCTTAGATGATCATCTAAAGGAAGTATTTAAAACGGCAATAGAACTAGATCAGCATGTACTAATCCGCTTAGCAGGAGACCGACAAAAGTATTTGTGTCAAGGACAATCTTTAAACATCTTCTTCCCGGCAGGCGCTGATAAGAGGTACTTACATACAGTACACTATCAGGCATGGGAACAAGGTTGTAAAGGTTTATATTATTTAAGAACAGAAACATCTAACCGTGCAGAAAACGTTTCCCAGAAAGTGGAACGCGAAAAGTTAGATGATATTATTAACCCAGACTCAATAAAGTTCAGCAACGGCTCGGAGGAACAACAAGATGAGTGTATCGCCTGCGAAGGATAACGATAGAAAATCAGGAAGAAAAATGGAAGTATTAATTTATACTAAGTCAAATTGCCCATTCTGTGCAAAGGCAAAGGCTTGGTTTACACAACATGGATTAACATATACACAGGTGGTATTGGACGACGAAGAACAACGCCTCGCCTTTTATCAAAAAGTATCAAATGGTAGGGAAGTAAGATCCGTACCTCAGATCTTTATTGATGATAAACATATAGGTACATATAATGACCTAATGGCAATATCCGATACAATAATTAAAAAGCAAGGTGGTCTTTTAGAGTTTTCGGAAACTTATAAACCGTTTCACTATCCTTGGGCAGTTGAAATTACAACAAGACATGAAAAGGCTCATTGGATTGAAGATGAATTAGATCTCTCTGAAGATGTATCTGATTGGAAAGGTGGAAAGATTACACAAGTAGAAAAAGATTATATAACAAACGTACTTAGATTATTTACTCAGTCTGATGTAGCAGTAGGTCAAAACTATTACGACCAATTTATTCCTAAGTTTAAGAATAATGAAATCCGTAATATGTTAGGATCATTTGCAGCAAGAGAAGGTATTCATCAACGCGCTTATGCGTTATTAAATGAAACATTAGGTTTACCTGATTCTGAATATCATGCATTCCTAGAGTATTCAGAAATGGCAGATAAGATTGATTATATGAGAAAGGCAGATCCTGCTACATTACGAGGTCTCGGTCTCTGTTTAGCAAAATCTGTATTTAACGAAGGTGTTGCTTTATTTGCTTCTTTCGTTATGTTACTTAACTTTCAACGTTTCGGTAAAATGAAAGGTATGGGTAAAGTAGTTGAGTGGTCAATTCGTGATGAATCAATTCACGTTGAAGGCAACTCAAAATTGTTTAAAGCATTCGTTAAAGAACACAGCCGTGTTGTTGATGATAGCTTCAAAAAAGAAATTTATGAAATGTCAAAAGATATTGTAGATCTTGAAGATAACTTTATTGATCTTGCCTACGCAATGGGTAATATAGAAGGTCTGGAAAAATCCGAAGTAAAAGAATATATAAGGTATATAACAGATAGAAGATTATTACAGTTAGGCATGAAACCAAACTTCAAGGTAAAGGACAATCCACTACCTTGGTTAGAATGGGTACTGAATGGTGCAGACCATACAAACTTCTTTGAAAATCGCGTGACTGAATATGAGGTTGCTGGTTTAGAAGGAAGTTGGGAAGATGCCTACGCAAGCTAAGGCGAAGGTAAAATGGATTATAAACAATATTTTCATGATGTAATTGACACACTTAAAGAAGAAGGAAAGTACAGAGTATTTAATGATATAGTGCGGGAGAGAGGAAACTTTCCCAAAGCTACTTGGTATTCTAAGTATTCACCGAAAACAATTGTAAGTTGGTGTTCGAATGATTACTTAGGACAAGGTCAAAATAAGTATGTGATAGACGCAATGCAAACTGCGTTATTGAAAACAGGAAGTGGTAGTGGAGGTACTCGCAATATTGGCGGTACCTCTCATTATCATGTTACTTTAGAAAATGTAATCGCAGCACTCCACAAAAAAGAACGCGGTTTGTTATTTACATCAGCATATGTAGCAAACGAATGGACTTTAATTGCTTTAGCAAGAATCATTCCAAACATTGCATTCTTATCTGATTCAAAAAATCACGCTTCAATGATTCAAGGTATCATACATAGTAAAGCACCAAAAAAGATTTGGCAGCATAACGATATGGAAGCTTTAGAAAAAAGTTTAATTGAAGCAAAGGAAGAAGGTCTTATACCTTGTATTGTATTTGAATCAGTATATTCTATGGATGGTGATGTTGGACATATTGAAGAAATATGTGACTTAGCTGATAAATATAACGCAATCACATATATTGATGAAGTACATGCAGTTGGTCTATACGGACAAACAGGTGCAGGCTATTGCGAAAAATTAGGTTTAGAAGATAGAGTAGATATTATAAATGGAACGTTGGGAAAGGCTTTTGGATGCCATGGCGGTTATATTGCTGGTGATGATATTGTACTTGACGCTATCAGATCTGTAGCAAGTGGATTTATTTTTACAACAAGCATGAGTCCAGTGATGGCAGCAGGAGCAATTGCTTCAATAAGATATTTAATGGATCATAACGAGCTAAGAGAGAAACATCAAGAAAGAGCTCGAGTTTTAAAAACTCTATTGATAGAGAATGGTATTGAACTACACGAAAACAGTTGCACTCATATATTGCCTGTAATGGTTAGAGATGCAAAGAAATGTAAAGTAATGTCGGACAGGTTATTAAATGAACATGGATTATATGTACAACCTATTAATTTTCCAACAGTTGATGTGGGTTCAGAGCGGCTTAGAATTACACCAACACCACTTCACACCAATGGCATGATGGAAGATTTAGTTTCAGGTATTAAAGAAACAATTAAATGGACAGAAGAACGTGAATAAAGTCCACCCAGCATTTAGTACACCAATATTTAAAGATGTTATAAATTTAAATAAAGATATACTGAATCCTGTTTTAAAGAAGATGCCTTTTAAAAGAATTAATACTGATGACAGATGTCATTCACAAGATTATAAAGTATTAGATAACGATTTAGCGTTTTTAAAGAATCGTATATTACAAAAGGTTGACGAATACGCTTATGATGTTTTAGGTTTTGCCAATAGGCATAAAATTAAAATAACAGATAGTTGGGTTATGAAACATTTTTCAGGAGATGGTTCTGAAATGCATTGGCATCCTAATAGTATTATATCAGGTTGCTTATATTTACAAACAGATCCGCAGAGCGGTAATATTTGTTTCTTTAGAGAAAAAAGTATGTTTAACGATGTACTTGATTTTGAAATTATAGAAAACAATATAAACGCAAAAGAAGTACAGGTTACACCAACAGATGGAATGATATTATTATTTCCGTCAACTACTAAACATGGTGTTAATCCGTCAAGAAGTGAAGTGCCAAGATTCTGTCTTGCATTTAACACATGGATAGAAGGAGACCTCGATCCACCTTTTAGAAGCTTATGAGAGATTACATAGCAAAAAGCATGACAAAGTTTTTTCGGTTCTTTGCCGATACATTCTTTGCTAAACGATATGGACATAGAGCAGTTGTTCTAGAAACAATAGCAGGTGTACCTGGCATGGTCGCAGGTATGTGGGTTCATTTAAAAAGTTTAAGAAAAATGGAAACAGGCCATGGACCAATGATTCGTGAATTACTTGCTGAAGCTGAAAACGAAAGAATGCATTTAATGTTCTTTATTGAAATAGCAAAGCCAAATGTATTTGAAAGATGGCTTATATTATTAGCGCAAGGAATCTTTTGGAATTTTTATTTCGTTATGTATATTACAACACCAAAGACTGCCCATAGAATGGTTCATTACTTTGAAGAAGAAGCCGTCAGAAGTTATACAGATTATCTTTCTCTAGTTGAAAGCGGCCAAGTAGAAAATGTAGCTGCTCCTGAACTTGCGATTAATTATTACAAATTACCAAAGAAAGCATTATTGTCTGATATGATAAAGAAAGTTCGAGCAGACGAACAAAAACACAGTGATGTTAACTGGAGATATTCACAATGAAATGGTTAACACTATTTACATCCCTTACTTTAGCAGCAACAGCTGCCTACTTTAGTATAATAGGATTAATGACAATCTTTAGTGGTGCTGCTGTCAGTATCGCAATTATGGCAACTGTATTAGAATTTGGTAAACTTGTATCAGCCGCTTGGTTGCACTATGAGTGGGACCGCATAAATAATTTAGTACGAGGTTATTTTACAACTGCAGTAATTGTATTAATGCTAATTACCTCAATGGGTATCTTTGGATTTTTATCAAAGGCTCATATTGACTCGGCATTAGTATCAGATAGCTTTTCTTTGGAAGCAAGTATTATTGATACGAGAATAGCTGCAGAGCAATCTAAACTTAAAGCAGCACAAGATCGTATTGAAGGTTTAGATTATGTTTTAACTACTTCACAGCCAAAAGATCGTAACTATGTGAATGGCCGTCAAACAGAAGAAAGAAATAATTTAGCAATAACTATTGACAAAGCAGTAGAAAGTATTGTAAAATATAACGAACAGAAGTTACCAATACAGAGACAACAATTAGAACAAGAATCAGAACTTGGTCCTGTTAAATATATCGCTGATATGATCTACGGATCTGAAGCAAAAGAATTTTATGACGATGCAGTACGATGGATAATACTTACAATTATTTTTGTATTTGACCCATTAGCAATTATGTTATTAATTGTAAGTACAGCAGCGTTTAAACGTGAGCGCGAGGCTCCTGCTAAACCGTTGGTTGATAACAGTCAAGTAATGAACATGGAGATTGAAGAAAAAAGAAGTGGATTAACCTCCACAATTAATAGAAGGAAAATATGAGTACATTAACAATGATTGGAGGGCAGGTATTAATTGCCGCTGCTCCTAGAGAAGAAAAGACTGAAGGTGGAATTATTCTATCTTCAGATGTAAAGAAAACAGCATCGGAGCCTGGTATCGTAATGGCACACGGACCTGATGTAAAAGAACCAATTGTAAAAGGCGTTACTGTTTATTTAGATTGGAGTAAAGCAATGGCAGTTAGAGTTGGTGGTAATGATGCAGTGATTGTTCATCAAGAATTCATAAAGGCGGTCATATCATGAGTATTAAAAAATTAGCATGGATGGGTTTAGGATTCTTAAGTTTAGGTGTAGCATATATTGGTGTTATACTCCCAGGTATACCTTTTAGTATTCCTGCTGTATTTGCCGCTTACTGTTTCGCAAAGAGCTCAGATAAGATGCACGCTTACTTGTATAACCATAAACTCTTTGGTCCATTCTTAACGAACTGGGAAACAAAGAAAGTGTTTCCGCAAAGGGCAAAGTATATGATGTTAGGATTTATGGCATTTGCTTTAATTCTAATGATAGTGACAACTGGAAATTGGAAGGCAGTTGCATACTCAGGAACCTTTATGGCACTGGGAGCAATGTGGGGATGGCGGTATCCTTCTACCCCTGAAGAATACGATCGTCGCAAAGCAGCAGGGGAAAGGATAGGTTTATTTAAATGAACGAAAAACAACCATTTGATGATGACGGAAAAATTGATTATCAACGGTGGTTAAGAATGAATGCGTTTATCAGCCATATACATGAAATGCGTAGACTTGCAGAACAAGAATCAGTAAAACAATGGAGACATCGTAGAAACGAAATGTTACTTGATCTTGATATGATAGATAACGTTGTAGATATGATGGATGAATATCCTGAAGCTGATTATTTGATAAACAAAATTTTAAGAAGAATAGATAATGACAAAAAGTACTGAAGAAAAGATATTACAAGCAGCTAATCTTGCACCAAGCGAATCGGCGATAGAAAAAATTGTAGAAGTACATCCAATGAAACAAGTGGCTGTTATGACGGTGGTCCAAGTATTAGTATTCGGATTTATGATAGTATCATTCGCGGCAATTAATTTATTTGTGTAGGAGAACAAAATGGCAAAGATTTATGAAAGTCCTGATAAAGGCAAAACTGTTTATGTAAGAGAAGCTGGTCAGCCTATCTCTGAGCGTAAACTATTAAAGGAAAGAAAAGATGAAAAATGATTATGTAATAGTTGATACCGTCTCTATGTTTAAACAGAGATACATTCTTCCTCGCGAAGAAGTTCAAAAGTTTAACGAAGAAATGAGATTAACCGATAAGTTAGCAAAACAATGGTCTCAAGAATCTGTTGAATGTGAAGAAGTAAAAGAATTCAGCCAAAGATGGTTGGGTGAAACAGTAACTAACATTGATTTTGCAGATACTGAAAAGGTTCTCAAATTATTCAAAGACGATAACGAACAATTATCAAAAGAGTGGTCTCAAGCCAAGCAGTTAGATTACATTAACGATTGGAAAGACAAAACACCAAAGGTATGATTACCGTTTACGGAGATAGGTCATGTACCTATTGTAAAGAAGCTGTGAAAATGGCAAAGAAGTCTTTTGGAGAAGTCGAATATAAAGATACTGGAATAACCAAGTATCACGACGAATTGAAAGCGAGAGGTATAGGTACATCTATTCAACCACAAGTCTTTGAAGATGATAGGTTGATTGGTACTTATTACCATTTATTAAATGAATGTCAATATAGGATGATAGAGTTTTAATTATGTTAGATGAAAGAATCAATAAGATTTACCAAAAAGAATTGTCACGTCAAAAATTAACCACAGAACTGATTGCTTCAGAGAACTTTGCTTCGAAGGCAGTTATGAAACTTTGTGGTTCAGAGTTTACAAACAAATACGCAGAAGGATATCCAGGTGCTCGTTATTATAACGGTTGCGAATTTATGGATGAAGTTGAAACCTTGGCAATTGATAAACTCAAAGATCTATACGGTTGTGAATTCGCAAATGTTCAACCACATAGTGGAGCAAATGCAAACCTTGCTGTATATAAAGCATTCCTAAACCCAGGAGATACTATTCTTGGAATGGATTTAGCAAGTGGTGGTCATTTAACTCATGGAGCTCCTGTTACGATTTCAGGTAAATGGTTTAATGCTCATACTTATGGTGTTGATGAAAATGGTTTAATTGATTACGAAGAAGTTGCTGGGTTAGCTCAACAACATAAACCTGATATTATCGTCGCAGGCGCAAGCGCGTATCCAAGACAAATTGATTGGGTAAGGTTCAGAGCAATTGCTGATTCCGTTGGTGCATTACTTATGGTTGACATGGCTCACTATTCTGGTTTAATCGCAGGTGGTGCATATGACAATCCAGTTCCTTATGCAGATGTCGTTACTTCTACAACTCATAAAACATTACGTGGACCTCGTGGTGGAATTATATTATGGAACAATCCTGACTATACAAGAAAGCTTAATGGAGCAATCTTCCCAGGTACTCAAGGTGGACCATTAATGAATATCATTGCTGCTAAAGCTCAAGCATTTGTTGAAGCTGATACTGGAGAGTTTAAAGATTATTCTCGAAAGGTAGTTGAAAATGCAAAGGCATTGGCAAAAGTATTAAATGATAGTAAAACATTAAGTGTATTATCAGGTGGTACTGATTCTCATATTATATTAGTAAGCTTGGTTGATTCTGAATTGAGTGGAAGAGAAGCTGCTGATATCTTAGAGAAACATCGTATTACAGTCAACAAGAATGGTATTCCTAACGATCCTCGAAACTTTAAAGAAACAAGTGGTATTCGTATTGGTACAGCCGCAGAAACAACTCGTGGTAAAACTAAAACTGAATGGGAAGAGTTAGGACATCAAATCGTTTCTATTTTAGAGGATCCAACACAATGGTAGAAAATCTAGGATTGATTATTGGTATAGGTTGTGTAATGATGTGTCCAATGGTCTTTGGAGC
>Ga0213869_10001098_pt1 | contig 20792 bp, 21 predicted proteins | sample PICome_10_FD_160083 | JGI IMG/M metagenome (GOLD analysis project Ga0213869, IMG submission 160083) | Coastal seawater microbial communities near Pivers Island, North Carolina, United States - PICO132 | ecosystem: Environmental > Aquatic > Marine > Coastal | place: USA: North Carolina...
ATTTAATCTTGATTTATATTATATATCAAGATAAAACTAGATCATTTAAATATTCTTTACGGTATTTGATTAAGGCAAGTTCTTTTGCTTTTACTTCTAGTTCAATGTCAAGATCCATATCATACGTTTCGATCTTTTCGTATATGTAGTCAGCATGTGCTCGTAAGATAACTGAATCATCCTCGTGCAGTTTTTTTGAAGATGAGTAGTGACATAGCTGTCGAATACCTGCGGGCCAAGTTGATGCTGCTAATTTAAGAGCATCTTCTTCGGGCATTGGATCTTCGTAACACCTGTGGTGGTGGTAATCGAACGTAATTGGAGTGCCGACTTTTTCGTAGATGTCATATAGATCTTGTACGGAATATTGTGTTGGTTTGTCGTCATTTTCTAGAACTAATCTAGCTTGAGCAGATGGACTTAGTCTTTTGAAATTCTCGACAAAACGTTGTTTTGCAGCTTCTTTGTCGCCATAAGAACCGCCAACATGGATATTCATAGAATATGTGTGATTTTGTGGTAGTCCCATTGTATCTAATATAAGAGCAGACTGATCTAATTCTCGGATAGCAGCTGTAACAACTTTAGGAGTTGGGCTTGGTAAAACACAAAACTGACCTGGGTGAAAACCTACACGTTGGCCGTATTTTTGAACAAGTGCGCCAGCGCCTTTGAGTAAATTAGATATTGTTTGCCAGTTAGGTAAATCAGATAATTCATACTCACTCATCCAAGGAAACATAGAGCTACTCATACGATAAACATTAATGCCTTGTTTGTGATTCCACTTTATAATCTCAATAAGATCTCGTACATTTGCTTCGGCCAATTCTCCAGCGTATTTGCTACCTTTAGCCGTGAATGTTCGTTTAATCATTGATCGACCGATCTTGATGTCGTGATCTTTTTGTAATGTTAAATTAATACAGCAGTACCCGTAGTTTGCTTTTCCCATGTTTGTTATTTATATGTTATATAGTAATTCTTTGATTTTGTTTACAAATCTTTCAGCATCACATGCCTCGTCTAGCGTAAAAACGTCTAGATCTTGAAATAATAATCCAGTGCCTGTGTTTACAAATACGATGTCACCGACAATTTCAACGTCCACAACCTCGTGGATCGTCATATCCTCTAAGTATATTATTTTAGAGGTGGTTAGAATTCTATCCATCCTTTGTCGAGTATTCATCATTTTTGTACTATTCATTTAGCTACAATATAAACTATTAGCTTCAAATTCTTCTTCTTCGTCCCATTCAATAGTTCCACAGAATTCTGTAATATTTTTCCACATAAAACTAAAGTAGCTATGTAAAATATACTTTTGAGAATCTAATAAACTAATATACTCAAAACCATCTCTTTCAAGAAGGGTCGGTAAGCTTAACGTACTTAATACGTCCATTCCGTTTACATCGATAAAATACTGTAATTTTGTTCTTTTAATTAATTTCATAATTCGTGGTGTTTAAGCGTTAGTATTAATTATATAGTAAATATAATCAATATAAATGATATAAAAAAATATAGAGTGATTTATTTTCACAAAAAGTCCTATTTATAATGATTCTAAATAAGACAAAAAAAAGGGACCGAAGTCCCTGATTGCTCGACTGGCAGTCAAGCTTATTTCCAAAATAATTGTATTCCTATAATGCAACATGCTAATAATAAACATATTGCTGTTTTTGTTGTAATTCCCTCGTCTAATAAATAATATGTTAGGGCGGTAAAGGTTATGATTCCACAGGTAAATCCAATAAACCTACCAGGCCATATTTGACCATCATAATATTCTGCTATAAATCTAGTTGCAAGTATAAACATGTAACTAATTAAAGTACCTCCAATTATCGAAATGGTTAATGGATTCTTTTTAAACCATGGCCATACGAATTGTCCGTTAGTTTGAATCCATATCATGGACTGTCCTAGCGCAAATAATAAAACGCCTGCTAATAAGCCTCTCAAAACAATTCTCCGGTAGTGGTTAATAAATGCGAGATGAAACTATGCCTGTGATGTTTATTAGGTCCTGATTCTTTAATAGCATTTATATGCTGTTTGGTTCCATATCCTTTATTTGAATTCCAGCCATACTGCATAAACTCTTCTTTTTCGCTTAATTCTTTCATAAGAGAATCTCGGCTTGTTTTAGCTAAAATTGAAGCAGCTGCTATCGAAGTATATTTGTTATCTCCACCTACGATTGTTTCAAATGGAATGCCATGATACCCGTGGAATTGATCGCCGTCTACTAAAATAAAATCAAACTTATGATCATGTTCGTCAAGATTAGATAGGCACTTATACATTCCTTGCATAGTTGCTCTAAGTATGTTTGTGTTTTCAATGTCCTCAACATTAATGTGTTCAACATGAAACGCAATCGCATTATTTAATACAATGTCAAGCGCAGTTTTCCTGTCTTTTTCATTTAGAAGCTTTGAGTCTTTAATTAATGGGTGCGTAAATCCGCGTGGCATTATACATGCTGCAACCGTGACAGGCCCTGCCAGCGCTCCGCGACCTGCTTCATCTATTCCAACCTCTATGATATTTCTATCTTCGTTGAGAAATCCTTTAAGTAATATGTGTTTAGACATTTCTATTTGGTATTTAAGTATTATACCTAAATATTTCAAATAGTTTACTTATTCATTGTCTAATTTCCATCTGTCATATCTTTCAACAACATCAATTAAGATCTTAGCTCTTACAATGTCTTTTTGTGTAAATTGGTGGTGACCTATTCCTTTGATCCCTTTCATTAGTTCAGTAAACGGCTCAATACCTGCCGAGTTCTTTGAAATATCATACTGGCTCACATCACCTGTTACGATCACTTTAGAGGTCTTTCCCATTCTGGTAACAAATAACATAAGTTGTTTAAACGTGGCGTTCTGCGCCTCATCAAGTATCATGAGTGAGTCATCATAGGTATCACCTCTCATAAATGCCAAGGGTCTAAATTGAATAATTTCAGATTGAACTAATTGTTCGGTTAATACTGGGCCGACTATTTTTGTTAAATTAGATATGTATGATTGCATGTATGGATCTATCTTTTCTCCGATATCTCCAGGAAGAAACCCTAGTTTCTCACCAGCCTCTTGGATAGGCTTACATAAAATAATGTTTTTAATTTTGTTGTCCGCGAATAGTTTTAATGCAGCGTAACATGCTGTAAATGTTTTTGAAGTTCCGGCAGGACCTGAGCAAAATGTTATTTCATTTTCTAATATATTTTGTAAATACGCTTTTTGCGATTGCCTTAATTGTGCTTTTATATCTGCTGGTTTAATAATGACTTTACGTCTATTGATTCTGTTGTTTCCGTTTCCGTTGTTGCTATCAGAATTCTTCTTCATATATTATATGTATTTATGTTTAGTCCCCTGCCATTATAACAAGTTCTTTTAATTTCATCAATTTATCACACTTCTCATATTCCTCTAATCCTTCAAAATATTCTACTAAAATATCAATAAATTCACTTCTTTGCCCGATCCCATGTGGAATCTCGATTATGTCGTTTCCCTCTTTGAAAACAACAAACCTATTTACAGTTTTTGTAAAGTTTCGTGTAATTGTATAATATGAAGATCTCATCAAAGAGTCTCTGTCTTCTCCTAAAATATCTTTCATTTGATTGTTTCTATTTTTACCTTTTTCGGTATACATTATATATTAAATAGTGTCACGGGATACTACCCATTACGTGAAAAAAAATATAATGATATTATATTATCAAATGTTATTCTGGATTGTTAAATTTTTGCTCGACGTATTTTGCTTTTTGTAATTTAACACGTTTTGCTGCTGAAGGTTTGGTATAATCTTTACCTTCGCGAAGGGCCTTAGTTTGGCCTGTTCTATTTACTTTATATTTAAATGACTTTAAAGCCTTTTCTATGTTTCCTTTTTCTACTTTGATTATTAACATTTTATTTTGTCGATAATTTTTTTAATATTAGAGCATTTCTCATATTCTTCTAATCCTATAAAAAAGTTTAAAATATTGTTTAGTGCATTTACTTTTTCTTCAGGATCTGTTTCGCTCTTAAGAGCTTTTTCTTCTCCATTAACAACTGCATTATAAATCATGTTCATCATTGTTTCCTTTGAATCTTCTTTAAGGATTTCAATTCTATTTGAATCATTTTTTTCGGGAGTATCTCCTAAATCATGCATTGCTTAATTTTTTAATTTGTTTAACGTGCTCTAACTGTTCTTCTGTTAGTTCAATATTAGATGTTCTTAATTTAATCATTAAGTTACCATACTGATTTGTATTATATATCGGAAATCCCATGCCCATAATTCTCAAAACTTTACCGTCATTAGAATTACTAGGTACTTTTACTTTAACACTATTAACTTTAGTGGTGACTTTAAATTCTCCACCTAGTAAAATATCATAAAATGGTAAAGTATAATCTATCCAAATATCTCCATTGGTTACGATCATTTCAGAATCTGGCATAATATTCATTATCAATATAACATCCCCATTTGGAGCAGATGAATTGACAGGATGCGGCATGCCTTTTCCTTTTAATTTAAGTTTAGCACCTTCGTGAATTCCTTTAGGTATATTGACTTTAAATGTAGATTGCCCGGTATCGATTCTCTTGGTAGTTCCGTGATATACTTCCTCTAATGTTATACTAAGTCTAATCGTGATATCAGATCCTTTAGCGCTTTGATTAAACGCATTATCAAACATATTAGAAAAGTCTCCTCCGAATTGATTGTAGAAATTATCGAAGTTACCTGACCTAAATGTATTTTTAAGATCATACTCCTTTTTCTTGGTAGAATCGCTTAAAGTTTCATATGCCTGTGATATGTTTTTAAATCGTTCTTCAGATCCTCCAATATCAGGGTGGTGTACTTTAACAAGGTTTCTATATGCCTTCTTAATGTCTGACTGATTTGCATCAGATTTTAAACCAAGAACCTCGTAGTAGTCCATTATTTGGATTCTTTAGAGGGATTTGGCTTTTGATTTTTTATAGCTTTCTTAGCTTCTTTGATTTCATTCCTTTTTAAATTAACTTCTCTCTTTTCAGAGTTTTCCATTAATTTAGCGATCTTTTCTAAAGCTATTGCTATTCTTTCTACTTGCTGTTCAGTCATAGTGTATTATATATCTTACTTAAATAATTCAATCTCTTTTTTAAGATCAGCACACTTTTCATACTCTTCAATTTCTTGAAAGTAAAACATGGTCTCTTCTATAATGTGCCTGATCATACCAGGATCCCGTGTTTTATCCTTATCGATTCCATGTTTAACTATAGCTTCGTAGTTTGCACGTGCAAGGCGGTCCTTGAGGTTATCCAGATGCTCTTGATCCTGGATTTCAATTCCACCTTCTTCGTTAAATTCCGGTTCAAATTCAAAATTATCCATAGTGTTTGTTTATTTGTTATAAGTAAATATAAACCTTTTATTTGATATAAAAAAATCCTGGTGAAAAAACTTTCAATTATTTTTAAATAATTGGCATGCTAGATATTTTCAATAAAATATTCATAGTTGCAAGAACATCTTTTTCACAGTAGTCTTTAATTCTTTCCAATCCTCCTTGCCAATATACTCTATTAACGTCTGATCCTGAGATATCATCTTTAGGCGTTGGGATTCCAAGAACATTACATAAAATTCCAAGAGATGCTCCATTATATCCTCCAAATTTCCAAACCTCTAAAGTATCTAATAGGCAGTTTTCCCACGGCTTTTGTTTGTGTAGGTGTAATTTAGTCGTAGGCATAATTCCGTTTATCAAACACCTTTTAATAATCCAAGGAGCATCGAACTTTTTAATGTTATGCCCTGTTAGTTTTACGTTTTGATTTTTGTTAAAGACTGCAATTAAAATTTGGTTAAATTCAGATAGTAATGTATGTTCATCATCACCATAATAAGATTTAATCTTAGATTGAACTGGCATGCCTATTTCATCGAATTGAATTTGACCAATTGATATTGTAACTATTTTTCCAAATTCTGGATGAAGTGAAGCGTTTGACTGATAAAACTCTTCGTCGCTTAAATCTGATTTTTCTTTTTCATATGATTTAATTTGATCTGCCTTTTGGATCCATAGATCATATAGACCTTTACCGAACTTTTTTAGATCTTCTAATGTTTCATATTGAGCAGTTGTCTCAATATCTAAGAATAACATTTCTTTTAATTCAGATTGACTATACATTTCTTATTAATTCGTTACGGGTTAATGCTATTTGTCGAATGCTTACAGGATATTTAGTACCATCTGATTCTATTGTATACCATTTTTCATTATAATGTTTTGATAAACTTTTAGATTCTTTAGTTAGAATTCCAAATAATGTAGAACCTGCAAAACTAAAGTAGTATTTCTCTCCAATCTTTGGAGATTTAACAGTGATAGCTCTTTGTATTTTTTTCTTTGCCATATACTTATTATATATGAAAATACAAAAAAGTTTATAATTCCATCCAGGTTGAATGTTCCTTGGTCCCTCTTATTCGAGTATATACTTCATAATTTACATTTATCTCTAGAAATCCTCCAGATATAGTTTCAGGAAGATCTTTAGGATTAATCCAGTATTCTGGTAATTTATCAGTTCTTTCATTGATAAAATCAAATAAAGCATCTACTTCCATATGGTGAACATATAGAGTGATGTGCATACAATTCATATTTGGATATCCCATAATTTATTATTTATAATGACCTCCCCCTAGCCAAAGAACAAATGATTTTCTAGTTCCTTTTGTAACTGGCTTAACCGAGTGTAATAAGTAGCTTGGGAATAGTACAACATTTCCTTTTCCTCTAGGAGCAACCAATACATTCTTATCTAAAGATTCTCCCCCTTGCCAGAAACATAGGTCTCCTCCTTCATATTCTTCACTATCCGATAATTGAACAGTTATAGATACCTTTCTAATAGATAGGTCATTGTCGCCAACATCCTGGTGCCAATCATATTTACCAGACTCAGTTGCCTCGTACTCAGTGTACTGTATTAATTCAGGAGCTGTATGCAAATCAAATCTCCATAGTTCTTTATTTGCTTGATCAGCCATTTGTATTAATTTTTGATACAACCATTCCCATTGGTCAGACTGTGGAATCCATTTGATATTTGATTTCCTATCATCATTTAGACCAGATTGGGTTATAGCTCTTTGATATGGAATATCAGAAACTCCATCTTCAATCCACTTTAATTCTTGAGGAGTAAACCCCTGATCAAACCAATAGTATTGTTGGGCCTCGTTTTCCTGTGGTGTAAATCGGTTATTCATCTTCTCTATATGTTATATTTACTGCACCTTCTTCTTCACCAAATCTAGATCTTGCGTTAATAGGCCACTGAGGAGCTTCTTCATATGCCCAATCATGCTGACCTAATTCTTCAAATCTTTCTTTAATTCTTTCATTATATCTTGAAGCAATAGTTCTTACTCTTCTCTGAATATCTGCTCTAGATAAATCGTGTGTGTTTCTATGTCCTTGATTACTATATAAGAATTGAATATAGCTTAATTTAGGAATCTTACACATCTTAGTATTTAAGAATGTTCTAATTATTAATTCATAATCGTCAACTACAGTTAAGCTTCTATTATGTCCTCCAATTTCAAAATAAGTAGATCTTCTCCAAGCTCTAATATGGTTTGGGACTCCAACAATATGTCTAATTGTTTTAGGATTAATATTTTGTTGATTTGCAGGACTTAACATTCTACCTTGATATTCTTCTTCCCTATAATTACCATATCCTAATGCAAAACCGGGACCGTATTTTTGATTTTCCCATTGTTCATTTACTTCTGCAGTATCACCATAAAAGAATCCGCATTCAGGGTGTTTTTGTGCAGCATTGTGTAAATCTTGTGCACAATTAACTACTAATAAATCATCATGATCTAATTCAGCAAGAATGTATCCTCTAGCCATTGAATTTGCTCTCCACTTAACCTCTCCGATAATTCCACCTGATTTTTCTCTAAAGTCATACACTTTAACTCTTGGATCATTCGCTGCAATTTGTTCAGCAATTTTAAGAGTTTTTCCACCATCAGTAGAATCATTCATTAAAACCCATTCCCAATTAGAATATGTTTGATTAGCAACAGATTCGTATGTTTTCCATAGCTTTTCACCTGTATTGTATATTGGAGTCGTGAACGATATCATCGTATGGTCATTCATATTATCTGAATCTATCATTGCATTCTCAGAAACGTTATATGCAATATCACCTATGTTTTGTAAATCATCATCATTATCTATATTGATCCATTTTCTTCTAAATTGCAAAGGTAAGCTTGCTAGTTTAGGAAAATCCTTAAAACTGCTTCCACGTGAGACGATTGCATCAGGCTTGAATTTAGATAAAATCTGTCCGATAGACGAGTCGTCTTTAGCATACATTACTTCTAAGTTATCATCCTCATAGTCTAAAACCTTTGTTGTTTTCATGACAGGTCTTCCTTCTCCAATATATAAAATTCTAGGTAGTTTAGGGGTTGACACTTTTTCTAATTCATTGTAATATGAAAGAATTTCATTAATCCAAACGAATGTATCTGGGTTGCTGTTATATACCTCCTCGATAAAGTAACCATCAGCTGCGTAGTCTGCAGTGAAACCATATTTTTCGAAAAGTTCTGATCTAAACAATATTTGAGCTATGTCTGTTTTTCTGAAACCAGTAGATTCCGGAGTAGCTTCTCTATATTTTAATCCGGTAAAATCTTTACCATCAACTGCCTGTCCAACCATTATGATTTTCTTTTCAGAATTTACAGGTAGCATTGCAAAATCCTCGACTCTTTGATAAAACTCAGGATGCATTATATTATCGTCATCTAGTAAATAAAACCAAGAATGTTCTAAGCTTCTTATTAAATCAGTTGTTTCAGGGTACATCATTCCACCTGATTGTCCTTTAATAAAATGAATTGTTGTGTTTGCTTGATCTAATTCAGATAAAATAGATGCATCAATATCTTTCAATGCCCCTGTGTCAAACATGACATGCCAGTGTATTTCTACTCCTCTTGTTTTAGAAGTGTCAAATACACTTGGTTTAATTTTTAATAAATTAGATGTTCTAGTGCATCTTGTAATTACGTTAATTTTCATTTAATGTGTTTTTATTGTTTAACATCGAAGAAGAACATGTGGAAAAATCTTGCATTATCAATTGCATCTCCAAAGTATTCAGTTGCTGCGTGTAATTGCGATGAGTTAAATATTACTAGTCTATTATATACATTCCCAATATCATCAATCTTTTCAAATTGAGTTCCATCGTAAAAATTCATTTCTTTATTAGTTCCTCTGAATGTATCTACATATTCATCTCCCATTCTAGATTCTTGACCTGGAAACGATGAAATTCCTGTAACTTTACTTCGATACATTGCAGTTCCTGTCTGTGGAGGTGCGTCAGGTGTTAAGTAAACCATAGCAGCGTACATCTGACTATCAACATGATACACTATAGGTTGATCCGCTGTACAAAATTGAAATACACCATTGGCGTATCCTCCATTGTTCCAGTTTGTTATCTCTTTACCTAGTACTTCTTCAAGTTTTTCTTTAGTTCCATCTATAATATATCTAGATTGAGATCTTTGCCCTTTGTGATATTCTGAAGGTAAAAACTCTAAGTTATTAATGGCGTATTCTCTAATTAAATCTGGATCTGCGTAGAAATTATCAACAACAATAACATCTTTATCTGTTTTATTAAACCCAGAAGAAGAGGTTGCCCATTTGGCTAAAGAAATTAACTCAATAGGATCTTGGTTATTTATTGATATCCATAATTTAGAATTGATATCTTTATTTAAAAGCATTAGATTAAACCCTACCATTTCATCAATAGCTCCTTTATAAAAAGATGAAACGTCAATTCTTTTTTGCCATATAATATTTAAAGAATTTCCATCTATAAGAATATCGGTTATTTTTTCGGCTGGTGAAGTTGAGCCTACCCACCCTTTAATATACCAGTTTCCATCAGACTCTTTCTTGATAGAGTCAACATTTAGTTTTACATTACTTAAGTTAGTATTATGCATTTTTTAAATTTTAGTAATTATACATTAAATATCTAGTTTGTTTATATATTACAAAAAAAAAGGATCCCAATGGGATCCTTTTAAATATTAAAAATAAACTTAAATGTATTGTGATCTACTTAAGGCGGTTAAATCCACTTCCGACTACTAGTCCGTCTATAAAATCAATATATTTATTAGTAGAGTTGAAAATAAGTCTACCGGTAATTGAAGAAGGTGGTACAGTTGCATTTGATCCTGGATATCCCCTATATCCCGTTGCTCCGGTTGGTCCGGTTGGTCCTTTATCACCGGTAATACCTTTATAACCTCTTGCTCCTGTAGAAGTTGAATTTATACCGGGTGCTCCATCAGGGCCCTTTGATCCTACATTACCAATAGCACCTTGAGGTCCACGTGGCCCTGTATTACCATTAGGTCCTGTATAACCAGTAGGTCCGAAAGGGGCGTCTCCTTTAGCTCCTTGTGTTCCTCTTACTCCAGTTCCTCCAGCACTTCCTTGGCTTCCTATTACCGTGTTAGTAACTCCAATGTGTCCAGTATATCCTCTAACTCCTTGGAAACCTGTGATTGTAGAACCTGTGGTTCCTTTAGCTCCTTGTGCACCCTGTGCTCCTTGGAACCCTTTTGGACTATTACCAACAGATCCTTGAGCTCCTTGCGGTCCTTTATAACCTTTTGCACCAGTAGGTTGAGATCCTTGATTTCCTTGAAAACCAATAAATCCTATATAACCTGTATAACCTTTAGGCATTGCTCCTTTTAATCCTCGATCTCCTTTAGCTCCTTGGAATCCTCTTGGTCCGGTTGGAGAATTTCCACCAGGACCTGTAGATCCTTTAGATCCTTGGAATCCAACAAATCCTTTATACGCAGTTGTCTGTGCTCCTTGATTTCCTTGGAAACCTATTGGTCCGGTATTTCCTCCTGGCTGAGCTCCTTGCGGTCCTCTATATCCTTGATCTCCTTGCGGTCCTCTATATCCTCCAGGCTGGGCTCCTTTTAATCCCTGTGGCCCTCTTGGTCCAGTAGGCCCAGTAGGTCCGGTTGGCTGAGCTCCTTTTAATCCTTGTGCTCCTTGTACTCCTTGAACTCCTCTAAATCCTGTTGAATTCGTACCTTGGAATCCTTTTTCTCCGTTTGGCCCTTTATACCCTGTTGGTCCAGTAGGTGAAGAACCTTGAGCTCCTCTAGAACCTTGAGCTCCTTTTAAACCAGTATATCCTTTTGGCATTGCTCCTTTTATTCCTTGGAAACCTCTTGGTCCTGTTGGTCCAGTAGGTGAAGTTGGTTTAGCTCCTTGGAATCCTCTTGGTCCTGTGCTTCCAGTATCTCCTGGAATTGCGTTATATGCAGGTCCTGTTGGGCCTGTATATCCGGTCGGTCCGTTAGGTCCTATATGTCCTTTTGGACTATCTCCAATAACACCCTGTGCTCCTTGACTTCCTTTAAAACCTGTAAATCCTTTTGGATTTGTTCCAGTATATCCGGTTGGTCCATTAGATCCTTTATAACCTTGGAAACCTCTATTAGTAGAACCTTGGAAACCTCGAGCTCCTTGAGAACCTTGAGCTCCTTGGAATCCTTTTGGTGAATCACCAATTCCTCCTTGGAAACCTCTTGGACCAGGATCTCCTGGTAGAGATGCTGGAGTACTTCCGATATCTCCTTGAAAACCTCTTTCTCCGGTTGCTCCTTTTAATCCAACTGGGTTTGAACCCTGTGCTCCTTGAAAACCAGGATAACCTGCAGCTCCTTGGAATCCTTTTGGTGAATCACCAATTCCTCCTTGAAAACCTCTTTCTCCGGTTTGTCCTACTTGTGCAGTTTGAGTTGAACCTTGTGCTCCTTTTAATCCAGTAGCACCCTGTGAACCTTTATGTCCTTTTTGATTTGTACCTGCAGAACCTTGAAATCCTACATGTCCAACAAAACCAGTTGCTCCGACTGGATTTAAACCCGCAGTACCTTGATCTCCTTGAAAACCTCTGAAACCAGTTGCTCCTGTTAATTGATCTCCCTGAAACCCTCTTGGTCCATCAGGTCCAATATCACCAACGTAAGCTGTAATTACATTACCCTGTGATCCAGTTGAACCTTGATCTCCTTTTAGTCCTTTAAGACCATTAGTTATTTTACCTGCATCTCCAACTGTTCCTTGATTTCCTCTAAAACCTTCTGGTCCTTCTGGTGAGTCTCCAACTGTTCCTTGATTTCCTCTAAAACCTTGATCAGCCGTACCTTTATTTCCTTGAAAACCTCGATCTCCTTGAAAACCTATATTACCTTCATAACCTTGATATCCTTGAGGACTGTCTCCTTGAAAACCTCTGAAACCAGTATCTCCAATAGGTTCTAAACCCGCAGATCCTTGAACTCCTTTATCTCCTTGAAAACCTCGATCTCCTTGAGAACCTTGAGAACCTTCAATACCTTGAAAACCTTGATCTCCTTGAAAACCTTGAGCTCCAACAATACCTTGGTCTCCTTGGTCTCCTTTTAATCCAGGAAAGTCATTAGCATCAAAGTTACCAGTATGTAGGGGAGTTTCTCCCCCTACAAGTGATCCTGTATTTAATTTTGCCATGTTATTATTATTCTTTTTTTATATAATTAACTTATTATTGTGGGTAGATAAAACCATCTGCAACCGTAAAGAAAGCCCCGTTGTCATCAACAAATGTAGTTGAAAATCCGTTACCTGTACCGTTACCTCCTGAATATCCTTTTGGTCCAGTTGCTCCTTGATTTCCAAAACCAGTTGATCCGGCTGATCCTTGGTATCCTCTTGGTCCAGTAGGTCCAGATCCGTATGATGATCCTTGATATCCTCTTGCTCCTTGAACACCCTTAGCTCCTGTATAACCAGTAACTCCTTGTGCTCCTTGAGGTCCTTGAGCTCCAGTTCCTCCAGATGATCCTGTATTACCAGTAGCTCCTTTATAACCAGTAGCTCCTTGTGATCCTTGAGGTCCTCTAGGTCCCTCAGTTCCAGATCCTCCGTTAGAACCTGTCATTCCAGTAATACCGGGTGCTCCTTTAGCTCCAGTAGCTCCTTGAGGTCCTTTAGATCCTTGTGATCCTTGGAATCCTTTGAAACCTTTATAACCTGTTGGTCCTTTAGCGCCAGTAGCTCCTTGGAAACCTCTGTTTCCTCCGTCTCCTGTTGCTCCTTGGTTTCCTTGGAATCCTTTTAATCCAACTGGTCCGGTAATACCTGTTGTTCCTGTATTTCCGACAGCTGATGTAGTTCCAGCAGCTCCATTATCTCCAGTTAATCCAATATAACCCTTTGGTCCAGTTGCTCCTTGTGCTCCTGTTCCTCCTTGATTTCCTTGAAAACCTCTGAAACCAGTAGTACCTTTAGCTCCTTGCCCTGATGTAGATCCTTTAAAACCTTTATAACCAGTAGAACCTTTAGCTCCTTGAGGACCCTGTGATCCTGTAAATCCTGTAACTCCAACTTTTCCTTTATAACCGGTAGAACCTTTAGCTCCTTGAGAACCTACAACTCCAACATAACCCTTTGGTCCAGTTGCTCCTTGTGCTCCTTGAAAACCCTGTGATCCTGTAAATCCTTTTTTACCAATAAATCCAGTATAACCCTTTGGTCCAGTTGCTCCTTGTGATCCTGTAAATCCAACAGATCCAGTTGATCCTTTAGCTCCTTGTGCTCCTTGTGCTCCTTTTACATTAGTATATCCTTGGAATCCTCTTTCTCCAGTTGCTCCTTTATTTCCGACAGCTGATGTAGTTCCAGTAATTCCTTTATATCCAGTTGATCCTTTAGCTCCTTGTGCTCCTTGACTTCCAGTAATTCCTTTATATCCAGTAGATCCTTTAGCTCCTTGTGCTCCTTGTGCTCCTTTAGGTTGCTGTGCACCTTGTGCACCTTGTGCTCCTTTAGCTCCTTGTGATCCTTTAGTACCAGTAGCTCCTTTAGCTCCTACTGCTCCTTGAAATCCTCTATCACCAATAAGTCCAGTATCTCCTTTAGCTCCTTGAGGTCCAGTAGCTCCTTTAGCTCCTTGATCTCCTTTTAAACCTTTATGACCTGTTGCTCCTACAACTCCCGTAAAACCATCAAATCCTTTGTTTCCAATAAATCCTTTATCACCGGTAACTCCCTGTGCCCCAGTAGAACCTTGGAATCCTGTAGCTCCTTTAGCTCCTTGTGTTCCTCTTCCTCCAGTTATTCCTGTATCTCCTTGATAACCAGTTGCTCCAGTATTACCTTGTGTTCCTTGGAAACCTTTAGCTCCAGTTGCTCCTTTAGGACCGTTAACTCCTTTAATACCGTTGTAACCGGTAGAACCCTTAGGTCCAGTTGCTCCTTGGAAACCTTTAGCTCCACCATCTCCTTGTGTTCCTTGGAAACCTTTAGCTCCAGTTGCTCCTTTAGGACCGTTAACTCCTTTAATACCGTTGTAACCGGTAGAACCCTTAGGTCCAGTTGCTCCTTGGAAACCTTTAGCTCCAGTATTTCCTTGAGTACCCTGTGATCCAGTGGCTCCTTTATCTCCTAAAAGACCTTGGAACCCTCTTTCACCAGGATCTCCTGGTAAAGAATTCGCAGCGGTTGCTCCCTTTAGTCCCTTAGGACCTGTAGAACCTTTTGCTCCTTGTGCTCCTTTAACACCGTTAGCGCCAGGAAATCCTTCAAATCCAGTAGCACCAGTAGAACCCTGTGCTCCGTCAACTCCGATAAATCCTTTTAAACCTGTCGAACCTTGTGCTCCTTTGCTTCCTTTAACGGATGTAGCTCCTTTAGCTCCTTGAAATCCTCTTTCTCCAGTATCTCCCTGTGTACCTTGTGTACCTTTAATACCGACAGAACCTTGACTTCCTTGAAAACCTCTTTCTCCGTTAATTCCTTTTACACCCTGTGCTCCAGTAGAACCTTGAAATCCTTGGAGTCCAGTAGAACCCTGATCACCAATCTGGCCTTGGTATCCATTAGAACCATTAGGACCTAATATACCTGTTATTCCTTTTTCTCCTCTAATCCCAGTAGCCCCGGTAAAACCTTGAAGACCTGTTGATCCTTGATTACCTTTACTACCAACAGATCCTTGATCTCCTTGATAACCTTGATAACCGTTAGGTCCAACGAAACCTTGATCTCCTTTAAGACCTTGGTGACCGACACTACCATTAGATCCAACAGATCCCTGGGATCCTTGAGATCCCAGTTCGCCTGTTGGTCCAATAAACTGAGGAAAATTCGTGCTATTAAGGTTACCACTGTGTAATACAATATTACCGTCTAATGTAGTACCTAAGATAAATTTTGCCATGTTATTATTTTTATATTTTTATTTTTATTGTTATTAGATTCTTACACCATCCACTATTTGTACTGCACCGAGATTACAAATAATATTTCCAGAGTATCTACCATCTCCTCCGGTGTTACCCTGAGCTCCTTGTGGTCCTCTTGCTCCAGTACCAGATCCTCCTTGAGCTCCTTTATAACCTTGAGGTCCTCGTGGTCCTGCCGATCCGTTTGTTCCTTGGAAACCAGTTGGACCTGTAGAACCAGTAGCTCCTTTAGCTCCAGTTGGTCCTATTTTACCATTGAATCCTTTAGCTCCTTGTGTTCCTCTGGCACCAATTGGTCCCGCAGCTCCTTTAGCCCCAGGAGCTCCTTTGAAACCAGTGTAACCTGTAGTTCCTTGATTTCCCTGAGCTCCAGTTGCTCCTTGAGATCCTTGATTTCCTCTAGCTCCTTGGAAACCTCTAACAGTACCATTAGGTCCGATAAATCCTTTGTATCCTCCGTCTCCAACAGCACCAGTATTACCCTGTGTTCCTGTTAGACCTTTATATCCGGTTCCTCCGCTAGATCCTTGGAATCCTCTGTGACCAGGTGCTCCACTAGTTCCTTGAGATCCTTTAGCTCCTTGAGATCCTTGATTTCCTTGGAATCCTCTTGGTGCAGCAATTCCCTGTGTTCCTTGGTAACCTTGACTTCCATTAGCACCCTGTGGTCCAGTTGGTCCAGTTGATCCTTTAAAACCAGTATAACCAGTAGAACCTTGCGATCCTTGCGATCCTTGTGCTCCTCTTGATCCTGCGTCTCCTGTAGTTCCTTTATTTCCTTGGAATCCAATATAACCTTTATAACCAGTAGAACCTTGCGATCCTTGATTTCCTATTACACCCTTGTTTCCTTGGAAACCTCTTGGTCCAGTAGAACCTTGATTACCAGTACCACCTTGTGGTCCAATATATCCGATATGACCTATTGGGCCGGTAGAACCTTGAGGTCCTACGATTGTCCCAGTCGATCCAACAGCTCCTTGGAATCCTCTGTTTCCGGTTGCTCCAACAGATCCTTGATTTCCTTGAGATCCTTGGAATCCTCTATCTCCGGTTGATGCAGTAACTCCTTTGTAACCAGTTGCTCCAGCATCTCCTTGAGCTCCTTGGAATCCTCTTGGTGCAGCAGTTCCCTGTGCTCCTTGATTACCTTGATATCCAATAAATCCTGTTGGTCCTAAATCACCAATTGCTCCTTGATTACCTTGATATCCAATAAATCCTTGATCTCCTTTAATTGCTAATGGTGATATCCTTCCAGTATCTCCTTGGAATCCTCTGTCTCCAGTACCACCTTGATTACCTTGTGTCCCTGTTGCTCCTTTGTATCCAGTTACTCCGGTAGAACCTTGATTTCCTTGGAATCCTTTATTTCCAGTATTACCTTGGAATCCTCTTTGTCCAATATCTCCTTGCGATCCTCTTGAACCTTGAGGTCCAACAGCACCAGTACTACCCTGTGGTCCAGTATTACCAATTGCTCCTTGATAACCTTTATTTCCAGTAGCACCTTTATATCCAGCTGTACCTTGGGATCCAGTATAACCTTTTGCTCCTTGCGTTCCAGTTGATCCTTTTAAACCTTTAGCTCCTTGTGATCCTTTAAAACCTTGATCTCCTATAAGACCAACATTTCCAATTGTTCCTTGATTTCCTTGGAAACCTCTTGAGCCTGTATTACCTTGTGCTCCGGTTGCTCCTTTGAAACCAGCGGCTCCTTGCGATCCTTTAAAACCTTGATCTCCTGTAAGACCAACGTTTCCAATTGTTCCTTGATTTCCTTGGAAACCTCTTGAGCCTGTATTACCTTGTGCTCCGGTTGCTCCTTTGAAACCAGTAGCTCCTTGTGATCCTTTAAAACCTCTTTCACCAATGATACCATCGGCTCCTTGAGGTCCTTGATAACCGGTTGCCCCAGTAGATCCCTGTGCTCCGATTGCTTTATTAATACCAGCATCCCCAGTAGATCCTTGATTTCCTTGAAAACCTATTTCTCCTACGGGTCCGTTAATACCTGTTGTTCCTTTAACTCCTTTAGCTCCTTGGAACCCTCTAGCTCCATTTGAACCATTATTTCCTTTTAAACCTTGTGGTCCAGTTGATCCTTGATCTCCTTGTGTTCCTCTGTTTCCATCAAGTCCTTTATAACCTGTTGCACCAGTTGAACCTTTAAAACCTTGATCTCCAATTGTTCCATCAGCACCTTGATCACCTTTATAACCTGTAGTTCCTTGATTTCCCTGAGCTCCAATAGGTCCAGTAATTCCTTTGTTTCCAATAGATCCTTGGAATCCTCTAGCACCATCTGCTCCTGTTAAACCTTTAGTACCTTGAGTACCTTTAGTTCCTTGGCTTCCTTGGAATCCTCTTTCACCTTGATTTCCAACAGTACCTTTAGATCCTTGGAATCCTCTTTCACCTTTAGCTCCAGTAGTACCTGAAATACCAATATCTCCTACTAATCCGTCACTACCACGTGAACCTTCATTACCAGTATCTCCTACTAATCCTGTACTTCCGAGAGAACCTGTATCTCCGCGAAATCCTTCAGCACCTGTATTTCCTTTTGCTCCTTTTAAAGAAAGAAAATCGCCAGATACAAAATTACCAGGTCTCAGTATTAGATTTCCGCCGATTGTTGAATCAGCAGTAAAGCTTCCACCACCATCAAAAGTACCTCCAGCTATAATCGCGGAATCGGTACTCCTAATAGTTAACACATTCCCCGTAGGGAATGTGTTTAACTCTTCTAGGTAAGACGGCGTATAGACGATAGCTGAATCTTGGTCAATACCTGCTCTGTTCGATACTTCATCGATCTGAGCCTGGAATTCTCCGGTAGATTGTACTAGTTTTATCGCTATTTTATTAAATGCCATATCTTTGTTTTTATTATTTTTTAGTTACTCCTGTTTTATTTATTCCAATTAATATTAATCGAATGAGAATGTAATGTCTCCATTTGCATCTCTTTCAATTCTTGCCGTTGCGTTACCATTAGCATCTTCGAAATAAATAGCTTTATCATTGGCGATTGTTATTGAATCTCCATCAAATGCTCCAGTTTCTCCTTGGAATCCTTGATCTCCTTTAATACCTTGAATACCTTGGTCTCCTTGGAATCCTTGATCTCCTTTAGCTCCAGTATCTCCTTGGAATCCTTGATCTCCTTTAGCTCCAGTATCTCCTTGGAATCCTTGATCTCCTTTAGCTCCAGTATCTCCTTGGAATCCTTGATCTCCTTTAGCTCCATTATCTCCTTGGAATCCTTGATCTCCTTTAGCTCCAGTATCTCCTTGGAATCCTTGATCTCCTTTAAGACCATCGATACCTTGGAAACCTTGATCTCCTTTAGCTCCAGTATCTCCTTGATCTCCTTTAGCTCCAGTATCTCCTTGGAAACCTTGATCTCCTTGATCGCCTTGGAATCCTTGATCACCTTGGAATCCTTGGAAACCTTGATCTCCTTTAGCTCCTAAAGTACCTGATTCTCCTTGGAAACCTTGATCACCTTGGAAACCTTGATCTCCTTTTTCACCAGTATCTCCTTGGAATCCTTGATCTCCTTTAGCTCCAGTATCTCCTTGGAATCCTTGATCTCCTTTAGCTCCAGTATCTCCCTGGAAACCTTGAATACCTTGTTCTCCTTGATCTCCTTTAAGACCATCAATACCTTGGAAACCTTGATCTCCTTTAGCTCCAGTATCTCCTTGGAAACCTTGATCTCCTTGGAAACCTTGGAAACCTTGATCACCCTGTGCTCCAATTTTCATTGGTGTGAAAGATACAATAATTTGACCATTTGCTGATGGGATGTTCGCTGCGTACGCGTCGTTAGTCATGTGTTCCGCAGAAGAAGTACCACCACTGTAATTACTGTCTGAACCACCAACTCTTACCATGTCTACTCTAAGATCTCCTCTTCCGGCAGAACCTAAAATAATGGAAGCGTTTGATGCTTCATATAAATGATATTTACTAGAGTCTCCATTCTTAGAAACTTTTACGTAAATTCTATCGTAACCATCAGATACCATATTTGTAAATAAAGAATTCATGTGGTTGATATCTTGCAATCCGTTTGCGATATCTGAGAACCACCATTCTTGAGAACCTCCATAAATAAATGAAGATGCTTCAGTATGTCCTAATTGATTAACGTTTGTGTATTTATTATCTGAGAAGGTAATACCATCATAAACAACTGATAAACCACCAGCGTTACCTACAGTACCTTGGAATCCTTGATCTCCTTGATCTCCTTTAAGACCTTGGAAACCTTGATCTCCTTGGAAACCTTGGAAACCTTGATCTCCAGTTTCTCCTTGAACACCTTGTTCTCCTTGATCTCCTTTTTCTCCTTGGAAACCTTGATCACCTTGATCGCCTTGGAATCCTTGATCACCTTGGAAACCTTGGAAACCTTGATCTCCTTTAGCTCCTAATGTACCATCAACTCCTTGGAAACCTTGATCTCCTTTAGCTCCAGTATCTCCTTGGAAACCTTGATCTCCTTTAGCTCCAGTATCTCCTTGGAATCCTTGATCTCCTTTAGCTCCAGTATCTCCTTGGAAACCTTGATCTCCTTGGATACCTTGTTCTCCTTGATCTCCTTTAGCTCCAGTATCTCCTTGGAATCCTTGATCTCCTTGAATACCTTGTTCTCCTTGATCTCCTTTTAATCCTGTATCTCCTTGGAATCCTTGATCTCCTTGGAATCCTTGATCTCCTTGAATACCTTGTTCTCCTTCATCTCCTTTTAATCCTGTATCTCCTTGGAAACCTTGATCTCCTTGGATACCTTGTTCTCCAGTTTCTCCTTGGAAACCTTGAATACCCTGTTCTCCTTGAATACCTTGTTCTCCTTGGATACCTTGTTCTCCAGTTTCTCCTTGGAAACCTTGATCACCTTGGAAACCTTGAATACCCTGTTCTCCTTGAATACCTTGATCACCTTGAATACCTTGTTCTCCTTGATCTCCTTTTAAACCAGTATCTCCTTGGAAACCTTGATCTCCTTGGATACCTTGTTCTCCTTGATCTCCTTTTAGACCAGTTTCTCCTTGAATACCCTGTTCTCCTTGATCTCCTTTTAATCCTGTATCTCCTTGGAAACCTTGAATACCTTGTTCTCCAGTTTCTCCTTGGAAACCTTGAATACCTTGTTCTCCAGTTTCTCCTTGGAAACCTTGAATACCTTGTTCTCCAGTTTCTCCTTGGAAACCTTGAATACCCTGTTCTCCTTGAATACCTTGATCACCTTGAATACCCTGTTCTCCTTGAATACCTTGATCACCTTGGAAACCTTGAATACCTTGTTCTCCTTGGATACCTTGTTCTCCTTGATCTCCTTTTAGACCAGTTTC
>Ga0213869_10001106_pt1 | contig 20736 bp, 13 predicted proteins | sample PICome_10_FD_160083 | JGI IMG/M metagenome (GOLD analysis project Ga0213869, IMG submission 160083) | Coastal seawater microbial communities near Pivers Island, North Carolina, United States - PICO132 | ecosystem: Environmental > Aquatic > Marine > Coastal | place: USA: North Carolina...
ATCCTTTTTCATCATAATATAAGCATATTATACACTAAAAAAGAGTGTCTGTGTAATTATTCCATCAACTGGTATAGCGGAAAGTGTCCTGTGGTACCCCTAGACCTTTTTACCAGCCGTGTGCAATTCGTGAACAGGTACAACCATGTATGGACCTTTGTTATATGCAGGTACTACTGTGTACTGTTTACTGATTTCTAGTTTTTCTTTGTGTTTGAGCCAGTCAACTCCTGTTGATGACTCTTTAAATGCAGACAGACTAGGAATTTCTTCTGTTTCTCTGACTTTTGGTATAGAGTATTTCTTAATAGGTTGTGTTTGTATTGGAATTCTGTAATAACCTTCGACATAATCAACATAATCATCAAAAGTGAGTTGTGCTGAGTGTAAATATCGTTCTCTCAGTCGTTTGTTGTATGCCTTGTGTTCTGTCTTTAGTAAAATCCTGCGCTTTTCCGTTAAAACCTTGCGTTTTCTCACTATTTTTGACTCCTTTTAGTTGTTTTTCGAGTTTTTCTTTGTTTTTGAGTGTGCTTTCCATCACGAATTGACTTTTTTGCCTCATCTAACAGCTTTATTGCCTTTTTTTCGCCGTACATCACTACAAAACAGTCTAAAATCAGGTTAAAAGAGATGGAAATCACCTTTTCTATGGATTTTGGATATTTCTCGAATATTCGTACTAAATCGTTTTCAATATCCTTCTTGGATATTCGCCTATTATTCATACAAGTATTATACATTAGTCCAAACCTTTTGTCAAGCTGATTATAAATAGTTTAGAGCAATCTTTATTAAAGGAAAAATAATGTACGAGTATAAATGCAAAATTTTAAAAGTGGTTGATGGTGATACTGTTGATGTTGATATAGATTTGGGGTTCGGTGTTTGGCTTCATAAGGAACGAGTAAGAATTATGGGAATTGACACACCAGAATCAAGAACAAGTGATAAACTTGAAAAGGTATTCGGTCTTGCTGCCAAAGAAAGACTAATTTCACTTTTAGGAGAAAATGCTATCTTAGATACACAAGTTAGTAAAAAGGGCGAAGATATGAAAGGTAAGTTTGGTCGTATTCTTGGCAACTTCAGAACAACTGATGGCGAGCATTGTGCCGATATATTGATTGAAGAAGGTCATGCTGTTGGATATACTGGCGGTAGTAAAGAAGAAATTCAAGCACAACACTTAGCAAACAGACAAAGACTAATTGATGAGGGAACAGTTGTTGTTCCTGAAGGTCTTTAATAAGAAGTAATGCCAGGCGTAACTAGAGATGGTGATGCTACAACCACAGGACATGGTTGTGATGCTACAACAACAGTAACAGGACCTTCAACAGATGTTTTTTGTAATAGTAAAGGTGTAGAACGCAAAGACGACCCTACAGCTGCACATACTATTCCAAACGGAGCCTCTCCTCCTGTTTGTGTTTCACATTCGGGTGCGGTTATTAATGCTGGGTCGAGTACTGTTTTTGTAAATGGTAAAGCGATTGCACGAATAGGAGATTCTTGTGATGCTGGAGCTATTACTGGTGGTTCTGGTAATGTATTCGCTGGGTAAATCGTTATAAATATTACAAAAGGATGGGAATCTAAATGTCAAGATATGACGCCACACAAACTAACGAAAGCACAAGAAGTTCTAAGATTTTTAAGGACCTCAATTTAGACTTTCAACAGAATTCTGCAACAAAAGATATTCAGAAAATTACTGATGCAGAATCAGTAAAAAGAAGTGTGCGAAATCTAATCAATACGAATCACTACGAAAAGCCTTTTCATCCTGAAATTGGTTCTAATTTGAGAGCAATGTTATTTGAGTTAATGACTCCTCAGATGAATCATGTAATCACAAAACAAATAGAAAATTTAATTAACAATTACGAACCAAGATGTAGATTAGTTCAAGTACATACACAACCAGAATTTGAAAGAAATGGATATAATGTTCAAATATCTTTCTATGTACAGAATTATCCAAACCCTGTAGTAGTAGAATCCTTTTTAGAGAGATTGAGATAACCTATGGCAACTAAACTAGAAATTTCAGAATTAGACTTTGACGGTATCAAGTCTAACTTAAAAACATTTTTATCACAACAGAACGAATTTACAGACTACGACTTCGAAGGTTCTGGTATGTCAGTACTTCTTGATGTACTAGCATATAATACTCACTACCTCGGCTACAATGCAAACATGCTTGCAAACGAAATGTACCTTGATAGTGCAGACTTGCGTTCTAGTGTTGTATCACTTGCAAAACAAGTTGGTTATACTCCAACGAGTTGTACATCCTCAACAGCCACTATTAATGTTCTAGTCAATAATGCCTCTGGTGCTTCCCTCACAATGTCAAGAGGAACTAAATTCACAACAACAGTTGATGGCCAATCTTATAGTTTTGTAAATAACGCTGATGTCAGTATCACACCTGTTTCTGGTGTTTATCAATTTGATAATTTAACTGTCTATGAGGGCTCTTATTTGAACTACAAATATACTGCAAACACATCTGATATTGACCAAAGATTTATTATACCAAACGATAGTGTCGATACAACCACATTGACCGTTAAAGTACAAGAATCATCTTCTGATGCAACAACAAACACATACACACTTGCAACTGGTATTACAGGACTAGACTCAACATCTAAAGTTTACTTTTTACAAGAAGTAGAAGGCGGCCGTTTTGAAGTTTATTTTGGTGACGGAGTTACAGGTAAGGCAATTGAAGATGGTAACATTGTCATATTAGATTACATCAATGGCAACAGAGATGCACCAAATGGTGCTACAACATTTAGTCTGTCAGGAACAATTGGTGGATTTTCAAGTGCAACAATTACAACAGTCAGTAATGCTTCAGGTGGAACAGGACTTGAGTCAATTACTTCTATTAAGTATAACGCACCAAGAGATTATTCTGCTCAAGACAGAGCAGTTACCACAGAAGATTACAAGACACTTGTTAAAAGTTTATATGCAAACGCACAGGCAGTTCAAGTCTATGGTGGTGAAGATGCGGCCACACCTGACTATGGTAAAGTTTACATATCTATTAAGGCAAAGTCAGGCTCTAATCTGACAACTGCTACAAAAGAAAGTCTTGTGCAGAGTCTTAAATCATATGCTGTTGCTTCAGTAACACCTGTGATTATTGACCCTGAAACAACCTTCATCACACTTGTTGTAAACTTCAGATATAATTCAGGCATAACAACAAAGGATGTATCTACACTTCAAACAAATGTTTTAACAAAGATTGCAAGTTATAACAATGACACATTAGAGGACTTTGCTGGCATGTTTAGATACTCAAAATTAATAGAGGCAGTTAATGACGCCGATACATCTATTCTCAGTAATATTACAACCGTGAAGATGTACAAGTATTTTACACCAACACTTAATTCAGGACTAAAATACACACTTAGTTATAATAATGCATTATATAATCCACATTCTGGACATAACTCATCTGGCGGCGGTGTTATCTCATCATCTGGTTTCAAGGTAAACAACGACAGCTCACTAAACGAACATTTCTTAGATGACGATGGTGCTGGTAATTTAAGATTATACTATCTAAGTGGTACTGCACGAGTTTACACAGATGCAACATATGGTACTGTAGATTATGCAACAGGAGAAGTTGTTCTTACATCTGCACATATTACTAGTATCTCAAATATAGATGGTGCTTCAAGCACTCAAGTTCGAGTATTTGCAACACCAAGTTCTAACGATATTGTGCCAGTAAGAAATCAAGTTCTATCTATCGATACATCAAACTCTACAATTACTGGTGAAGTTGATGGTATTGAAAGTGGAAGTTCACAGGCAGGAACAACATATACGACAACATCTAGTTACTCTTAATCAATGGCAACGAAATATAAAACTAACAAGAGGAAACTATCCTCACTTGTCAAACAACAAGTACCTCAATTCGTATTAGAGGACCATCCTAAGTTCACAGAATTTCTGTCGTCTTACTACCTTTTTATGGAGTCGGCAGAATTAAATCTGACTGACATCACAGCAGTAGATAATATACTTTTAGAAACTGAAGGAACTACAAATAGTTATTTACTACTCAATCAAACAGACAAAAATGGTTTAGATGCTAATGGTCAAATTCTTGACGAAACAAATTCAATTACAAGTTCTTTTGCCAAAGGCGAAGTAATTACAGGTTCTACATCTGGTGCTACTTCAACAGTTCTTGCAGAAGATATAACAAGCAACTCTCGTTTATTTGTTTCAGCTAACAACGCATGGATTACAGGAGAAACTGTAACAGGTTCAACATCTGGTGCGACTGCAAAAGTTGGCAAGTATCGTGCGAACCCTGTAGAAAATCTTCAACAACTTCTAAACTACTCTGACCCAGACCACACGATAAATGATTTCTTGGTTCAGATGAAAGAGGAGTTTCTTAACACAATTCCTAAAGACACACATGATAGTGTAGATACTAGAAAACTTGTTAAGAACATTAAGTCATTATATCGTGCAAAAGGAACTGCAAAGGCCAATAAGGCATTCTTTAGATTATTGTTTAATGAAACCTCTGAAGTTTATACACCAACAGATGATATGTTGCGTGTGTCAGATGGCAAGTGGAACAAACAAAACTTCATTCGTTGTACACAAACAACCGCACAGTCTATAAACGACTCTATTCTTCTAGTTGGCCAAACAATCACACAAGTAGACAATCCAGTAGATGATAATGTGAGCGAGGCAACCGCAATTGTAGAAAACATTACTAAATTCCAACAAGGCTCTATTGAGATTATTGAAGTAGAAATAAATCCAGATACCACAGTAGGAACTTTTGTAACTGGACAAGTCATTAGTGGTGTTAGTAATGCTGATGAAGATACTATTGTTAAGATGACAACGAGTTCAGCACTCTCAACAGCAACAATTACAAATGACGGAAGTACATTAAGTGTTGGTGATGAGGCAACAGTATCGGGTGGTGCAGGCGCTGGCGCAAGAATACAAGTGGGAGATATTTCTGGTGGTGGTATTGATGAGGTTGTCATAAACGCAGCTGGTACAGGTTATCAAGAAGATGATATAATTACTTTTGCTTCTGGTACTGCCGAAGCAAAGATTGCTATAGTTGGTGGTGGTTTTGCACCTGAAACAGGAAGTGTTGATGTTCATGTTGAATTAGAATCTGGCACAATTACTGGCGGAGGTTCTGGTGATTTACTTTTAGAAACATTTGGTGATGGCACACAAGGTAAGTTCTTAGATTCATCTTCAACAATGGTCGACAGAGAAGTTAAAATAGAATTAGAGAACGAAGTTGGACATATGTTATCTGAAGAAGATGGCGGCACAAACACATCTGATAGACACTACATTGTACATCAAGAACACGAATTAGACATTCCTTATAATATGGAAGAAACTGACCATATAGTTCAAGAGGAAAAAACACAAGACGATACTGAATATCCTGGTGATAAGTTAGTACAAGAAAACGAAACTGGTGATGGCGACATAACTGATGTAAGAATGATTGCAGGTGGTTCTGGTTATACAACTTTACCTACTGCAACAATTACTATTGGTGATAGATTCTTACGACTAGAGGACCAAACTAAACGACAACGATTGGGTGCAATTGCATTAGAAACATCTGGAGAAGGTCTTTTAGAATTAGAACAAAGCACTGGAAACATTTTAGACGAACAAGATTCGTTACAGGCTGTTGTTGATTTTGAAACTATCGGTGCAGGTCGAATTGAGTTTGAAGATGGCGGTAGAGTGTTAAGTGAAACATTTACTGGCGCTGATGCAACAATTGTGCCATTTGGTTCTGAGATTGGTCGTGCAACATCATTCATTATTTCTGAACACGGCATTAATTACACATCTGCCCCTACACTTTCTTTTCCTCATTACGCCGTTCTTAAAACAGTTTCAGGCAACATCACAGAAGATGAAACATTCACATCTAGTGTAAGTGGTGCAACAGGAACAGTTGTAGACTTTTCATCACCTCTTCTAAAATACACAGCGACAACAAGTGCGTTAGTTATTGATGACACAGTTACATTCTCTGGTGGTACTACTGCTATTGTGGCAAAATCTGACCCACTTACAGGAACAGCAACTATTGGTGTTAATATTTCAACCGATGGTAAATATGTTAATCAAGATGGGTTTATTAGTGAGTCGTCTAAGAAGATACAAGACAGTCTATACTATCAGGATTATTCTTATGTAGTTAAGGTTTCAGAAAGTATTAACAAGTGGAGAGATGCACTTAAACGAGCAATTCATCCAAGTGGTTTCTATGTAACGGGTGAAGTAAACATTGCAACTCGATTAAGCGCTCAAATTAGACAACCTGTTGGTGCTACACTAGCTTCTGGATTGTTCACAGGCACTTCAGACAGTCCAATTTATATGAGATTGAATTCTCTATTCAATACAATATTTGGTAGAAGAACGGGGGCGGCACTTAGTAGTTCATTTGGTGGCACTCAACTAGACGGCCTAACAAAACGAACAAGAGCGGCCGCAAGTGCAGGATATCCTGTTGCTGTGGCAGATGCATTTACAAGTTCGCATTACAATGCTCGTGAAGTAGATGTAAATGCAACACCTGAAACAACAATCGAATTACAGGAAAGAAATAGAAATAGTTTCTACGACTTAAACAGTTATACGGTTCGCAATGTAGAAGTTAGAAATGGTTACGCCTATGGCGGACCTAGAGTTAAGAATTTAAGTGACCGTGCATTTTCAACCTTTGCGGCTAATAATGCAATCACTTTAGAAGGCGGTGCTGGCGATGGAGAGATATTATTAGAAAATGAATCTGGTGTTTTACAACATCCACAATCAGATTCTTGGTCTACTACAGTAGCAGATTGGAACACATTACGCTTCTCGGGCACACTAAATAGTAATGTAGATGGCGAAACAATGAGATTGTCAGACATCAACGGAACCAATTCAAGTCAGAACCACAAAATCAACTTCGCTTTTCCTACTGAAGTAACGAAAAGCGCTTAGTAAATCATTATAAATAGATATAAAGTATAGGGAAAACTAATGGCAGCAATTATCACAAATAAATTCAGAATAAATAATGCGGAACAGTTCGTTGAATCCTTCTCGGAAACATCTGCTGAAACTTATTATTTGTTTATAGGAAGAGCACACTCTTGGGCGTCAGATGTTGATGTTCAAGGAAACACAATCGCAGAAGGAACAGACGCTTCACCGCCGACGCCTAATGATGATGTAAGTTCTGAGTTCTATAATTGGGACGATATGTTAGGTGCAAAAATTATAGCATCAACAGATGTGTCAAGATGTATACCAAGAAGAAATTGGACTACAGGCACAACTTACGATATGTATGAACACAATATCAGTTCATCAAATGCCGCGGCTAGTGGTGCAACAAATCTTTTTGATTCAACTTTTGTTGTGATGAATAGTTCATATGCAGTTTACAAAGTTATTGAGAATGATGGTGCAACGGCATCAACAGTAGAACCAACTTCTACATCAAACTCAATCTTTAGTACATCTGATGGTTATCGTTGGAAATATATGTACTCATTGACATCTGCTGAAACTCTTAACTTCATGTCAACAGACTTCATTCATTGTTCAACTGATTCTACTGTATCAGCGGCTGCCGTTGATGGTGCATTAGATACTGCATTGATTGTTGCTGGTGGTTCTAGTTATACTACATCTTCAGGCTCTACCATTTCTGCAATCCCTATTCGTGGTGATGGTTCATCTGGTGTTGCTTCAGTAACAATTAGTTCTGGTGCTGTGGCGTCAGTTTCTATTACAACTGCTGGAACAGGATACACTTATGCATATATTACAAATGCTGATATTATCGCTGCTACAAACGCTGGTGGTGCTGGTTCTGGTGCAAACATTAATGTAATCATTCCGCCTAAAGGTGGTCATGGTGCTGATGCACTTAAAGAGTTAGGCGCTTTCTATGTGATGTTAAACAAATCACTCGTTGGTGCTGAAGGCACATCTGATATTGGTGTTGCAAACGACTTTAGAAGAATCGGGCTTGTAAGAAATCCTTACAACTATGGAACAACAACAGTTGCAAGCGCAAGTACAAGGCGACAACTTTATGCTGCTGTGTTCTCATCTGTATCAGGAACATTTGCTGCTGACGAAGAAATTAATCAGGCAACAACTGGTGCGGTTGGTAAAGTTGTAGAGTATGATGCAACAAATAAAATACTATACTGGTATCAAACACGATTCCCAGATGTCGGAACAGACTCGGATGGTAATTCAACTGCATTTAGTGGTGCAAACGCAATCACAGGTCAAACATCAAGTGCAAGTGCAACACCAAACACATCAAGTTCGGCCACAGTAAACGCAGTATCGTTTAGTTCTGGTTACTCTAATCCAGAACTTGCAGCTGACTCAGGAGATATACTATATGTGGAGAATAGGAGTCCAATCACAAGGGCGTCTGACCAGACAGAAAATATTAAGTTAATTATTGAATTTTAAATAAAGGAATACCATGCCATCTAAAACTGATTTTAATGTTAGTCCTTACTTTGATGACTATAATGAGGCCAAAAAGTTTCATAGAGTCATGTATCGACCAGCGTATGCTGTTCAAGCAAGAGAGCTAACAACCCAACAATCTATCACGCAAAATCAAATTGAAAAATTTGGTGACCATATGTTCAAACATGGCGCAATGGTCGTTCCTGGTCAAATTGAACCAGATATGTATTATGAGGCAGTTAAATTAACCTCATTTAATGGAACATTAGCAGACTACAATGGCAACACTTTAACTGGTGGTACTTCTGGTGTTGTTGCTGATGTTGTAAATTTTGTTGTAACAGACGGTACTGACCCTGATACACTATTTGTAAAATATCAAAACTCAGGAACAGACAACGCTAGTTATGCATTTATAGATGGCGAAACATTAACTAGTGGTTCTGGCGACACAGCAGTTTGTTCGACAACGGCAACAGGTTCTGCCGTTAAGATAGAAGCGGGTACTTACTACATTAATGGTTTCTTTGTTGTTGTAGATGCACAAACATTAATACTAGACAAATACACAAACACACCAAGTTACCGTGTCGGTCTAACAATAACAGAAACTTTTGTTACATCAACAGATGACACATCTTTATTAGACAATGCGACTGGTTCATCAAACGCAAACGCAACTGGTGCTCATAGATTTAAGATTGAATTAACCCTTGCGAAACTTTCTTTAACTTCAACAGCTGATGCAAGTTTTGTTGAGTTGTTAAGAGTTAATGGTGGTTCAGTAGTTAATAAAGTTATGGCAACCGACTACTCTGTTATAGAAGATACTTTGGCAAGAAGAACATTTGACGAGAGTGGTGATTATGTTGTTCGTAATTTTGATTTAGACCCAAGAGAACATTTAATATCAGGAGATAATCGTGGTATCTATGCGACTGACGCTACATCAGCTGATGGTAATACTGCTAGTGAAGCTAAGTTGGCATTAGGTCTTTCACAAGGAAAGGCATATGTTAAAGGATATGAAATTCAAAAACATGGAACAACTTATGTCGACATAGACAAGGCGAGAGATTTTGATACTGCGAGTGGTATTGTTACTCGTGTTTCACAACTTTCATTTGTTAATGTTACTAATGTCTTTGGTACACCTGATGTCGGATTCGTTTCTGGAGAAACAGAAGCATATAAGAAAGTTCGATTAGTAAGTGCAGTTCATGCTACAAGAGGAACAGTACAAGTCAATAATGATGGTACGGTTTACGATATTGGTCGTGCAAAGAGTAGAGGTATAGAATACAACTCTGGAACTGCTTCTGGCGTTTTCATGTCAACAGGCTCTTTAACAAGTAACACATATAAACACTATCTCTTTGATACTGTAATGTTCGCCCACTTAAATGTTTATGGACCTGCTTCAGGCGCTCTTACAGCGGGCGAAACACTAACTGGAGGCACTTCGGGCGCAACAGGTATCGTTGAGAGTATTACATCTTTGGGTGAAGCAACAGTAACGGGAGTTACACAGACAAACCCACCTGTTGTAACATGCTCTGGTGGTCATAATTTCTTAGAAGGACAACAAGTCAAGTTTGCAAGTGTTGGTGGTATGACACAACTCAACGGCAACTTCTATACTGTAAAGAATCCAGATGCAACATCATTTCAATTGCATGATGCTTCAACATCAGCCATAGATGCACCAGACCCAGTTGACGGAACTGGTTACACAGCATACACATCTGGCGGAACAGCATCACACACAATTGTTATTCTATCAAGTGTAAAAGGAATATTCACAGAAGGCGAAACTGCAACAGGCGGTTCTTCTAGTAACACTGCTGTCGTTCAGTATGATGCGTTTGGTTGTAAAGGATTTGAACAAAAAGTATTTGCACAAACAAAGGGTGTTTCGATGGCGGGTTCGCCGACATATACTGCTGATGTAGACTTAACATCAACATTTGGTGCTCACAAAAAACTAACAGGAACAATATCAACAACTGCCTCTCTTTCGACTGCTGGAGATATACTACTAAACGGAACTACTGGTGCTTCAGCAAATGCTGGTGATAAGATTACACTAGAAGATGGCACTGGCGTAATATCTCAAGAATCACAGGCCGCAGATACAGTATTTGGTTCTGGAACTAGGTTCACAACTGAATTACAGATTGGCGATTCAATCACATTTACAGATGATGCAAACAACACAATTACAAGAATTGTAGATAGTATTGCTTCAGATACAAAGGCAGAGATGTCTGCTGGTTTAGGTAGTACAACTGCAACGACAGTACAGTTTACAAGAAGAAGAACAAAGATACAATCGCCCACAAACGATAGTTTACTATTCAAGTTACCATACAATGTAACTAAGACATTATTAACGGAAGATAACTCTGGTTTAAGTGATACATCATTTAAGATTCGCAGACAGTTCGTTTCAACCCTTTCAAGTTCTGGTACTGCGACACTCACTGCTGGTACTAACGAAATCTTTACTGCACATTCAGAAGCCGATGTAACTGTTTCTGTGATGACTAAAGGTGGTAGTGCGTCCGCTGGTGAAGTTGGAGATGTGATAACACTTTCAAGTTCTGGCGACTATACACTCGGCGGTTCGCCAACAGGCAAAACTCTGGCAATTGATTTGGGTAGTACATTTAACGGAAGCAAAGTTAAGATTCTTGCAACTATTTCTGCTTCTGTTGTTGGTGCAAAAACAAAGACCGCAACAACAGATGTAACTAAGACTGTTGATACATCAGCTCTTGCAAGTTTAACTGAAATTAATTTAAACTATGCTGATGTTTATAATGTTCAGTCTGTTTACATGGCAGCCGACTTTGATACTGCAGCTGTTTCGACTGACCTAGATATTACACACAGATTTGATTTAGATACTGGACAAAGAGATAACTTCTATGATGTTGGTCGTCTAGTAAGAAAGGCCGGCGAATCTGCCCCAACAGGTAGACTTCTTATCACATACGATTACTACGCCCATGGCGCTGGTAATTTCTTCTCTGTTGACAGTTATTCTGGTATCAGTTATGGCGACATACCTTCTTATACTTCTGATGTAACTGGTGAGAAGTTTGAATTAAGAGATGTGTTAGACCTTAGACCAAGAGTTGACAATGCTTCAACTATTGATGCTGGTGATGGCCAAGACAGACAATATAGTGGTACAGGTGCTTCTACAGTTGAGTTTGCAAAATTCAATACAGACATTACCGCTGACTTGGAGTTTTACCTAAGTCGTAGAGATAAAGTATTTATGGCATCTAATGGTTCTTTCAAAGTAGTTTCTGGTGCTTCGGCAGTTGAACCTATTGAACCTGAAGGTATTGCAGATGCTATGTTATTGTATAAGTTAGTTATACCTGCATACACATTCAAAACAAGTGATATTAAAATAACACCACAAGATAACAGACGATATACAATGAGAGATATTGGTCGTATAGAAAAACGACTAGAGAATGTAGAATACTACACACAACTATCTCTACTAGAATCAGAAGCACAGAATATGCAAATACAAGATGCTGATGGTTTTGATAGATTCAAGAATGGTATTATTGTAGATAACTTTACTGGTCACGGAATTGCAGATGTAACAGATTCGGACTATTCAGTTGCTATGGATATGGCAAACGGTGAATTACGCCCTGCATTCCATCAAGACAATATTAATCTGATAGAGTCAGATAGTTCATTGGCAAATAGTACTGCAATGACTGATGCAATTAGAACAACTAACGGCTATCAAAAGACTGGTGATTTAATCACATTACCTTATACAAGTACTTCATTTGTAGAACAACCATATGCAAGTACTACTGTTAATTTACAACCATTTGAAGTAATCGCTTATGTTGGTGAAATTACCCTTACTCCTGAAATGGATGAGTGGATGGCAACTGAAACATTACCTGATTTACAAGTTGATATGCCAGGAACATTTGACACATTAACAGACCTTGCTGCTGCTGGCGTGTTAGACTTAAATCTTGGTACTGTTTGGGGTAACTGGAACGAACAATGGTCTGGCTCAGTTCAAGAAACAAATAGAACACAGACTCAAACTCCTGGTTTTGGTTGGCAGACTCAAACAACAACTATTGATACTGCACAACGAGTTGGACTCAGAAGAGCAGGAATTCGTACTGGTTTAATTCCGAATGCTGTAAGAACAAGTTTTGGTGATAGAGTAGTAAGTGTTGCGTTTGCTCCATTTATAAGAGCAAACACGATTATATTTACTGCAAAAGATATGAGGCCTCTCACAAGAATTTATCCATTCTTTGATGGTATTGATGTTTCTGCTTATGTAACACCAACAGGAAGTAGTGCTGGTGCCGCCCTAACAACCGATGCGGCTGGTCAAGCAACAGGAACTTTTGCAATCCCTCAACCGCCTGGAAGGGTTAATAGTGGTAGCGCCCCTAAATGGAGAACAGGTAAGAGAACATTCAGATTAACAACTAGTTCAACTAATACCCTAACTGGCGATGTATTTACATCTGCCGAGGCTGATTATACTGCAAAAGGAATGATACAACAAGTTCAAGAAACTATTGTATCTACGAGAGAACCTCAAATTGCAAGAACAGATGTTGTAGAGGACCAGACTATAACAAGAACGGCAATTGATGAGAGAAATACACAAGTTTGGGCTGGTAATCCACCACGACCGCCTCGTAGAAATCGTGACCCAATTGCACAATCATTCTTTGTAGATTCTACAAATGGTATATTCCTTACAAGTTGTCAATTGTACTTCTCAAGTAAGTCTAGTATATCTCCTGTGCAAGTTCAGATTAGAACAATGGTTAATGGTTATCCATCTCAAACAATTGTTCCGTTTGGTCAAGTATTTGTAGATTCTGATGATGTAAACACTTCAACAGATGCTTCGGCGGCAACAACATTTACATTCCCAAGTCCTGTATTCTTAAAAGAAAATACAGAGTACTGTTTTGTTGCGAAGTCAAACTCTGATGAGTATACTGTATATACTGCAAGAATGGGGCAAAAAACTTTAGATGATAATAGATTGATTTCTAAACAACCATACTTTGGTGGAATGTTTAAGTCGCAGAACGGAAGTACTTGGACTGCTGAACAGAACGAAGATGTCAAGTTTATTCTTAATCGTGCTTCATTTACAGAAAACACAACTGGCACAGTTCATCTTGTAAACGATATAGTTCCGACTAAGACATTAAAACAGAACCCACTTACAACAACTAGTGGTTCTACTACGGTTACTGTTCATCATCCAAATCATGGTATGCATAGTACATCTGCTAATGTTACAATTGCAGGCGTTCCTTCTGGTTCACATAATGGCATTGCACACACAAACCTTAATGGCACATATACTACGATTGGAAATATTAAGTTAGATTCTTATACAATTACTGCACAAAACTCTGATACTGCTTCGGCGTCTGGTGAGTGTGCAGGACTTAACAATGTAACTGCAACTCGAAATATATTGTATGATGTAATTCAACCTGTTGTTGGCTCAATACAACCACCAGGCACATCATTGTCTGGCACAATGAGAAACACAACTGGAAAAACACTCGAAGGTTCTGAAAGTGAATACTCGTTGGCCGCAACATCAAAGGCAGTGCCGGCGACATTTAATGAAGATAACTATATGACTGCACCACATTTAATTGCAAGTGCAATCAATGAAACAAATGAGATGTCTGGTAGTAAGTCATTTAATCTTGCAATATCTTTATCAACGCCGACCGACAATAATAATATTTCGCCTGTGATTGACACACAAAGATTGAGTGCGTTCTTAATACAGAACAGATTGAATAACCCAGTAGATGGAACTACTCCTGACTTTACTGAAGAAACGACAAATACTGGCGGTAGTTCTGCTGCTAAGTATATGACAAGACCTGTTATATTGAAAGATGATGCTACTGCGTTAGATATTAGAGTTTCTGCAAATGTTCGTTCTACGAGTACAGTTAAACTATATTATCGTGTTACGAGTGCTGAAGATGCAAGAAAACTAGGCGATGTTGCTTGGAGAGGATTCAATGATGACGGAACTTCTGATGCAACAGTAGAACCTGCAAAAGATGATGTTACATTTAAAGAACATCAATTTAGTGCAAGTGGTTTGCCAGAGTTTACTGCATTTCAGTTGAAAGTTGTTTTGACTGGAACGAATAGTTCGTATCCACCTATCTTACGAGATATGAGAGGAATTGCCTTGGCAGTTTAATCATATGAGTGATACTGCAAAGGTTGAAGGACACACACACTTAGTTAGAGATTTAAAATCTCAAGCAATCATCAATACTGATTCAGATGCTTATGCTCGATATATGTCGAGAAAAAGAAAACAGAAAGAACAGAATGATGAAATCAGAAGTGTGATTCGTGATGTGAATGAATTAAAAACAGAAATGAGAGAGATTAAAGATTTACTTATAGGTTTGGCAAATGGCAGATAGAGTAGTAGCATCCACAGACACACTAAATTACTTTAGACACGAGTTTAATGGTACAGCTGCTGATGTCGGTGATATTCAAGGCATATTAGATGCAAGTAGTTATATTGCTTCTGCAACTGATGTTGTTGAGGCGATTGTAGCACTTAATCCAGAGCTTCCAGAAATCACAACAGATGCGTTTGTATTCCCAATGTCAACTATGGTTTGGGAAGGTTCTACAGATGATGATAATGAATTAACTTTATCATTTACAGACCCAACTGCTGACCGTACTTGGACTTTCCCAGATGGTAGTGGTAATGTAGTATTACTAGACACTACTGATACACTTACAAACAAAACCCTCACAAGTCCAGTAATTAACGGCGGCACATTTAGTGGTTCGTTTACTGGCGCTTTAGATATTACTGGCAATGTTTTATCTGGTGCAAGTCCTTTAGTTTTTGAGGGCGCTAGTGATGATGCATATGAAACAACACTAGCATTAGTTGACCCAACGGCTGATAGAACGCTTTCGTTACCAAATGCTACTGATACTTTAATTGGTAAGGCAACAACAGATACATTGTCAAATAAGTCGTTTGATTTCGGCGGTACTGGTAATAGTATAACGGGGACTTTAGCAGAATTTAATAGTGCTTTACAGGGTGATAGTTTTGCTTCTTTGACTGGTTCAGAAACATTATCGAATAAGACCTTTACTTCACCAGTAATTAATAATGGCACATTTAGTGGTTCGTTTACAGGCACTATGGATATCACAGCAACAGTTTTAACAAGTGCAAATCCTTTTGTCTTTGAAGGTGCTAGTGATGATGCCCACGAAACAACTTGGGCCTTTACAGACCCGACTGCTGACAGAACAATTACATTCCCTGATGCAACAGACACATTAATTGGTAAGGCGACAACAGACACACTTACAAATAAGTCATTTGATTTTGGTGGTACTGGTAATAGTATAACAGGTTCTCTCGCTGAGTTTAATAGTGCATTACAAAGTGCTAGTTTCACTTCACTTACTGGTTCAGAAACACTTACAAACAAAACTTTAACAGCGCCAGTATTAACAAGTGCTGTATTAAATACTGCTGTTTCTGGTTCGGGAATTAAAGATGAAGATAATATGTCATCTAATTCTGCCACGCACTTAGCAACTCAACAAAGTATTAAGGCATATGTAGATAGTCAGATTACTGCTGAGGATTTAGACTTTGCGGCCGATAGTGGTTCAAGTTCTGTAGATTTAGATAGCCAGACTTTTACGATTGCAGGCGGTAGTCAGATTACATCTTCGGCATCAGGTCAAGCAGTAACATTAACAATTGGTTCTGACCCTGCAACATTGACAGGCAGTGAAACACTTACAAATAAAACTTTTACAACTGGTACAACACTAGATGCTTTAACATTTGCTTCAGGGACTTCAACATCTGGAATGCAAATTGGCGGAACAGGAATAGTTTTTGAAGGTGCAACTGCTGATGCATATGAAACGACTTTAAATATTGCAGAACCATCACAAGATAATGTTATTACAATACCAGACACAAGTATGACTCTTTTAACAACCGCAACACACGCTAGCAAATTTACTCATATAGTTAGATGTATTGCTTTAGGATAAGATAAATAGTATTATGGCAGACAGAACAGTAGCAACAACAGATACTTTAGACACACTAAGAACGACTTATAATTTGACGGCAGCAGATGTCGGCGATATTGCAAGCGTTACAAGTGCTTCTGGTGTAATCGCATCAGCAACAGATATTGTTGAGGCAATTACTTTAATGAACACAGAAGTAACAGGTATCAAAACAGGCGACACAACCTTTCAATCTCAAATCACATTTGAAGGCGCAACTGATGACGCTCACGAAACGACACTTGCGGTTACAGACCCAACGGCAGACAGAACGATTACATTCCCTGATGCTTCTGGTACTCTAGTCATAACAGATGCAACTCAGACACTTACAAATAAAACACTTACATCACCAACAATTAATGGTGGTACTTTTAGTGGCACATTTACTGGAACACAAGATTTAACTTCAGTTGTTTTATCTGGTGGTAGTCCTCTAGTTTTTGAAGGTGCAACAGATAACGCTCACGAAACAACATTGGGAATTGTTGACCCGACTGCTGACAGAACTGTTTCATTACCGAACGCTACTGACACTTTAGTTGGTAAGGCAACGACTGATACACTTACAAATAAAACGATTGACTTAGATAGTAATACACTTACAGGCTCTCTTGCAGAATTTAATAGTGCATTACAAAGTGCTACTTTTGTATCTCTTACAGGTTCAGAAACACTTACAAATAAAACTCTAACCAGTCCAACGATTAACGGCGGTACATTTAGTGGAACATTTACTGGCACACAAAATTTATCTGGAGTAGTAATGTCTGGTTCAAGTCCTCTTGTATTTGAGGGTGCAACTGATGATGCATATGAAACTACATTGGCCTTTACTGACCCGACTGCCGATAGAACAATTACATTCTTTAATGCTACAGATACTCTTGTTGGTAAAGCAACAACAGACACATTCACAAACAAAAGCATAGACCTAGATTCTAATACTTTAACAGGCTCTCTTGCAGAATTTAATAGTGCTTTACAAAGTGATAGTTTTGTTTCTTTAACCGGTTCGGAAACTCTGACAAACAAAACATTAACTGCACCAACAATTACAAGTGGTGTTCTCAATACTGGCGTTTCTGGTAGTGCTGTGCTCGATGAAGATAATATGTCATCTAATTCCGCTACTAAAGTTGCAACACAACAAAGTATTAAAGCATATGTTGATGCACAAATTACTGCTCAGGATTTAGACTTTGCTGGCGATAGTGGTACTGGTTCTATAGATTTAGATAGTCAAACATTCACTATCACAGGCGGTACAGGTATTGCCACCTCAATATCAGGACAAACAGTAACAATAGCTATTGATAATACAATTGTTACAAAAACAGGCACACAAACTTTAACAAATAAGACCCTGACAAGTCCAACATTGAATTCGCCGACCATTACAAATTTAACTGCAACAGCATTAAATTTAACAGATTCTAGTATTGTATTTGAAGGCGCAACTGCTGATGACTTTGAAACTACTCTAACAGTAGTTGACCCAACGGCAGATAGAATAATTACAATACCGAATGAAACAGGAACTTTAATTACATCCGCAAGTGCGGCGACTCAGGCATTTTCAGTCGCTTTAGCAGCTGCACTTGGATAAGTGTTATAAATAGTTATAAATATAAGAACAAGATTAATATAATAAAAGGAAAACAACATGGCTAACGATTTTAAAAGAATATGCACACCAAATGTAGGAACATCTCTAGCTGCGATATATACTGTACCAGCTGGCGCAAGTTCAGCTGCATTAGAAACAATTGTTATTGGTATTACGATGGCAAATAAGACTACAAGCGGCATATTTGCTGACCTTTTTATTGATAATGAAGATGGTTCAAATGATGTCTACCTTGTTAAAGACGCTATTATTCCTCCAGGAACTGCGTTAGAAGTGATGGCGGGTAATAAATTAGTACTAATGAATGACGGCACAAACGCAGATGTATTAAAAGCGCTTTGTAGTGCAACAAACTCACTAGATGTAACTGTTTCAATATTAGAAGATGTATAAGGATAATAACTAGATTGGGCAAATTTTACTGCTAAATTCGTTATAAATATAATAATATAAAAGAAGGATAATTAAAAATGGCATATATAGGACAAGCTCCGTTTCAAGAATTTACTTCAGTACCAACAAAGGATAACTTTACTGGCGATGGCTCAACCACAGCGTTTGATTTATCAGCTGCAGTTCCCGTTGGCTCTGAAAACGCATTAGAAGTTTTTGTCAATAATGTAAGACAAGAACCAGGCTCTGGCAAGGCCTTTACTTTAGGACAAGACGGCAACGGAGATTATAAAAGAATTACATTCGCTAGTGCACCAACTGATGGCCATGCCATGTATGTCATTAATGACAGAACAAGTTTCACTTCAATTGCTCCGTTACCACAAGACTTAAATGGTTCTGAATTAATTTTAGACGCTGATGCTGATACTTCTATAACTGCTAGTACAGATGACCAAATAGATTTCAAAATTGCTGGTGCTGATGATTTTACTTTTACAGCAAACGCATTTAATGTTTTAACAGGCTCACACGCAACATTTGCCGATAGTGCTAATGCAAAATTTGGTACTGGTAGTGATATGTTGATATACCATGACGGTACAAATTCCTATATAACGAATGCTGTAGGTGGTTTAAGGATTGCAACAGAAACATCTGGCATTGCAGTAACGATTGGTCACTCAACTTCTGAAGTAACGATTGCAGATAATGCTACTGTTGCTGGTAACTTAACGGTTACTGGAACACTCACACAAACAGGCACACAGACCTTTGATGGTGGCATAGATGTAGATGACTTTAATATTAACGGAACAACTATTGCACTATCTTCAGGAGATATGACAGTAGATGTTGCTGGTGATATCACACTAGATGCAGATGGTGGAGATATATTCTTCAAAGACGGCGGTACCACATTTGGTAGTGCAGTAAACACATCTGGTAACTTAATAATTAAATCAGGCACAACGACTGCATTGACTTTTAGTGGTGCAAATGTTACAGCCGCAGGCACAATAACTGGTAATCTTACAGGTAATGCTTCTGGTACTGCTGCTACGGTTACTGGTGCTGCTCAAACAAACATTACAAGTCTAGGAACTCTAACTGCACTAACTGTAGATGATGTTGCTATCGATGGTAAAGTAATGACAATGACTGGTTCTTCTGGCGATACTTTCGTTACAACTGTTGCAGCTAACGGCGCAACAAGTTTAGTAACAACAGACGCTGCAGCTGCAGCGGCACACTTACAAATCACTGCTGATGGTACTGTTGATATTGATTCGGCTGGTGTATTAACTTTAGATTCTGGCGCTGCGATAAACATTGAGCCGGCTTCTGGTTCAGCAATTCTACTAGATGGCACAATTAGTATAGATGCAGGTGTGGTTACAGGCGCAACAAGTATTACATCAACCGCCTTTGTTGGTGGGTTGACAGGTAATGTTACAGGTAACGCTTCTGGTACTGCCTTAACAGTTACACAAGCGGCTCAAAGTGCAATCACTTCAGTTGGCACTTTAACTGCACTAACTGTTGATGATGTTGCTGTTGACGGCAAAGTTATTACAATGACTGGTTCATCATCTGACACGGCAGTCTTTACTGCTGGCACTAACGGTACATTAAGTATTGTTACTACAGACGCTGCGGCTGCAGCTGCAAACATACAAATTACTGCTGATGGTACTGCTGAGTTAGCAGGTACTACAGTTACTTTAGATTCATCTGGCGGAATCACACTTGATGCAGATGGTGGTACAATCACATTTGCTGATGCTGGTTCTTCATTAGGCACAATTACTTCAAGTGGTTATTCGGGTACGGCTGCTGTTGCAACAACGGTTACAGTTACCGACAACGAATCTACAGACGAAAATAATGTTCTTACATTTGTTGCTGGTGCAGATGCGGATGGTGGTAATGTAGGACTCGAATCAGATGGCAATTTAAACTACAACCCAAGCACAGGCACATTAAATGTTCCTAATATTAGTGTTACA
>Ga0213869_10001107_pt1 | contig 20725 bp, 41 predicted proteins | sample PICome_10_FD_160083 | JGI IMG/M metagenome (GOLD analysis project Ga0213869, IMG submission 160083) | Coastal seawater microbial communities near Pivers Island, North Carolina, United States - PICO132 | ecosystem: Environmental > Aquatic > Marine > Coastal | place: USA: North Carolina...
AAATAGTAATGATGCAAGTCAATGGTCTAATGTAGGGGGTAGCCAATCAATAACAAAAACTGCAAATTATGCAACCGCACCTGATGGCTCATTAACAGCCACAAGATTACAAGCAACAGCAACAGGGAGTAATTATTCTTTAATATCTATATCTACAACTTCTTTTACAGGCGATTATGCAGGTTCTGTTTATCTAAAAAGCAACACAGGTTCTACTGAAAACGTTATAGTTTACGGTCGAAATACGTCTGTAACTTCTTACCCAATAGGGAACGAATGGCAGAGAGTTGAAATTCAAGGAAGCGGAACAAGTGGGCAAAATTTATATTTGTATTTAGGCTCATTCCCCAATAATGGTTCTGATGAAAGCATTGACATTTTAGTATGGGGCGGTCAATTAGAACAAGGAACATACGCCTCAAGCTATATACAAACAGGAGCAAGTACTGTTACAAGATTAAAAGATGAATGTACAAATAGCGGTAATGCTGATTTATTTAATGATAGCGAGGGTACTTTATTTGTTGATTTAGAAAACTTTGACACAACAGCAACCGAATTAACTTTAAGTAATGGATTTGCTGATAAAAGAATAACATTTTTATTTTATGGCAGTACGTTTGGTACTCCTAACAAAATACGTTTTTTTGTTGCAAACGGAACAACTCAAGTAGATAGTTCGTATTCGATATCATATACTTTTAATCAGCGTAATAAAATAGCTTTTAGATACAAGCAAAACGACTTTAAAGCGTATATAAACGGCACACAAGTATTTTCAGACACAAGCGGAACTATAGCCACAACACTTTCAAGATTTGATTTTGCTAATTTTAATGCAACAAGTGGCTTTATAGAGGGCAAAATAAACCAAGCAATGGTATTCAACGAAGCATTATCTGATAGCGAATTACAAACTTTAACAACTTTATAAAATGAAACTATTTAAAAAATACGAGTTTAACTCACAAGAACAAGCAGAGGAAAAAATCAAAGATTTAGGTACTTCTGTTGATGAATTAACAGAGCAAGAATACGCAAACCATAATCACGCTATTGTAAAGTTGGGATATTTAACAATTCAACAAGGTGTATATGAAGTTGATGAAAACGGAGAACCAATCGAAGTAGAAGCCCCTGTACTTTCTGATAAGTATTCAGTTGATGTTCTTTGGGATAATTTAGATGAAAGCCCTTATGGTTGGAAGTCTTACGAAATACAAGTAGAGGGTAACGGCTCTCATACGTTTTACGGCTATAAATTTAAATAATGAATTTAACTGACTTAAAAATATACGGAATTAACTTTGGAGCGTTTGCAATTTCTTTGGCTGATATAGATGTAGTTTTGAAACTTACCTTGTTAGGTGTTTCTATTGGATATACTATTCAAAAATGGTATATATTAAATGGAAAGAATAAGTAAACATATAAGCTACAAAGAAGCAACTTGCTCAACTACTGCGATAAGGTTAGGAATAGACAACAAACCTTTTGAGTATGAATTGGGCAATATGAAAGCTACCGCCGAAAATATATTTGAGCCTTTGCGGTTATGGGTTGGCGGTGCTATAAAAGTTACTTCATTTTTTAGGTCGGAAAAATTAAACCAAGCTATTGGAGGCTCGGTTTCTTCTCAACATTGTCAAGGTAGGGCAATAGATATTGATGATGTTTACGGTTACAAAACAAATGCCGAAATGTTTCAATACATAAAAAACAACCTTGATTTTGATAATTTAATTTGGGAGTTTGGAACAGATGACAATCCCGATTGGGTTCACGTTTCTTATGTAAGCAATGAAAGAAATAGAGGACAAGTTTTAAGGGCTATCAAAGAAAATGGCAAAACTAAATATCTAAACTATGAATAAGATTTTACAATGGCTTACAGGCGGTGTAATTAAAGAGGTTGGTTCTGTTATAGACAAACTTACTACAACTGATGAAGAACGCTTAGAAGCTAAACAAAAGATACAAGAGATATTGGAGAAAGCCGATAGCGATGCACAGGAGCAAGTTACAAAGCGTTGGGAACTTGATATGAAGTCAGACAGTATATTAAGCAAAAACATTCGACCTATGGTGCTTATATACCTTACAAGTGTGTTTACTATACTTGCATTTTTTGACGGCAATATAGGACAGTTTAAAGTACAAGAACAATATATACCAATTATTCAAAGTTTGCTGATAACTGTTTACGGTGCTTATTTTGTTGGTAGAACTTGGGAAAAAATAAAAAAGTAATGGCAAAAAAAACTATATCTATTGCAATAATAGACAAACCAAAAAAGAAGCGTAAAGGAGTGCATTCAAAAAATGCTTCTAAAGGACAAACAGGGTTTAAGAAAAAATACAGAGGTCAAGGGAAATGAAAGAACTACTAAAGATTGAACTGGAAGAAGCTAAACAACTATTGGCAACAATTAAAGAAATAGTTAAAAAAGATAAAAGATATAAAAAAGGTCAATCAACAGAATTAGAATCATACTCCGATTATCCTAAAGTGGTAAGTAATAACGCAAAAAGAGGTTTAGAATTAAACGAAAAGGTAAACAATAAATGCGCTACACAAGTAGGAAAAATAAGAGCGCAGCAATTAGCACAAGGTAAGCCTATTTCAAAAGACACTATTAAAAGAATGGTTTCTTATTTGTCAAGAGCAGAAGAATACTATAACCCAAACGATACAAAGGCTTGTGGAACTATTTCTTATTTGTTATGGGGTGGGTTAGCTGCTAAAAGGTGGGCTATATCTAAATTAAAAGAATTAGAAAAATAAATTGTTAATAACTTACTTGACTTTTAAAAAAAAAAGTTGTAACTTTGGCGGGTAAGTGGGATATTTAGTCTTGTTTATTCTAAGTATTTAGTTAAATATTTAGATAATTAAAATTCTAAAAATATATGAATCCAAAAATCGAAAAAATTCTAAATTATAAGTCTATATCTATAAGACAAAAAATAGATAGATTACTAGAATTAGATGCTATTAATTATACAAATTTAGGTTCTGAATCAACTAAAACTCAAAGAGAAGAAGTTAAAAAAGAATCAAGATTTATTTATAGGGCTATTAAAACACTAGATACCGATTTAGGTAATTTATTCCTACAGCATCAAGATAAATGAGCAGAAGTAAAGTTGTAAAGAGGTTAGATACAGTTTTTTCTGAATATATAAGATTAAGAAACGCTGATAATAACGGAAATGTAACTTGTTTCACTTGTGGCAAGGTAGATTACTGGAAAGGAAAAGGAATGCAATGCGGACACTTTCAAAGTCGCAGACACTATTCAACTAGGTGGGATGAAACTAATTGTCAAGTACAATGTTCAGCTTGTAATGTATTTAGAAGTGGAGAACAGTATAAATTTGGTTTAAACATAGACAAAGAATTTGGAATGGGTACTGCGGAAGAACTATTTATAAAGTCAAATGAGGTAGTTAAAATATCAACAAAAGAATTAGAATCGTTAATAACTTACTATAAAAATCAAATTGAACTATTAAATAAATAGCTTATATTTGTATTGTTCTGTTATCATTATTGTCTTGTTTTGAAAAGAGGGGTAAATTAATTTTTATCCCTTTTTTTGTTTTATTAAAAAAATTGTTTATATTTGTCAACTAAACATTTACAATATGATACATTTAAATTTAAGTTACGAACAGTTTGAGATTGTTCAACAAGCGTTAAGACATTCAGTTAGAACCTCCGACTGGTGTTTAGCTTCTGATGAAATTGCGGAGGATTTACTAAAAACTTTAAAGACAAAAAATGACACATTCAGACGATTTATTGAGGCTTAAAAATTTGCGCATTGAAGCAATGGAAAAAGAAATGCAAAACCTTAAAGAACAGTTAATGCTTTCAGAAGCACAAGTTGAAATTTTACAAGACACATTAAAAGACTATTTACAATTATGAAAGAATCACTAAACGAGAAATTAGCTTTAATACAAGCAGAACTCAAAACAAAGAAATCAAGGTACAACTCATTTGGAAAGTATTACTTTAGAAGTGCAGAAGATATACTTGAAGCTATTAAACCATTTTTAGTAAAGTATGGAGTAACGGTTACAGTTAGCGAAGAATTAATCGCTGACGGTGTTATTAAAACCTCCGCTTTAATTACAGACGGTTTGAACACTTATGGTGCAACAGCTATTGTTGGAGTAGATATGGAACAGAAAGGAATGCAAATGCCTCAAAGATATGGTAGCGCATCTAGTTATGGTAAAAAATATGCCTTAGGTAATTTGTTTCTTATTGACGATACGCAAGATTCAGATGCAACCAATACACACGACAAAAAACCATTCTTAAACAAAAACACGCCACAATTTAAAAAGGTGTTGGAAGCTATCGAAAATGGTTATACATTAGACAATGTAAAAAGCAAATATAATTTAAGTAAAGAAGTAGAATCATTATTAACTAAAAATCAATAAAAATGAGTACACTAATTAATGCAAGTATCCGAGTTGACAAATTACCAAAAGAAAAATTTGTAAAAGGAAAAGACAAAGCAGTTTATTACAATTTTACAATTTCTGTAAATGACGATACACGCTACGGAAACAATGTTGGTATTTCTGATGCCCAAACTAAAGAAGAAAGAGAAGCAAAGAAACCAAAACTTTGGCTCGGTAATGGGAAAGTATTTTGGACTGACGGAAAGGTAACACTAGCCGAAAAAGAAGAACAAACTACAAATGAAGTTAATACAGTAGAAACTTCAGATTTACCATTCTAACAATTAGGGGGTTTAATAGCCCCCTTTTTTATTTTTTATATGCAAGACTTATTTACACAAAAACAGACAGAACAACAAATGTATTTAGAACTCCTTGAACAAGAGTGTAAGGTAAATACTGATGAAATTATAGAGTATCCCCCTGTAGCATTATCAATGGGAGAAACACTTGTAAGAACAAAAAAAGGAGATATGCTTTTACCAACGCCAATAGGAACGTATGGGAATATAAGTTTTGTACAAGCACCTCCAAAAACCAAAAAGACATTTTTTATATCTTTATTGGCTTCTGTTTATTTAAGTGGTAAAAACAATTTTGGTGGAGATATTAAAGGACATCGAGAAGATAAATGTTTGGTTCACTTCGATACAGAGCAAGGACATTTCCACGCTCAACGAGTATTTAAAAGGGTGTTAGATATGAACTCAAATAACGAAGTAGGGTGTTATCACACGTATGCGCTTCGTACAATAGGCTTTAAAGAACGAATACAATTTATTGAATACATTATAGCTGAAAAATTAAAAGGTCAAGTAGGCGTTGTTATTATTGACGGTATTGCCGACCTTGTTTCAGATGTAAATAATTTAGAAGAATCAAATGCAATCATTCAGAAATTAATGGAATGGAGCGCAAAACATAAATGCCATATTATTACAGTAATACACAGTAATTTTGGAAGCGACAAGCCGACAGGACATTTGGGTTCGTTCCTTGAGAAGAAGTGCGAAACACAAATACAACTAGAAGCAAACACAGTAAATAAAGACTGGATAACGGTTAAATGTAAAAGAAGCAGAGGTTACCCTTTTGAAACATTTAGCTTTGAAGTAAACGAGTTTGGACTTCCTGTAATTGTGGGAGATTTATATGACCCTTTAAAATAAAAAAAATGACAAATGTAGATGTACAATTTATTCCAGTAAGAGGTTTTGCAGTAGGTTTATTATATTATAACCCTAGACAAGAACCCGATATTGATTTTGTGGATGATGATGATTATTATGAGCAATACACTTTAATGTTTTTCTTATTTGCGATTCATATTACAATATGGGAGAATTAGAGAATATATTTAAAAAGCACAAAGATTGGGTTGATATTGTTCAAACCTTTGGCTGCAATAGAGAAACCGCAGAAGACTTAGTACAGGAGATGTATATAAAGATTCAGCTTAAAATAAATGAGGGCTTGGATATATCTTTTGGGGATGATGACATAAATCATATTTATGTTTTTAAAACATTGCGCTCGTTGTTTTTAGACCTTAAAAGAAAGGAAAAAAATATATATTTAGAATCGGAGAATTTGTTGGAAGATGTTGAATCTGATTTTAGTTTAAATAATTTTGATAAGGTTTACGACCAAGTAAAAGAAGAACTAAATAAGATGTACTGGTATGATAAAAAAATATTTGAACTTATAGACAACGGCAAAAGTATAGCCAAACTATCAAGAGAAACAAATATATCTTATTATTCACTTTACAATACTTATAGAAAGGTTATAGAAAAATTAAAACAAAATTTATATTGAAAGAAACATTTAATATTGATTTAAAAAGAGGGGAGCAAATTGAATTGTTTATACTTTCATTGATTCAAAAAAAATACCCTTTAGCTTATAAAGTCGAGGGATATTTTAAAGATTATGATTTATATATACCCGAAACAAATAAAAGCGTTGAGGTTAAGTGCGATGAAAAATCAAAATATACTGGAAATTTAGTTGTTGAAGTTGAATTTAATAATAAGCCGTCTGCGTTGAGTACGACAAAGGCAGATTATTGGGTTTGGTATGACGGTCATTATATTTCTATATTTAAAACAGAATCAATCCATAAATTTATTAAAGATTATAAACCAAAATTGTATAGTTTTATAGGCAAAGGAGATACTAAAGAAAAAAAAGCGTATCTTATTAAAAAAGATTTAATTTATAAATACGCAGAAAAAAAAATAATTAAACCAAATATATTATGAGATTAGGAGATTTGGTGTATTACTTCACAAAGTACACAGGAATACGTTATGTATGGAAGAAAATAAATCCCGATTGCGGTTGTGATGAACGTAGGGAAAAATGGAATGAACTAAAAATAAAAAGAAATGGCTAAATTCAACCAAACCGATTATAATAACTGGAAAGAGTTTAGAGAATCAAGTAAGTCAACAATAGTACAATCCGAAAAGGAATTGATTGCAAACCTTTATTCTCAATACTACAATAAGCCTTACAGAATGCCTTGCACTTGTAATGGTAAGATATGGCAAAAAATGATAAACGATTTAAACCTAATATTTGATAATGGACTTTAAAGACGTAAACAAATTAGAGCAAACAGTTGTAGCGTTTTTAAACTTCGATGATTGGGATTTAGAATGGTGCGGAGGTGGTTACGACCATTACGATGCTAAAGGTAAAACTCCAAAAGGGGAAGATTGTGTTATTGAGATGAAGTTTAGACAAAAATACTATTCAGATAAAATGCTTGAAAAGTATAAATACGACAAACTTATGGAATTGCCCGATAATGTAGTCAAGTTGTATTTTGTAAATGACCCTAAAGGAAATTATTTATATTGGCTTAATACGATTAAACTTCCAAAAACAAAAGACTTGTATTGCCCCGATACTACGTTATGGACTAAAAAGAAATTAATGAAGCCAGTTTACTTGTTGGAAGAAAATCAAGCCACACTTATAAACTTAAACAAATGAAAACAAAAAAATATACCCTGCGCCAAGAGATGAAACAAATGCAGGATGTTTTAATACAATTATTTACAAGGTTAAACGACCAAAGTAAAGTAATTGCAGAACTAAAAAAAGAAGTTGAATCATTAAAACCAATAAAAGATGCCGTTACCGAAGCCGTTAAAGAGCGAAAAACAAAGTGAATTTATTCAAAGATGTATGACCGATGATGTTATGGTAAAAGAATATCCTAACAAAAATCAAAGGTTAGCAATATGCGCTAATATTTACAGGAATGAACGATAGAAAATGAGAATAAATGAAAAAGGAATAACTTGGATAGTTATAGGAATAATATCTTTAACAATTTGGTATAATATCTATAAAATATTTTTTTAATCAACATAATTGTTTATATTTGTAATCCAAAACAGAACAAATGAGAAATTATTCAGAACTACAATACCACGCTGATGTAACAGAATCTTTAGAGATTATTCAAAGGTGGAGAAAAAAAAGCGACAACGAAGAACTTGTAAAGCTATCAAACGCAATACTTGGAATTTCTATATACGTTGCTAACTTACAAAACGAACGCAAAGCCTTTGACAGAATTGTCGATGAATTAAAGTCAGACAAATGGAGGGCAATTAAACGAGCACAAAAAGCAGAAAAATTATGATATTATTAGTAGATGCAGATTCATTGATATTTGCAAGTTGTTACAGAAAAAGAGAAAACAAAGACGACTATCCTTATTATACTGATTTAGACGATGCGATTGCAAAGTTTGATGAACAGTTTATGAAGATAGTTAACGACCTTGAAGAAAAATACAATATTGAAAAGGTTATAACATTTAGCGGTTCAAAGGGAAACTTTAGAAAACTAATAACGCCAAAGTACAAAGCCAACAGAAAAAAACAAGAACTCCCTCCTTTACTTGATGAGATGCACTCATACGTAAAAGAACAATACGAATCTATTTGGGGAATGGGAATTGAAACTGACGACCTTGTGGCTAGGTACTGGTATAACCTTAGTAAAGAACTAGGCAGGGATAACGTAATGATTGTATCAATAGACAAAGACTATAAACAATTCCCTTGCCTTATGTACAATTATCATTATAAGCATCAAACTATATTAGACATTACAGAGGATGAAGCCCTTTATAATTTCTATGAGCAAATGATTGTAGGAGATACCGCTGATAATGTAAACTACTTCAAAGGAAAAGGAAAACGGTTTGCTGAAAATTACTTTGAGGGTTGCACAACAAAATACCAATACACTAAAAAGCTATACCAATTATTTAAACAAGAGTACAAACAAAAGGCACGGCAAAAATATGCTGAGTGCTATCACTTATTAAAACTACGGACAGAATGAAAAAACAATACATATATTCAGAGCAATCGAGTTTGTGGGGAGATTCAGAATGTTTAGGGTTTGGAACAGATGATTTTTATGTAAAAGAAATAAATAGAAATTTAGCAATAGATATAATTACTAAAAACCATTATAGTAAAAGTTATGTTCAAAATTCATATATTCATTTGGGTGTTTTTGTAAATGGTGATTTAAAAGGATGTTTACAGTTTGGATATGCTATGAGGGTTAATAGTTGCTCAACATTAGTTACAGGAACTACAAATAAAGAGTATTTAGAATTGAATAGAATGTGGATAGATGATAATGCGGGGAAATATCCCGAAAGTAGGTCAATAGGTTATTCTATTAAGTATATTAAACGTAAATACCCAAGAATAAAATGGATACAAAGTTTTGCTGATGAGAGATGCGGGGGGTTTGGAATTGTTTACCAAGCGGCTTCTTTTAGTTACTATGGCGAACATATAAGCCCTTTTTGGGAACTTGACGGAAAAACATACCAAAATCAAGCAATGACAAACAAAGGTAATGGATTAAGACCAGTATCAAAAGAAGAAAAATTTTTACAAGAAAACAAGAGCAGAGCAAAAAAACACGAATTAAGACAATTTAGATATATTAAGTTTTTAGACCAAAGAGAAAAAAAGAAATGTACCCTTAAAGAGCAACCTTATCCAAAACATTATAAAGAAAACGTAGAACGAAACAAATAATATAAAAATGAACGAAATAGAAATTGCAAAAAAGATTGAAGAACTTACAGGAATTAACGTGTTTAAAAACACACGCAAAAGAGAATATGTAGAGATGCGCTCCTTGTATTGTTATATATTAAGAAAGAAATACAGAAAGACATTTGAATCAATAAGCGATATAATGCAAAAGAACGGTAAGAAGTCTGACCATTCGACCATTGTACACGCAGTTACTATGTATAAACAATATGAAAAAAACAACAAAGACCTACAAATAATAAACGACCTTTTTTCAGTAAAGGGAATGCCAAAGATAGATGTATCAAACGCAATACATCAAATATCAATTATAGAAGAACTAAGGGGCGAAGTAAAAACATTAAAATACAAACTAAAACAATATAAAGACAACGTAAAGCCACTTCATAAACTAATTGATAGTATTCCTATAGAAAGACAAGAAGAAGCCTATAAGCGCATTGATTTAATGATTAAGGGGTGGACTTGGAAGTACGAAGACAAGTGCGAAGTAATAAGTGGATATAACTCAATAGAAGCATACTGATGAAAATAACCAACGAGGATAATATGGATTTAATGTCAAGGTACGAGGATAACCATTTTGACTTGGCTATTGTTGACCCGCCGTATGGGATTAATGCTGATAAAAAAAGAGGTGATACAGGTAAAAATTCTCACATAAAACAAAAAGATTATCATTTTGGTAATTGGGATAATGAAATACCTAAAAAAGAATACTTTGATGAACTTAAAAGGGTTAGTAAGCATCAAATAATATGGGGAGGAAATTATTTTTTAGATTATTTAAAAGCAACATCTTGTTTTGTTGTTTGGGATAAAAAAAATGGCGATAACCTTTATGCCGATTGCGAATTGGCTTGGTGTAGTTTTAAAACTGCTGTAAGAAAATTTGAATGGCGTTGGCACGGATTTTTGCAACAAAATATGAAAGATAAACAAGAAAGAATACACCCAACGGAAAAACCAATACAATTATACGAATGGTTACTAATGCACTACGCAAAAGAGGGCGATAAGATTTTAGACACCCATTTAGGAAGCGGAAGCATAGCCATTGCGTGTCATAATTTAGGCTTTGACCTTACCGCCTGTGAACTTGATAAAGAATACTACGATGCAGCAATGAAAAGAATAAACGAACACAAACAACAAATAAGACTGTTTTAAATGATAATAAGAGAAAACGAAGAACTAAAAGCAAACATCAAATCCGTTGCAGTATTTGGAGAAGCATTAACAGATGCAGAGATACAAAAATTTACAAGTATAGATAAAAAAATAGAAAAAATGAGTAAAGGTTTAAAGAAAGGATTTTGGGCAGGGTTATTGGCTTTTTTATTGGCAAAGATAAGTCATTTGTTAATTACGTTGGCACTCGGAATGTGGCTTGTTATTACATTTGGATATACTCAAACGGTAAGGCAAACAGCTACAATTATAGACAGTCCAATTATAGGGCTGATATATCTTATATTGGTTACTCGATTCATATATATAAAAATAACAAAAAATGAAAGAGAGAGCAATAAGTAGTAAAATTACGGAATTGAAAAACTGAAATAATATGCAAAGAAAACGCTAAAATCTATACACGTTATAAAAACATATATAGAAAATGGGAGAAAATAATACAAAAGGCGATAACTCATATAAATTGTAATGAAAGATAGAGCGATAAATAAAATAAAAGCAAAAATAACACAAAAGGAGTTAGACTTAAAGCAATCCTTAAAAGACAAAAAAAACAAAATAGGATTCTTAAACGAAGAACAGCACGATTCTTTAATAAGACATAATCATAAAGAAATAAAAATATATAAATACATTTTAAACAAGATACAATGAATATAACAAACGAGGACAATATGGAACTTATGGCGAGGTATGAAGATAACTACTTTGACCTTGCTATTGTTGACCCCCCTTATGGGATTGATGCGGGTAAAATGACAATGGGTAGCGGAAAGCACGAATTTGTTAAGGGTAAGGATTGGGATAGCGAAGTACCCGATGACGAGTATTTTAAAGAATTATTTAGGGTAAGCAAGGAACAGATAATATGGGGCGGTAATTATTTTAAACTGCCCTTGAATAATAATTGGATAATATGGGATAAAAGAAACCCAAACTTAAGTTTTTCAGAAGCCGAGTTAGCTTGGTGTAGTATAAATAAAAACGTTAGAATATTTCAAAGACTATCAACGCTGCCCGATTATGACGGTAAAAAAAAACATCCAACACAGAAGTCTATAAAGCTATACGAATGGTTACTTATGAAATACGCCAAAGAAGGCGATAAGATACTTGACACTCACTTAGGTAGTGGCTCAATAGCAATAGCCTGTCACAATTTAGGATTTGAACTTACAGCTTGTGAGTTAGACAAAGACTACTACGATGCAGCTATGAAGCGAATAGAACAACATAAATCACAAATAAGACTATTTTAATATGAACGCAGTATATTACAAAAAGGTATTAAACTACTTTTTAGGAGAATTGGAACGAAGAAGATTAGAAGACAATCAAAAACTAATCAACCACTATTTAGATGAAATAAACGCACTAGAAAAAAGATACCAGTACAAAAACGCTTAATAATTACGTTATATAAGTAGATTGAATAAACAATATTTTTTCTATTATGGATAAACGTAAAAATAACGGTGGCGCAAGAGATGGTGCAGGACGACCTAAAAAAGCTGATGAATCTAAATTGATTGAGAAACTGGACAACTTAATTGATAGCGATGAGGTTATTAAAATGCTAGGTAAGAAAATAAAAGATGGCGACCAACGTGCTATGACTTTGTATTTCAATTATAGGTACGGTAAGCCAAAAGAATCGGTTGACATAAATTCAAGCGAGGGTTTAAATATAAACTTCAAGGACTTGATTAAGTTCAAATGATAGAGATACACAAAAAGTATTCTCCAATTACTGAATCCGATAGCCGTTATTTTATTGTTACTGGTGGACGTGGTTCTGGGAAATCTTTTACTTTAACCTTATTACTTGTTTTGCTTACATACGAAGCAGGGCACGTTATATTGTTTACACGCTATACACTTACCTCCGCATATGTTTCTATTATACCAGAATTTATAGAGAAGTTAGAATTGCTTAATATCTTTGGGCATTTTCATATTACTAAAGATGAAATTGTAAATAAGCGCACAGGAAGCAAGATAATCTTTAAAGGTATCAAAACCTCCAGTGGCGACCAAACAGCCAATCTAAAGTCCTTACAAGGCGTTACAACGTTTGTATTGGATGAAGCGGAAGAACTAACAAACGAAGATACATTTGATAAGATAGATTTGTCTGTTCGTAATATGCTTAAACAAAACAGGGTTATTCTTATATTAAACCCAACTACAAAAGAGCATTGGATATACAATAGATTCTTTGAATCAAAAGGAATACAAGAGGGAAGCAATACAACTAAAGACAATGTTACTTACATACATACAACCTATGAAGATAATATTGAAAACCTATCCGAAAGTTTCTTACAACAAATAGAAACGATTAAAGAGCGCAGACCGAACAAGTATCAACATCAAATACTAGGTGGCTGGTTAAATAAAGCAGAGGGCGTTATCTTTAGTAATTGGAAGATAGGCGAGTTCAAAGAAGTAGGCGTTTCAGTTTACGGTCAAGATTATGGATTCAGTTCAGACCCTACAACACTTGTACAAACCAATATAGACGTTTCAAACAAGATTATTTATTTAAAGGAATGCTTTTACTTACCCAGCCTTACAACAAGCGAAATAGCGCAATTAAATTTAAAACACGCAAAGTCAAATTTAATCATTGGCGATTCAGCAGAACCAAGATTGATAAACGAACTTAAAGGAAAAGGCTGCAACCTTACAGCAGCTATAAAAGGACAAGGAAGCATAACGTATGGGATTAGCTTACTACAAGATTATGATTTAATAGTAAGCGAGGATAGTATAAACCTTATTAAAGAATTAAATAATTATAGTTGGTTAGAAAAAAAGTCAAACACTCCTGTGGATAAATTCAATCATATTATTGATGCGATTAGATACGCAATAACATACCAACTACAAAACCCCAATAGAGGACGTTACGCAATACGATGACAAATCAAGAAATGATACATTTAGTTCAGCACTACGTTAAAGTTATGAAAGGCGTTAATGTAAGGATAAGCGAACCTAACACTCCAAGTCAGTTTTTAAAACTATCAAAAGCCTACGAGGTTGCATTGGCTTATTTTAAAAAAAACTAAAAAAAGTTATTAAAAGTTTTGTTAATTAAAAAAAAGGTATATCTTTGTAATTGAATTAACAATTTAAAACAGAACAAATGGAAACAATATTTATAGAATTAGAAAAATACGATGATACAATAGTGGAGGTTGATTATATATTTAACGAAGCCGAAGAGTATGAACTCTATGATTACGATATGGCAGGATATGACGGACAAGGTGCGTTTTGTGAAATATATTCTGTAAGATTAGACGGGGCTTGTATATACAATGTTATGAGCCTAGAAGCTATTTCCGACTTAAATCAAAGAATAACTAAAATAATCGACAAATGATACGTAAATTTTTAAAGAAAGACAAAAACAATATTTACTGGTTAGCCAGTTTTTACGCAGCAGCGTTTTTATTAGTACAAACATTTTTATTATTAGCAGGGTTTATAGATAGCATATAAGGTTTTTTTCATTATAGTTAATTGTTAGTTGAAAGAGGTAGTCGTAATTGGCTACCTTTTTTTTGTTTCAAAAATCGTGTTTAAATTACGTTATATAAGTATGAAGATTGAAGTTATCATACCAAACGATTTGAGCGAAATTACTTTAGACCAGTACCAACGCTTTTTAAAGATTCAAGAGAACAATACAGATGAGAAATTTTTAACTTCCAAAATGATTGAAATATTTTGCGGTATTAAATTACCCGAAGTATTAAAAATGAGGGTTAATGATGTTTCATTAATTACTAACATCCTATCTGAAATGTTTGAGAATATACCTCAACTTGTTCAAAGGTTTAAAATGAACGGTGTTGAATATGGTTTCATTCCTGATTTAGATGATATGAGTTTGGGAGAATATATCGACCTTGATACCTATCTAGGCGACTGGGAGAATATGCACAGGGCTATGGCAGTTTTATATAGACCTATTAAAAACAAAAGCGGAAACAGATACAACATAAAAGAATATGACGGCAAAGGTTTTGAGGATATGAAAGATATGCCTTTAGATGCCGTTTTAAGTTCCATTGTTTTTTTTTACAATTTAGGGATAGAATTGTCGAAAGCTATGATGAACTATTTGGAAACAACGGAGGAGGAAGCCTTGACAGAGTTTCTCAATTCTCAACCAAATGGGGTTGGTATCAATCAATTTACGCACTCGCTATCGGAGATATTACAAGATTTGAAAATATCACTAAACTAGGGGTGCATAATTGTTTTATGATGTTATCATTTATGAAAGAAAAAAACGAAATAGAATCAAAAGAAATTAAAAACAAGTTCAAATGAGCCAACAAGGAGTAAGGGGTTTTTACCAAGTTACGCAAAAGATAAAAGACCAACTGTTGTTAGATGAAAATGTTACTACGGTTACTACTGGAGATATTACTGATGTAGATTTATCAAAGCAAACTATATTTCCATTGTCGCATTTAATTATAAACAACGCAACTCAGGAAGACGGTGTATGGCGTTTTAATATGTCAATACTTGCAATGGATATTGTGGATGTATCTAAAGAACCAACGACCGATATATTTATAGGAAACAACAACGAACAAGATATACTTAACACACAATTAGCGGTATTAAATAAACTATTCCAAGTATTAAGAGGCGGTACATTACATTTTGATTTATACCAAATAGACGGCAATCCAAGTTGTGAACCTTTTTATGATAGGTTTGAAAATCAAGTCGCAGGTTGGGCTGCTTCTTTTGATGTGTTAATTGCAAACGATTTACTTATTTGCTAATGACTTTAAAGGAAACAAATAAAGCCCTTAATAACTTTGCTAAATACGTTATACAACAATCAAGAACGAATTTAACAAAAGGAAAAAAGAATGTTACTAGCGACCTATACGGTTCTTTAGGATATGACCTTAAAACGCATCCTAACAGCTTTTCTTTAGAGTTTTATATGTTAGACTATGGCGAGTTCCAAGACAAGGGAGTAAGTGGAACTAAACGCAAATATAATACTATATACGAATACACAAATAAAAGACCTCCTGCGGAAGTATTCAGCAAGTGGGCTAAAGCAAAAGGAATAAGATTAAGAGATGAAAAAGGTAGATTTAAAAAAGGCAGTTACAAAACACTTGGTTTCATTTTAGCAAATAGCGTATTTGAGAAAGGTATAAAGCCTAGCTTATTTTTTACCAAACCTTTTGAGAAAGCATTTGATAGATTGCCCGATGAACTTATAGAAAGATTTGCCCTTGACCTAGACCAATTTTTAGATACAACAACATAATGACAAAACTAAACGCAAGAAGCCCTTATTATATAAAAGTAGATGACGTAAATTTAAGTTATGCTACTTTGCAACTATACGTATATACAGGAGTATTCACAACTGACAAACCAGTTACGGCACAGTACACGATAACTAAAAGCGAGATTGCATCAAATAACTTTGTAATATTTGAAATTGCTGAGCTTGTAAGAGATTATTTAGATATATCTTTTAATCAAGAATTTACAGAAGATTTATACAAAGCAAGAGTACTCGCTGACGGCGGTACTTTTGAGGGTTCTAGTTGTTTAAGCGCAATATTAGATACTTTAGATGATGACTTTAGAAGTCAAACAGTTTGGGTTGAGGCTGATATAACTTTATACAATTCTTCTGATGCAAGTATTGGAACAAGTAATACTGATTATTTAGCCTTTGACGGTTATGCTTATTTCACAGACGGAACAAATGCTGAACTTAGTAGAACGCTTTTACAATCCAATACCGATATATATGTAGAGAATGGAGAAAGGGTACAAGTTCCAGTTTATACCGATGAGGTTACTTCTGTTCAATTTTATAACGGTGGCGTATTACATACAACCGAAACAATTACAAGCTCCACAAACTCGAATGCACAAATAAAATATGCAGGAAGTTCTTTAGCTACTGATGAAATTAGAGTAATATCAAGTGCAGGAACAGAAACAATAAATGTTTATCAAATTGATGAATGTAGATACACGCCTTATAGGGTTACTTTTGTAAACAAGTTTGGAGCATTACAAAATTTATATTTCTTTAAAAAGTCAATAGAAAATATAAACACTACAACAGAAAACTACAAAGCCAATACGTTTAATCAAAATACTTTAGATTACGACATACAAAGCCACCAGTATAAACAGTTTCAAAAAGCAGGTAGGGAAAGTATTACAATGAATACAGGATATGTTTCAGAAGAATACAACGAGGTTATGAAACAACTCCTTTTGAGTGAGCAAGTATGGATGACAAAAACAATAGATACAAGACCTACTATTTTGCCTGTAAACGTTAAAACTCAATCACTACAATACAAAACAAGTGTAAACGATAAGCTGATTAATTACACTATTGACTTTGACTATGCGTTTGACAAAATAAACAATATTAGATAAATGCAGGAAATCCAATTATACATACAAGGGGAACAAGTAGAACTGTTCAAAGATGAATCGGTAAGCATCACTCAATCAATACAAAATGTAAAAGATATTGCAAAAGTGTTTACAGAATTTACAAAGTCTTTTACCGTTCCTGCTTCAAAAAAAAATAATAGGATTTTTAAACATTATTATAATTATGATATTGTAGGAGGTTTTGATGCAAGACAAAAAGTAGCTTCAACAATAGAACTTAATTACTTACCTTTCAAAAATGGGTTTATAAAATTAGAGGGGGTAGATTTAAAAAACAACAGCCCTTATGCGTATAGACTTACTTTCTTTGGTGCAACCGTAAACCTTAAAGACTTATTAGGAGAAGATAAACTTGATGCATTAAGTTGGTTGGATAATTTTGTGGTTGATTATAGCCTTGTAGATATAAAGGCATATTTTCAAAGTGGTGCTGATATTACGGTAGATTCAACAACATATACAGACGCTATTTTAGCACCTTTAATTTCACACACTAAAAGACTTTATTACGATTCAGCCATTACAACTGCTGAAAGTGGTAATTTACATTATTCTAGTTCCGAAACAACGCAGGGGGTTTATTGGAAGGATTTAAAATATAGTATTAGAGTACATTTAATTGTTTTAGCTATTCAAGAGGCTTATCCCGAAATACAATTTAGTACTGATTTTTTTAATACTAGCAATTCAGCTTATTACGATTTGTATATGTGGATGCATCGTAAAAAGGGAGATGTACAGGCGTCGGCTACTGGAGTACAAACATACACGCAAATAGTAGATAGCTTCCCTACAAATAGTATATTGACTGATGCGGGGGGTTCAATTTTAAACGGAACTACACTTGTAATACCTACATATCAATCGGGTGGTTGTTGGGCGATAAATTCAACAAGTTATTTTATAACCACAACTTCAACAAATTCTTATAATGCAATATTTAAAAGAAACGGAGCAATAATAGGAGAACTTATTAACGTAACAGGAAACCAATCTTTTAGCTTACCCCAAGATTCATACGGTAAAACGTTAAACGGAAATTATACCGTTACTTTAGAATCTTCTGTATCAATTACGTTTAATTATGTAAGGATAAATTTTTTAATAAATGACGATTGCGATATTCCTCCTCAAACATATAACACTTCAAGTACAAGTTCAAGTGTTACAATTAACGAGGTATTTCAGTTTTATCCTACACAGCAGTTACCCGAAATGAAAATCATTGATTTTCTAACAGGACTATTCAAGACGTTTAATTTAACCGCATACGAACAAGACGGAATAATAAAAGTAGAAACTTTAGACAGTTATTATTCAAGTTTTGATACCTATGATATTAGTGAATTTGTAGATGTAAATACAAGTGCGGTAAATGTAGGGTTACCGTATAAAGAAATAAGTTTTGTAAATAAAGGTACTGATAGTTTTTTTGCTTCAGTATTCAATCAATTAAATAACAGAGAGTACGGACAGTTAGACTATAAAGGAGAAGAAAGTTTAAACTGGGAGGGTTCAATATACAAAGTAGAACTTCCTTTTGAGCATTTGTTATACGAGAGATTATATGACGGAGATACTTCAACCTTAACTTCTGTACAATGGGGTTGGATGGCTGACGACAATCAAGAATCATATATTGGTGCACCTTTGATTCATTATGTAGATAGACAATCATTTGTACCCTCTCCTAGTTCAACTCTTATAAGTTTTAGGGATACCGAAACAACAAGAATCGGTTTATACAATTATTATATTCCTTTAAATTCAAATAACACTTCGGGTACAGGACAATCTTTAAATTTCTTTGCGGAGATTGACTCCTATTCTTTAACAGTAAACAACCAAACTTTGTTCGCTAATTATTATGTGAATTATATAAAAGATGTTTTTAACATCAAAAGAAGATTAACAAAATTAAAAGCCTTTTTGCCTTTAAGAATATTATTAAATTTTAAATTGTCAGATAGGTTTGATATTAACGGACAAAGATATAAAATTAACTCAATCACTACTAACTTAAAAACAGGGGAAAGTGATATAGAATTATTGAACGAAGTATGATGCAAAATATTTTAGAAATGCTAAAGATAGCAAACGGAGAAACGGAAAACATTCGTATTGCGCAGGGCAAATATAAGTTACCCGAAACATTAAAGGAAACATACAATCAAATCAAAACAGAGATAAAATGGCAAAAAAAATAACAATAGACTTAGAAGCCAAAACGGATAAGGCAATAGGCGAAATTGAATCTTTAAAGGAACAGATTGTAGAACTTAATAAAAAAGTTGCAGAGGGAAACGACAATACTAAAAAAGGTTTAAGCGGTGTTGAGAAAGCGACAAAAGGTGCATTAGGCGGTGTTAAAAAAATAGGTAATGGGTTAAAGGCATTAACAAGTGGGGTTGGTGTTATATTTCTCTTGACTAAAGCATTTGAGGTTTTTAAAGAGATAGGAATGAAAAATCAAAAGGTTGTAGACGCCCTTGACATTGCTATGGAATCTTTAAGTATTGTGTTTAATCAATTTTTTACATACCTATCAAATAATATAGGCACTTTTACTGGGTTTTTTAAAGATTTATTTGAAAATCCACAAGTTAAAATAAAAGAACTCGGAAAAACAATATATGACGGTGTAGTTGTAAGACTTGAGCAACTGCAAGAGTCTTTAAGTTTAGCTGGAAAAGCATTGTTTAAATTAGTAAAAGGAGATATAAGAGGAGCATTTGACACAATAAAAGAAGCAGGAAAAGAAGTTGTTGATGTTGTTACAGGGGTTGACGGCAGCTTTGAGCAAGTTTCAGAAACCATTACTGATTATACCAAAAAGGTTGTTACTTCAGCAAAAGAAAATGTTAAACTTGCAAAACAAGCTGAACTTGCAGCGGTTAAAAATCAAGGTATAATTGAGCAGTTTGATAAACAAGCGGAACAATTAAGACAAATAAGAGATGACGAAAGTAAAAGTTTTGCTGAAAGGATAAAAGCAAACGAAGATTTGGCAAAGGTTCTTGATGAGCAAGAAATCCAAATGAAAGCTAATGCTGATTTAATGGTTGCTAGGGCAGCAACAGAACTTTCTAAAAACAAAGATAATATTGAACTTCAAAAAGAATATCAAGAAGCCCTTAATGAACAAGCAGGAATTGAAGCACAAATAACTGGTTTTAGAAGTGAGCAACAAACCAACACAAATTCCTTATTAAGAGAACAAAAAGACATACAAAACGAACTAGCTTTAATAGGTAAGTCTGAAAGAGAAATTGAACGGTTAGAGTTACAACAAGATTATGATGCTAAAAAGGCATTAATTGAAAAAGAAGTAACTGACGAAATTAAAAGAAAAGAAACATTAAAAAATCTTGAGGCAGAATACAACGCTCAAATATCCAGTATAGACCAAGCGGCACTTGATGAAAAAATAGATAAAGCAAATCAAGAACACGAATTGGAAA
>Ga0213869_10001112_pt1 | contig 20697 bp, 8 predicted proteins | sample PICome_10_FD_160083 | JGI IMG/M metagenome (GOLD analysis project Ga0213869, IMG submission 160083) | Coastal seawater microbial communities near Pivers Island, North Carolina, United States - PICO132 | ecosystem: Environmental > Aquatic > Marine > Coastal | place: USA: North Carolina...
TTGTGAGAAGGGGTACGATAGTAGACTCTATGAGAATGCCTATCAATAAGATATCAAACTCCCAAGAGGACTCAAATATTAAACGTGACGTTCAAACGAAATGATAGAGGTAGGCAAATATAGCATTGTAAGCCTTCAAGAGGCTGTTGAGTCTGCAAAGGAGATGCTACGTATTCAGGACACGACAGAGTTCGATGGCTTCCTTCTTAGAAAGGCAGACGAGGCTATGCGCCACATCGGTGACGCTACTACATACGCAAAACGTGCGTGTACCGTAGATATCGTTGACGGGAGAGCAAAGCTGCCTATGGGCTTTATTAGGCTTCTAGGGGCGAGAATGTCCGACTCTAACGGTAACTGCTTCGACCAACCATACCTTGACCTTGCATTCCTAACGGATTGTGGGTGCGAGAACGTGGCAAGTACAAACAACGGGTTTAATAACTCCTTTGAGATTCAGGAGGGGTATATAGTATTCCACGTACCTTCAGACCTTGAGACAGACAAGATGCGTATAGCGTACATCTCAAGGACTGTAGATGAGGACGGACTGATGCTAATGTCTGAGAGACACGAGAGAGGCATAGAGGCTTACCTGTGCTATCAGTTTACGGTTAGCTTCTTTGAAAACTATCCTGTCAACATAAGACAGGAGTATCAAAGAACATGGAAGAACCAAAAGCAACACCTCAAGGGCATGAGCCAAAGGGAGAGATTTGAAGAGAACAAGAGGCAGATAGGTGCATTACTTAATGCGTGGATTACCTCCGATAGAAACGATAGATAATGGCTGATCAACCAGTAAGATTTACACCACTCGGAAACCTTGATAAAGACTCTGAGTACAAGCTCGTAGGCAAGGGTAATTATACCGATGCTCTTGATATAATCAAGCAAGATGATTCTAGTCAAGTATCAGGAACGATACAGCCTACACAAAGAAATAAACACGCCTTCTCATTGGGCAGTGTTCAGGCGCAGAATAAAAAGTACCGTGTTACTGTAGATGGGGATATCACAAAAAGACATTCATTAAACTTCTTGTCAACAAACAGAGACTCCAGACTTACGACAGGAATAGGACCTGACGGAGAGGTATATTTCTATGGTACGTTGGGGTCTTTAAATTCCTATTTTCAATTTTCAAGCTTACCAGGGGCGTTTAATACAACCATAACATATATTGGTAACCCATCGTTAGGGGCTGGGTATATGGAGTTTGAATTAGTCTCTTATCCACATTACGAATGGTACTTAGAAAGTGGAAGTAATAGCAATTTATATGGCTTTGGTGAAGACGATGTTGAAGTAGTTTGTATTCAGGAGCCAATCCCAACAGACCTTGCAGGTCCTTTGAAAGACATTGGATCTTACGATTTGCTTGGTGATCTATTTATATTCAGTACAACTCAAGACAACGAGCCTACCGAATTAGATGTTCAGATTGCTGGTGTAGGTCCATTATCTCCAAACCCATCATCACCTCCCCCGAATGTGTTTTCAGGACCATTAACTCAACTATTCTTTAATGGACCGCACGGGTTACAGGAGGGGCAATGGATAAGAATAATTGATTCTAGTGCCGCTTGGTTAAATGGAGTTTTTGTGGTTAATAATATTATATCCCCAACAGATGTAAATATAGTAACAGACACCGCATGGGGCGCAACACACCCTGCGTCATCAGTTGGACCTGCGAAAGTATTCATACACCCAAGAGGGATTGGAGAGATAGGCGTAGCTCAAAAGAACAACTCAACAGAATCTTGGACCTACACCAGACTCCTTAGAAGTGTCGAGTTGAATTACATAACTAAGAAAAGTATAGACAACACCTTAAATAGAGATGGATCAAGGGTTGCTTGTTACTATACTGACGATTATAATCCTCCAAGATCTTTTTATTACTACGGAAGTCCATTCCAGCAAGATGGGAGCTTGTCTTTTATTGATTCTAACAATGTTTATGATTTTGATTCAATAGCTGAAGAATCCGTTCATTTTTCAACAGAGGCTGCTGTTGATGTGGACTTTGTTGAACAGTTACAGTCAAATGGAAATTTAACAGCAGGTAATAAATGGTACGCTGTTAGATTACTTGATCAAGATAACAACGCAACTGAATTTAGTCAGTTATATGGACCTGTAAATGTATATGAGAACAACAATAACGCATTACCAAACGGTGCTGCTGGTAGTGATAATGGAATAAACACATCAAAAGTCAATGTACTAAGTATAACTGGATATAATAACGACTTATATAATCAGTTTGAGTTAGGTGTTTTAGAAAACACTGGGGGTTCATTTTCGGCTACCGTTTTAGGTCCTTATGTTCTTTCGTCTTCAGAAACAATTACAAGGCACACTGGATTTGAGACAAATACATCATCATTAGACGTTGGTGATTTAATATCTAAGTTTGATGGATTTTATCCAATTAAAGCTAAAAATATAAGAGAGATAGATGAAAGGCTTGTCTTGTCTAACATAGTAACTTTAGAGGCAATAGATCTTAAAGATTGGGCTGCATCTATAACTCACTCTGTAGTGAGAAAATCTATACCTCAGAAAAAGAAGAACTCAGTTGGTGAATATGAAAACCCATCAAACACATTTGATAATGTTGGGTATATGCTCAACGAGACATACAGAATGGGGGTTAGAGTCAAGTTTAAAAGCTTTGGGTGGACTGATGCGTTTTGGGTTGATGATATTAGGATAGACGCTAATTCAACAAACACATCAAATCCAAATGGAAATGACAGAAGAATAAGTGGTTTAACGAATTATGATTTAACTGAAGACGCTAACCCTGTAGACAAAACTGACCTAATAAACGGTGTAGACCCTCAAAACCCATCTGCTCCAATAAATCTACCGCCAAACGATTTACCCGTAGATGTAAGTGATTATCAAACAATATTATCAAATCAAGGGGAAGATTTTAACACTACATATCCAGATTCAGAAAGGGGTAGAGGTATAATGTGGGATGATATATCAAGTTACTCTGAGCAAATACCAAGAGACGGGAATAAAAATATATTCATACCTCATCTTGAGTTTAACTTGGATATGTCTTATCAAGTTCCAGAACTTGGGAGTGTTCAGTTGTCTGAATTAGTAGAAGAGGTTTCATTTGTAAGAGGCGTTATTCCGAAATCAATAGTTGCAAGTGGGTTTGGTGTTTTAAGCGTTGAGGCAATTAGGAATTTCATTGACTTAGAGGATATTTGGGGAGCTGAATTTCCGCCAAACTCAGAATTGCCGCTTACTGGAGAAACTGTGTATATGGAATATCCATATTGGAATGGAGGTACGTTAAGCACTACATCTGTCACAGAACCTGGGTACACAAACATATTCCCAGCGTATCCATATAGAAACACAGCCTACAATACTAACGGAATAGTTGAGAGGACGCCTATTTTTTTTGACGAAAATAGGTCGTTAATTTCTATATATTCAAACGACACAATATATAATAATCTTGAATCTGGGATTCCTCCTTCAAAGCTAATAGTTACAGGCGTTCCTGAATTATACAGGTCTGAAAGGATAAATTATCAAGAGGGTGATGTAAGTCAGCCAAAACCAAGTTACTATACTCATTTTATGCCTCAGTATCAAGGGGATACATATCAAGAGTATGACATTGAATTTACAAAGGAAATAGAGAATGGTGGTCTAATGATGGACACTCAAGACCTTGGCGGTGATTTATTCACGAAGGATTGGGGTTTAGCTCCCAATTTTATAAAATCCTTGAGGGGTCCAGTTGTAAAAACATCATCTCAGGTGCTTTTCCCTGGAAGCTCAGAGTTAACAAACGGTCAGACAATTCAGTTTCAACAATCTTTAGATAGGGGGTTGATTCAGTGTCAGCTTTATAGAGATGTCTCTTCTAACTATCCTTTGATAAGAAACACATCTTATGTGAGTTGCGGTCATTCGTATAAAAACGAATTTCAAGAAACAACTATAACAACAAGAGTTCTTGGAGGAGATACGTTTACGTGTACATCCTTTATGAGGACAAGGATAAGAGAAACTCAATCAGGAGTATGGGGTAAGAACTATGGGACTGTGTTTGTATCTCAAAGCAGGGTAAACGCATCTATGAGAACTAAGAATGAGGAAAATTTTGTTTTTCCAGTAGATTCTCAAGATGAATCATTATGGCTATTAGGTCCTTCTGAATTGCAATTGGACTCAAATGGTGACCCTGAAGGGTGGAATGTTGGATTGATAAATCAATCATACGATCAATCATACAATATTAATGACTCTATAATAGGTGCTTCAACTTCAACAGCATATTCAAGAAGCATTTCTTTTGGAGACTACCCAGTTAGAATCATATACTCAATAAAGAAAATTGAAGAGTCTTTGGTGGACAGTTACAAGAAAATACTTCCCTTAAATCTCAAAGATCTTGATTTGTCATTTGGAGAAATAAACCATCACGAAAATATTAACGGAGAACTATTTACTCTTCAGCCAAGAAAGTATCAGCTTCAATATTTCAACACAAGAGGGACTCTTCAGGGGTCTAATGAAGGCGTTGAGGTGCTTATAGGTGATGCAAGCGTTTTAGGAAGAGATGGTCAAACACTATCATTATACGGAACTCAACATAAGTGGAGTGTTGTAAATGGATCAAGCCCAGGCGGTAAGGATGTTATTTACTGGTTTAATCAAGAGAATGGATTGTTTATGAGGTTCGGTGCAGACGGAACTGTGGTTCTTTCTGAACGAAGTGGTATTAGGTCTTTTGCAGCAAACGATACAAGATGGACTGAAAATCAATATAGTCCTGCGCTAAACTACGGTATAAGAAGTGTATGGGATGATAGGTTCAAAGAGGCTATTTGGACATTTATAGGGGTTAGGGCAAGTAAAGGTGCGTGGGGGACACTGCCTTCAAATCAACTATATTCGGAAGGGGCTACTGTTACTGGAGTTACATTTGATAATTATTCATTTGACGGTATTCCTGACGTATATATATCTCTATCATTACATTATCCTATACCACAATCAGAGCCTGGAGTAGGAAGTGATTGGAGAACATATTGGAAATTAGCTGATAAAGATGACCCTGAATACTACAGCGTGTTCACACTTGCATTTAATGAGTTATCAAACGGATTCAGTACATTCTACTCTCACCTTCCAAAGACATACCTAAAGTGGAAGAACAAGTTCCTGAGTTCTCACCCAACAGAAAGAAGTGAGATTTACGAACATAGATATGGATACGACAAGTGGTACGAGTATGAGGGTGCATGGAAAGAGTCAGAACCGTATCTTGAGGGCGTAGTTAATCCATTCCCAGACCAGTCTAAGAAGTTTGTCGCTATTCAGGCACTTACCGACAATGTTCCTGACAGAATAGAATTAATAACTAAAGACCATGAGTCATTCTTAGTTTCTTCTGACTTTGACCCTGAAGACGATGCTTGGAGAACTCCTATTAAGAACGACATACTTACAAGTCAGACAGGTGACCCTAACGATGACACAGAATCACTTGTAGGCTCTTACATGAGAGTGAAGTTTAAGTTCTTCAACGGTGCTTACAACAAGATGAACAACTTGGTAGTCAAGGTAAGGCAAAGACTTAGAAGAACTCAGTCATAGATTGTATGTTGTTTTTTGTATCTTTGAAGTTAGTCTATAACTAAACTTCAAAGTATGGCTTGGATTGGTCCAGTGGTTCAGGGTGTTACGGGTCTTGCCCAAACGATAGCAGCGTCAGCAGCAGCTAAAAAACTTCCTGACGCTCAAAAATACGAGGCTACTCCTCAAATGAGGAGAGCTGAAGCTATGGCTGAAAGAAGAGCCGAGCAGGGGATGTCTGCTGCTGAACGTGCTGCATTTGAGCAAGGTATGGCTCGTAGGACAGGTGCTGCTGAACGTGCTATGAGAAACATTGGGATGTCTGGAATCGCTCAAGGCGTTTCAAACATCTTCAATATAGACGCTATGAATCAGTTCTCTGCACAAAGCGAGGCTGAACGCAGAAAGGGCGAGGCTATGTATGCAGGTATTGCAGGTCAAATGCAAGGCATACAAGACAGAGAGACTTCATCGTTCAATCAAATGCTACAACAGCAAAGAACAGCACTTGGCGGTGCTGCGGCATCTGGTATGAAGAACATTACAGGGGCTTTCGGTATGGCAGCGCAGGCTGCAAACACCAATAAACTTGCAGAGGCTTACGCAAACTCAGGAACAGGGGCTGACCCTATGGGTAAGATGGCGATGGCAGAAGCACCAACTCCTGGTTTACTTCCTTCGGTAGACACAAGCGCACCGCCAGCTATCCCTGCTGGAGCAGGTTCCCCTGGAATTACGTTTGACCCTTATGCACCTACAATGCAATCATATCAATTACCAACTGATCCTCTTGGGGCTCCTCAAATCCCATATTCAGCAGGAGGTGCTGGTTATGGTGTATCAACAGACCCAGGTGCTTACGGAGGTATGCCAGGAGCAATGCAGCCAAATCCATTTGCAGGTTTCAATAGTTCTAATACTGAAGGCATTAATTCGCCAATGTCAACATCTGAATATCAGCAGCAACAACAAAATAATTTTCAAAATACGATGTCAAGAAATCCATACGGATCTCAACATAACATGACTAACTACTAAGAGCTGAAATATTAAAAAAATAACATGGCAAAAGGAGGAGCTTTCGGCAACCCACTAACTACAGGTATAGCACTGAACTTCGAGGTCGATATGACCCCGTATCGTCAGATGATGCAAGACAATCTTAAATTCGCACAGACACAGGCTGGGGAGAGAAAGAAGAAAGAGAAAGAGTTTCAGGACATACTAAAGAATATAACTTTAGACACAAGCAAGATTCACGAGCGTTACAAGGATAACGCTATGAGTGAATATGCCTCTACTATTAATGACGCTATGGCTATGCATAAGGCTGGAGATATATCCAGTATGTACAAAAGAATGAACAAGTACAGGTCAGACATGAATAGCTATGTTGCTTCCACTCAAGACTTCAATAACTACAAAAAGTCAAAGGGGGACAAGACATTCAGGAACGAAGCGGCTATCGCTGCTATGGATAATGTTGAGGGCGTGTCTGACGAGCAGCTAATGAAAGACTATCAGACCGATGTAGGGTACTCTAACGGTCTTTTCAACTTTACAGTTATAGATAGACCTGACGTAATAGGACACGGAAATAAAGTTCTACAGGGCGTAGACAAGGAATATGTAAGAGATGACAAGGGAGAGATAGTAGCTACCGAAACCTTCGGAGACAAAGGGACTAAGCTTTACAAGACATCTATTAAAGATCCAGAAAACTTTATCAAGGGGGAAGCGGCTTTTCTTTTAGGGAGTGCTGGAGGAAGTAGGTTACTTATGGATGAGTATGGACTCACGCCAGATCAGCTTGATGAAGTTGATCCTGCCACTGGAAGGCAAAAGATAGACTTGGCGGCTGAAGACTACATTAGAAACACATTCTCTCCAAAGCTATACGGTGAGAAAGAAAAAGATCCATACAAGCCATCAACGGCAGAATACAAAGGCTGGTCGTTCGGTGGAGGCGGAGCTAAGTCTCCTAATTGGGAGGTCAACAAGGTTTCAAACATCCCTGTCTCTCTGACAGACGAGGTAGGTGGATCTCTCTCTGGATGGAAGGTGGACTACATCAAACAGTCGGGAGTATCTGAGATAGAAAGAAATATAGAGTTGGGCAAAGGGTCTTATTTTGCTGAAGGCGGAAGTAAGATACAGAAGGTTTCTGACGCTGCTAGTGGATTAGGTAAGATAATAAAAGGAACTCCTGCTGGCGTATATGTAAGAGATGACAAGGAGGGAGGTCAGCTTTGGGTTGCGTATGAGACTAACTACATACCACCTACAGACAAACTTATGGAGGGATTTGGAAGGTATTACGACCCTAACAAAAAGGATAACAATGGTAATACAATCACAAAAGAGGAGCAAAAGCAAGCTTTTATGGCTACTCGTATGTCGGAAGACAAAGACCTTGTAAGTAAAACAACAAAGAGAGTTGTCTACGTTCCTATAAAATCAGATAGCGAGAAGATAGAGTTCAGGACAACTATGGGTATGTCTTCAGATGAGTTTAATAAATTAACTGATATGATAGGGGTTTCTTCTTCGACAGGAACATCATCGATAACGGCAAGACAGAAATCTGCACTTGATGCTTTTGCAAATCAAAAGCGCAGACAACCCACAGCAAGTGAAAGACAACAAATTCTTAAAAAATATCAATAATGCCGCAGGAAGAAAATGAGTTTGACTTTTCAGACATTGTAGATAACAGTGTTGAAGGTGATGTTTCTGAAACTGAGTTTGACTTTTCAGACATAGTTGAAGACACTCCTGACGTAAAAAAAAAGGACAGACCGAACCGACTCAGGACACTCCTTTACAAGGTCTTGGAGGTTCTTCGGAAGAGTCTACACAATCTCCTTCGGTTGGTCAGGGCGTACTTAGAGATGTAGAACAAACTCAGCCTACGGGCGAAGAGTTTATTTCTCAAGCTTCAGACCTTACAAGACAGCCTTCACAAACAGAGCCGACAAGAGTGTCGGGTGCTGGCGGTACTTTTGTAACAAAGGAAGACGCTGCACCTATAATCGGATACGAGGAGAACCAAAAGGCTCTTTCCGATATAGATAATCAGATATCCAACAATCAGCAGCAGGGTAGATTTATAGACCCTACAAGGCAGAAGAGATTAAAGGAGCTTCAGGCGGAGAGAGATATTCTTAAAAAGAGATCCGATCAGCTTATATCAGAGACAAATAAAGATGTAAGCGGAATAATATCTAAAGGTATAGGCGATGATTGGGAGGACTTCACCAACGAGCTTGGAGATATAGATGTAAGTAAGATAGGTGACTTCGCAAGGCAGGAGGCGTTAAACTACGGTCTGCCTGAAGACGGCTACTTCTTCGAGAGGGTTAAGAACGCTGCCAAGTCAAAGGTTGAGATGGAGAAGATATCTCCAACTACAGAGTCATTCTTTCTTGGAGAGGGAGATAGAAAGGGAACCTACGAGGAGATGTACGGTGTTAAGCCAGGCGATGACGCTGAAAATATGCTGTCGAGAGAGGATACGAGAAAAGCTCTCGGACTATCTAAGCTTGACGCTGAGTTTTCTAGTCAGATGGCTCAACTGAATAGCGATATATCTCGATCAAGCACCGAAGACATAGAGAGAATATCTGAAGAAAGGTACGGTCAACCTATAGAGGACTACGTATCTCAGCTAGGTCAAGGCTACGAGTCGGAGTCTAAGGCTATAGAGAGCAGATACTCCTCGCTTATTCAGGACGGAAACTTTGTAGGTAGTCAGGATCAGTACGATTCCTACCAAAAAGAGTTGCAGTCCGTTAGAGAAGTGTACGAAGGTCAGGTTAATGACGTTGTGTCTCAGAACATGAGAGATGTAGCCGCTGTAAATAACAAGGCTAACAGAAGGTTTAATAGACAGCGTGACGAGATACTTCAAGCCTATAAGACAGAGTACACGGACAAGGCTAAAGGAATAAATCCCATCCTTCAGGAAAGATACCAAAAGGCGTACAACAAGGCTCTCGACAAGGCTATGGAGGTCGAGAATGTCAAGAAGGAATCCAGGGCGATGATTAGAGGAAAATTGACTACTGGAAGTTTTACAGGGGGGCTTCTTGCGTCTGGACTTGCGGCTGGAGCGTCTGGTCAGATGTCTTCTATATTAAGGTCTATGGGTATGAAGGAAGGTGCTGAGTTCTTTGAGCAGGCTGCTGTAAACTTCGATATAGGCGATACAGAGATAAAGGGCTGGAAAGATATATTAGACCCAATAAAACTCGTCAAATCTACGAGCTTTACCATTGGGGGCATGGCTCCAATGCTTGTAGCAAGTGCAGGTGTAGGTGCTGTGACAGGAGGTGTTGGCGGTGGAGCTATGCTCCAAACGCTAGCTGCTGGCGGTGCTGGATGGGGGGTTGAAACCATATCTATAACGCAAGACGCATACGACCAAAAATTCAAGGAGACAGGTAGCGTAGCGAAGGCTGAAGAGGCTGCTAACAAGTCTTTCAACGGTCAGGTTATGCTTATGCCTATGTACGCCCTTGAGATGGTTCCTTTCTTTGGAGATGTGGCTGGTAAGCTCGCTAAGATTGGGATGAATAATGCCCCTGCAAGGTTTATAGCTGGAGGGGTCATGGAGACAGTTTCAGAGCTTGGTCAGGAATACCCACAGCAGCTTTTCGAGCAAGCTATAGCTGACGATAAGGAGCTTTCGGCAGCGTTCGACTATGCGAGCGTAGAGGGATTTGAGAGTACCGTGTTAAATGTAGCCCCTACAACATTTTTATTGGGAGGCGGTGGAGCCGCTACACAGAAGGGAGAGACATCTAAGGAGGATATGGCTAAGGCTCTCGCTATGAAGGTGAACATAGGAGAGCTTACAGAGACAGCTATGGAGCAGAAGATGCTTTCAATGACCGTCAACGCTGGAGAAAAATTTTCAAAGGCGTTTGTAGCCACTCAATTGATGGAGGGCAATATAACCGAAGAGCAAGCTGAAAGGGCTACATCGGCTATCGAGAGTAGTGTATCTACCATTGAGAAAGGAAAGGAGTACAATTTAGACAACAAGAATAATTACATTCTCGCTACCCTCGACTTAAAGCTAAAGGCTGCAAAAGCAAAGGCTGAGTCAGAGTCAGACCCTATGATGAAGGGCATTGCCGAGAGTAAAGTTAAGAAGATAGAGAAGCAAGCGCAGCAACTTATGGAGACAGGTAATGTTGACGTTGCCCTTGTTACCTACCCAGATGGGAGCTTTGATATCCTTACTCACGATGAAGCAAGGCTTGCCATGTCTAAGGATGAGTTTATGGAGTCATTTTCAAGCGGAGACTTAAAGGTCGAGGCTATGGGTGAGAGTCAGGCAAAGCTTATGTCTGAACTTCAAGAGAAAGCCAAGGCTATGGAGCCTGAAGCTGCTCCTGTCGAAGAAAAACCAACACCAAGAGTGTTTGAAACCCCTACAGATGAAAAGTACGCTGTAGTAAACGAAGGCAAGGGAGAGGGAGACAGGGTTCTTACACGCCAGGAATACGATGAGTATGTTGCTCCTGCCCAAGAAAGACAGGTAGCTGTAAATAAAGGAGATAAGATACAATTTTCTTCTGATGGTCAAGTCTTTGACGGTGTTGTAACAAGGCAAACAGAGGACGGTGTTTACATAGAGAGCGATGTATCTGGAGAGGAAACTTTAATACCAACAAATAAAGTAATTGCAACTGCCGATATGGGTATAGTTGCTGGCGATAGTGTATTTATTGAAACTGAAGGAGGTCCTGTATTAGGTAAAGTAAAAAGCATTACAGACACTGAGATTGAAATAGACAACCCAGACGTTCCTGGTCAAACAATGACAGTCGATAGGAACAAGGCAAGAAAAATAAAAGAAGGAAGCGAAGTACAGTACAATGTCGAAGGAGAGCTTGAAACATTTAAGGTAAAAAGAATTGATGGCGATCAGGTCGTGGTTGAAAATCCTGACGCTCCTGGCTCAGAAATATCTCTATCGGCAGAAGAGGTTATATTAAAAGACCCATTTAAAAGGACTAAAGATGATACGCAAACTACCGAACAAGAAGGTGTGGGTACTGAAGAGCAAGTCGGGGAAGAAGGAGCTGGGCAGGTTCAAGAGACTGAAGTCAGCCAAGAAGAGGGAGCAGCAGATCCAGTACTTCAAGAGGAAGAAGAAGTAGAAAGTACCACAGAGAAGGAGCTTGACGCTATAGATAAAGAGTTGAGCGACCAAGGAGTTGTAGAGGGCGCACTTACAGGTCGTTCAAGAAAGAGAAAGGTCGTTAAGGCTGTCAGGAACGGCATCAAGGCTATATCGAAGGCACTTCCTAACGTGACAATAAAACTGTACGAGACTCAGGCAGAGTTTGAGGAGGCTACAGGTAAAAAGGGGAATGGATACTACAACTTTAAGGAGAAAAGCATAAACATAAACCTTGATACGGCTAACGCAAGGACGGTAGCTCACGAGATATTTCACGCATTCTTATTCAATAAAATATCTACAAACGAAGAAGCTGCAAGCATATCTGCAAAGTTATTCTTAGAGCTTAACAAGGTAGAGGGAGATAACGCTAAACTCGTGAAAGAGCTTAGTGATTTCGCCAGTATGTATGAGGAGGAAGGGATCGGTGTTATGACCGAGGAAATGTTAGCCGAGTATCTTGGAAAGGTAGCCGAGAACTACGACTCTCTATCTGCAAAGGGAAAGAGAGCTGTAAGAGAGTTCGTAAATAATATGCTCGAACTTATAGGTAAGGCAAACCCAGAAACGAAAGGGTTCCTGCCGTCAAGAGTCTCTGGAAACGAGGTTGTAGATATGCTACTTGGAATAGGAGAGAGAGTTGCGGCTGGAGAGGTTATCGAGGCTGAACAAGTTGAAGGTCTTTTCACTCCTGAGATCAGTGTTGAAGTTTCTGAGTCTTCAGAAATGACAGGTAGAGAGCAATTAAATCCTAAAGAGGTTAAAAGCAAAAATGTAAAAGGTAAGAAAGTTGGTAAAGGCTTATCTGTAAGGCAAGTAAAAGGTCAAAAAGTAAAAGAAGGAATTGATAATATATCGGTAAAAAAAGCAAGAGAAGCTAATCCTAAACTTTACATAAAGAACGCTAACATCTTAAAAGATTATGATATAGTTAAAGGTGTAAATAAATTTAGAGATATTCAAAACTTAAAACAAGCTGATGAGGTTTACGATATTTTTGTAAATGAAGCTGCCGAAAACCTTATATATCTTCACGATAAATTCAACCAAGACTTGCTTGATTACGCTACACTATGGTACGATGGTGCGAATCAAATAGCCCAAGAACTTGCCTCTGAATTTAATATATCGTTAGAACAAGCTGCTGGAATTATTGCTGGACAGTCTCCTCAAAAAGATTGGTATCAAAATGTCCGTCTTGCAGAGATGGTTTTGGAGCAATTCAAATCTAATCCTGTTTTTACTCAAGAAGCTCTTGATTTTCAAAAAGAAATAAACGAAAGAGGTTATAAAGACAAGTCTGGAGATAAGTTAAGAAAAGCAAGAGAAAGGGGTGATAAGCTAATTGCTGCTTTAGAATCTTTTGTAGGTCAAAATCTAAACGACATTCCTGATGCTTTTAAACCCTATGTTGTTAGAACTACACAGGAGATTTCTGGCAGCAAGGATTATGACGTAATAAGTCCTGACGGAAGAAAGGTAGGTCTTGCTAAAAAGAATGACGGTTCAAACGCTAAAGTCGCTTGGGGGGCTTATAATGAGATAGGTAAAGCAGTATCAATATATCTAAACGGATCTCAAAAGAATATATCAGATCAATTAGGTGTTTATCACAAAATACGTAACTTCTTTAACAATATATCAGACCCTATGTCTGAGGATAATGACGTTACAATGGACACTCACGCAGTTGCTGCTGCGTTATTAAAGCCTCTTAGTGGTAAATCAAAACAAGTAGGTCAAAATTTTGGTGCTAAAACATCTAATTCGGGTCCACTTGGTCTTAAAGGTGTTTATTATGCATTTGCAGATGCTTATGTGAAAGCAGCTAAAGAAAAAGGTATATTGCCAAGAGAGATGCAGAGCATTACTTGGGAAGCTGCAAGAGGATTATTTACAGACTCTTACAAAGCCAACAAGGCTAATGTTAAAGAAGTAAACGATATATTTAAGGATTACACTAACGGTAAAATAACTAAAGATGAGGCAAGAGAAAAAGTACTCGAAGCAGCAGGAGGAGTCAACGACCCAACTTGGTCAGGACCTATTCTATCAGAGCTTGGAAAAGATTCTAAAAAGAAAGCCGACACTGGAAGACTACCTGGAGATGAGCGAGGTGGTAAGCGGTCAGAAGCTAAACCCAGAGACAGAGGAAGAGATACGGGAGATGTATCGGGCGTAACTGGTAGAGATCAGAAAACAAAGGTAAAAACTCCTACCGCCAAGAAACCTGGCGTATCGCCTACTCAGCCGTTCGCAGGTAGAGAGCAGAAGACAGCGGCAGAAGTTTATTCAAAAATAGGGATGAACGAAGATCAAGTAGGGAAATGGAAAGAAAATAATAGGAAAAACTTTAAAATGCCTCATCCAAAAGAGGCTATAGATGCAGTAAAAAAGTACGCAGAAGGAAAAATATCCCTCAAAAAATATAATGAGGTCATAAAAAAAGTAATGCCTATCGTGCCTTACGATTCAGTTCCAATTCCAGCTTCATTAAAAGACATAGCTCTTTCTTTAAGATCTAATAAACTAAAAAGTGGTATAATTGGTCTAAATGCGTCTATTAAAGAAGGGGAGATGGTTTCTTCTCGTCTTGATATCCCTGCCTATATGGATTTCGGTATATATGTAGATACTATACACGGACCAAAAGGAAAAGGAGTCCTTGGGTACGGTCAGTCCGTTGCTTTAAAAAACGTAACATTTGGCAGTAGTGCTATTAAGGCTTTAAAAGTAGCGTTAGGTGAACAATCAAAGTCCCCGTTTGCTGTAATGGAAGGTGCTTATAAAAATGAAAGCACTGAAAGCGCAGTAAAAAGGGCAGAAGAGGCTCTAAAAAGTGATGAGTGGGTTCAGGTTGGATTCAACCCTTACAGACACGCATACTTCTACGACAAGGCAAATAGCAATCCTGTGGTGAGTGCTAAAGAAGTTATTCAGGTTGGTCCTTTGGTAATGGCTAAAGGGGTAGTGTACGGTAAACCTTTAGAATCGACAGACAAAAAAACAGGTGAAATAGTAAGATTCCAAAAGGATGAAAGTGACTTACTTGCTCCAAACGGGGAGCCGTCTAATCTTACTCCCCAACAGTATGAAACAGTACGTACTCCTGCGTTCAAGAAGTGGTTCGGTGATTGGGAGAATGACCCGAAGAATGCCAGTAAGGTTGTCGATAAGAATGGTGAGCCGTTGGTTGTTTATCATGGAAGTGTATCTAAAAATCTTGAGGTATTTAACAAGGGGGAGAAAAAAAACTACAATACTGTTGGTGACCCTGATGGGTTCTATTTTACAAACAATAGAAACATAGCGTACAATTATACCCAAGAAATGAGGGAGGATATTACGGACAGAACCCCAAGGAAAAAGGGGAAAGTTTATTCTACCTTCTTAAACATTAGGAACCCTCTTGATGTTACTGACGCTATTGCTAAAAACGACTCTAAAAGAAGAGATAGAAGAAAACCATATCAAAAGTTCAAATTAGAAGAATATGCTAAATTTGACGCTGAAACAAATGACGGATATATAAATGAGTACTCTGAGTCACAAAATGAGTATATAGCAACAAGCTCCAACCAAATCAAACTCGCAGACGGCAGCAACAAGACCTTTGATCCTGACAGTCCAATTATTAGACTCCAAAAGGATGAAAGTAATCCTCTTGGAAATTATGAGATGCAAAAAAATGCCCTAAAGGGTAAGATAAAGGCTATCATAGACTTCAAGAACAAATACGGTAGGTACTTTAACGTACAGAAGGAGTTCAACGATCAACGTCACATGGACAACTACATCTCCTTGATGGAGCGTAAGGGCAACAAAGAGATCGGAGTAGAAAGAGTTGCCGAGGTTCCTGACGTATCACCTACTCAGCCGTTCGCAGGTAGAGAGCAGAAGAACGCACCACTGTTTAGCGGTAAGAATAGAAAGATAGTAGACCTGGCTAATAAATACATAGCCAAGAAAGGTCTTGCAGCACCTCAAGATACAGAGATAAGAAGGCTCAACACAGAGTACTCTAAGGCTATGGCTGATGTGTACGAGGCTGCTAAAAATACACCTCTCGACAAGGATGTTCAAAGAGCTTACAAGGCACTAGCAAAGGAGTCGAAGGAGCAGTTTGAAGTACTAAAGAAAGACGGATACGTGGTAGAGCTTTGGGATGGGGCTAACCAACCTTACGAGAACTCTACAGAGATGGTCGAAGACCTAAAGGACAACAAGCACCTGTACGTATTCTCTACAGAGGAGGGCTTTGGAGAGTCAGGAATAACGCCTCAAGAGAGAGAGGAGAACCCTATGCTCGCAGACTCTGGATACAAGGACGCAAACGGCAAGAAGCTTCTAATGAACGACCTTTTCAGGTTCGTACACGATACCTTCGGACACGGTAAGCTTGGAAATAGCTTCGGTCCTGTAGGCGAAGAGAATGCTTGGTACGTACACAGTCAAATGTTTAGCCCAGATGCAAGGAGAGCGATGACCTCTGAGACAAGAGGGCAGAACTCTTGGGTAAACTTCGGTCCTCAACTTAGAGACAAGGACGGATCGCTACCTAAGAAGGGAGACAAAAACTACGTACCTATGTCTCAAAGAGAGTTTGCACCTCAAAAGAACTTCCTATTTCCAGAGGAGTATGTCTTCGATAGACCTAACACTCAAGGCAGGTTCGAGGGAAGAGAGCAGAAGGTTAAGGTAGATAAATCTACCATCAAGAAGAACGTAATAGCTGCCGTTGACTTCATAAAGAAGGCGGCACTGAAGGTAGAGGATGGTGTAACTCTAAATATAGACGGGACGAGGTACGATGGCGGTGGTCTTGTCGTTCCTATCTCGTCCATGAACGTAGAGCAAGGCACTTTAAAGCCATCCTCTGTCGCTGACTTTGTCGAGATGAACAAGGGCAAGCTATCTAACGACACCTTCAAGCTCGGTCTTTACAAGTTTCCTAAAGAGAGTACGGTATCTATAGATCTTAGCGTTATAGTTCCTAACGAGAACAGAAAGCTCGCTATAAGTGTAGGCAAAAAGCTAAATCAGGAGTCACTGTTCGACCTCGACAGTGGAGAGAACATCAAGACAGGCGGAACAGGTCAGAACACTGTAGAGCTTACGGACGAGCAGGCTGCTGAGTTGGCAACGAGCCTGGCTGAAAATAAGGAGCCAGAGTTCCTCGGAAGAGAGAGTAAGAGCAAGGAGAAGAAGCGTGGCTTCTTAGGCAGGAATATTGAGAAACTAAAGTTCGCATCAAACCTATCTGAGTCTGTATTTGAAGATCCAGAGGCTTTCTACGAGCCGCAGGTGCTTGCAGAGATAAAGGAGAACGCAAAATATATGTCAGACTCCGAGCTTGTAGAGGCTATGTCTCTCGATGGTCTTAACTCCATAATGAACATAAGCGGCTCTACCAACACCAACATGGCTGTACTTGCCGCTGCCGAGCTTATCAATAGAAAGTTAGCGGCAGATCAAGATGTAGAGTCTGTAGTCTTACAGCTAAACAAGATGGGTACGGCTGTAGGTCAGTTAATGAGACAGTTCGGTGAGCTGAAGAAATCTACACCTGCTGGATATATGCTCGCTGTAGAGAGATTGGCTGAGAAGAATAATATAAAACTCAACGATATCGACAAGAAGAAGATATCTAAACTCATACAGGCTAAGACGGATCTTATAAATGACCTTAACGAGGCTACAGAGAAGAGGCTCGATCCTAACCTATCCTTAGACGAACAAAAGAAGCTCGATAAAGAGATTAAGAAGATAAGCAACGAGCTTTACAAGGTAGACTCTGAGCTGAACAGATTCGTTCAGACGAAGATACCTTTAAAGTTGACCGATACGCTGATTCAGATAATGCAGGGAAACCTACTTACATTAGGCTCTCTTGTGGTTAATATAGTGGGAAATATAACTCAACTTGGTCTTTCTCTTCCAATTAAATTAACTGCTTCATCATTTGATTTTTTAAGAAAGTTCATTATAGGCGGAGAGAGAACTACTAGCTTTAGCATTCCTGCCTATTGGTACGGTGCTAAGTCCTTCGCAAAGGCTCTACCAGACGCTGCGAGGATTCTTTTCTGGAAAGGTCCGAGAGGTGACTACAACGAGATGTTGAAGGGCGAGATAAACAACGGTCTTCTCGGTATTAGGGCTTGGATGGCATTGATGTCTAAAGGGGGGATGCCAGAAGTGGCAAATATGTCAAAATTTGACAAGCTATTATCAAAAATAAGTAAAGATCTTGGAGAGAAAAAGTTTTTTGCCAAGGCTGATGTGTTTCTAAGTATTTTATCTCAAGGGACTTTCGGTATTCCTGCCGACATTATGTTCAGAGCGTTACAGGCTGGCGATGTAATATTCAAAAGACCTTACAGGGATATGTCTCTTTACGAGATAGGCAAGAGAAAAGGTCTTTCAGGCGAGAGGCTTGAAAGTGTACTCAAGTATCCGAGCAAGAAAGAACTCGATATGGCTGAAGAGATAGCTAAGGAGGGGACATTTCAGGAAGACTCAACACTTTCCTCTCTTTCAAAAGAAGGGGTAGATTTTCTGTCTAAATGGGCTTCAAAAGCACCTTATGTGGGTAATGTTTTGAAGCTTTTAGTAAGGTCTAAATTTCCTTACGTTAAGACACCTGCAAATATCGCAAGCTTCACCTTTAAAATGTGCGTTCCAGAGGTTGCATTTGCTGCCTCTGCTGTGTATTTATCTAAAGGAGACAATAGAAAGGCGGCTCTTAACTTTGGTATAGGTGTGACTGGAGCGATGACTTCTACGGTTGCCGCTGGACTTGTTGCGAATGGTCTTGCTCAATCAATGGGCGATGATGATGAGCCAGAGGTTAGAGGCATGAAATTCGCAGAATTTCCTCCAGGTACAATGAATAGGAGCGCACTAAATAGGGTTCTTGATTACATTAAAGAAGGCTACGGTAAGGGTGGGGCTTCCGAAATGGGAGATAGGTTTAATCAATTCCTTACAGGCGATATACCTAAAAGTGTAACAGATGTAAGACCTGGAGAGGATGAATTTGTTAGTTATCTTAAACTTGGAATGCCTGGGTTTGTTTTGGGGGTGTATTCTATGGAAGAAAGGGATACTGTTAAGGATAGGGCTATAAATGCTAAAAAGGATGATATAACGAAAATGCTTTTTACAGAAGCCATAAGGCTACCCCAATCAATAAGATTCGTTACGCAGCAATCTTTTCTTCAGGGGACCGCTGACCTTATGAAGACAATGACCTTTAAAGAAGGCGCAATTAGAGATTGGTCGGTAAACACAGTAAGAACTGTTAGTTCGATAGCTTTACCTAATCAACTTGCATCTTTTGCGAGAACACAGAGAGATTATCTTCCAGATTATAGATCAGATGACGCTTGGACTCAGATAAAAAATGTCCTTGACGATAAGATATTTTTCCTTAGAAAAGAAACTCCTATGAATCAAATACGTGTAGATATTTGGGGTAGGAGTATAGATCAGACTCCAGAAGGGGCTAATCGATATATGTATCACCTCGGTCTTGATCCTTTAAGAAAGACAAAGCCAAGCGAGGACTTGGTTAATTCTGAAATTTTAAATCTGGCTGTTAAAACAAAATCATCTAAGGCTTACCCTAAGTTTATAAACGATGTTGTTAAAAGTTACTACAAACCAACAGGGAAATCTGAGGATTTTATATTAAATAAAGACCAAGTAAATAAGCTTCAGAGAATTTACGGACAGAGAAACTACGAAAAAGTTAGAAGGTTAATATTGGATGGTAATGACAATGTAAAACTTGAGTGGGAGTTCATGGACGATGAGACTAAATTGAACAAACTTTCAAAAATATACTCAGAAACCAAGAAGGATAAGGAATTTGAGGATGAGAAAAAAAGAATACTTACCGATATAGTCGTAGGCTTAGGTCGCTAAGTAACAACGCTCCTGACACACACAATGTTATATCCTCAAAATTCCGTACCTTTGAGATATGCCAAAGGATGCGTGTTATAAAAAAGTCAAGGCGAAGTACAAGGTATTCCCAAGCGCACGAGCATCTCAGGCTATTGCCAAATGTCGAAAGGCAAGCGGCACAGTTAAAAAGGGTAAGAAGGGGGCGAGCTTAAAAAGGTGGGCAAAGGAAAAATGGGTTGATACCCGAACAGGTAAGGCTTGTGGTTCTGGCGGTAAGAACGAGTATTGCAGACCTACCAAGCGTGTTTCTAAGAAGACTCCGAAGACTAAATCGGAAATGTCTAAATCGGAACTCGCAAGAAAGAAGAGGGAGAAGGCTAAGAAGGGCATGGGTAAACGAGTAAAAGCTGTAAAGCGTGGCAGAAAAAAGTAAACATAGCAGAGCGAAAGCTACTATGAAGCGTTTGGGGATTAGTGGCTTCAATAAGCCTAAGAGAACCCCGTCTAACGCTAAAAAAAGCCACATAGTAATGGCTAAAGAGGGCGATAAGACCAAGCTAATCCGTTTTGGAGAGCAGGGTGCATCAACTGCTGGCAAGCCTAAGAAGGGCGAGTCAGACAAGATGAAGAAGAAACGTGCGAGTTTCAAAGCTCGTCACGGAAGGAACATAAAAAAAGGCAAAATGTCTGCCGCCTATTGGGCTGACAAAGTTAAATGGTAAAGATATGGCTTACGGTAAAAAAATGTCTGGAAAAGCATCTTCAATGAAGAGCAAGTGCGCTAAATGCAAAAAAATGGGCAAGAAATCTTGCAAGTGTAAAAAACGATAAGCAATGCCTATATCACAATTACAATTCGATGTATGTGTGGACTGTTCGAGTAATAAATACTCGGTAACTGATACATCTTCAGGGTCACCATACTCAGTAACTGCCGAAACATTTACGATAACTTATCCAGGTGATGATAG
>Ga0213869_10001113_pt1 | contig 20682 bp, 16 predicted proteins | sample PICome_10_FD_160083 | JGI IMG/M metagenome (GOLD analysis project Ga0213869, IMG submission 160083) | Coastal seawater microbial communities near Pivers Island, North Carolina, United States - PICO132 | ecosystem: Environmental > Aquatic > Marine > Coastal | place: USA: North Carolina...
ATACACTCTGATGCAATTGTTGGTGTCGATCTGTTATCTAAAGGTATGTCTATGCCGCAAAAATTTGGTGCAGCTTCTTCTTATGGTAAGAAATATTCGTTAGGTAACTTGTTGCTTATTGATGACACCGCGGATGCAGACGCATCTAATGATCACAGTGGCAAAAAAGCACAGGAGGAGATTACATCAAAAAAATCTGCTTTATACGCTAAAGCATTAAAGTTCATTGAAGGAGGCGGAGACCTAGAGGCTATATCTAAAAAGTACAAAATGACAGCTATAGTTAAAAAAGGATTAGAAGCTGCGATGCCTACTAAAACCGAAACACTATAATGACTAAAGCCGAGCAGAAAAAAGTAATTGAATTACTTAGAAGCGATGCAGAATATTATGACGGAGTAGGTAAACAATATAGATCTAACTCCGATATATATAAGTTGCTTAATGATCCTGAACAGTTTGGTAAACCAACAGAACAAAATATAAATTTTGTAATCGGTGGTTACATTCATACTGCAATACTAGAGCCAGAAAAGCTAGAAGCTAATTACCCAGTATCAGAAGGTACAAGTAGATTAACAAAAGTATACAAACAAGATGTTGTAGACAACGACGGCAAGATGATGATCTTACGTAAGGAAGTTGACAAATGCAACGAAATGATTAATAAAATTAAAAACAATTCAGTATGTCAATCCTTATTAGAAGGCAAAGAAGTTATATACGAAGAGCCTGGTATCAAAGAAATAGATAACACCTGGTGGAAAGGTAAAGCCGATTGCATTAACAAAGACCAAGCCTTAATAGTAGATATAAAAACTACTGGAGATATTAGTAGATTTAAAAAGAGTGCTAACATATATAACTACGACAGTCAAGCGTACATATATAAAGAGATATTTGGATACGATTTAGTATTCCTCGTAATATGCAAAAAGACACATCAAATAGCTATATATGATTGCTCTGAAGAATTCTACAATAGAGGCCAGCAGAAAGTTAAAGCTGCCGTAGAAGCGTACGAAACGCTTATTAATGATCCGCTGTTTGATCTTAAAGACTATGTTAAGACTGATACATTATAGTTGCAGACTAATTACGATCAACAAAAGATAATACACATGAATCCAATTAAATTTTTTAAAATGAAACGAACACCAAAACAAACCTGCTCTGTGACAGGTATAAAAACCGCAGTGAATAATTTTTATAATAACCAAACTCATGTAAAAGCCGTTGACAACATTCGACGAAACACGGGCGCGACAAAAGAACAATTAACTAGAATGTTTAACCAATTACAAACGTATTAAATTATGGCAAGTATTATGAAGGCAAACATAGATCTAAGTAAAATCCCTAAGGATAAGATCTATAAAGGAAAGAAAGGTAGTTATCTACCTATTACAATTACAATCAACGATGAGCTTGGAAATTATGGAGACAATGGTCCTATAATAGTAGAGCAAACAAAAGACGAGCGTGACGCTAAAGCAGACAAAGTTTACCTAGGTAATGTAAAAGTTGTTTGGACTAACGGCACAAACGTAGATGCAGCCCCCAGAGAGGGTGGCGGTCAACAAGCTGCTCCAGCTCCGGCTGCGGTAGAAGATGATTTACCTTTCTAATGGCAGAGCAATGCGAAATGTGCGGCGAGGTTATGACTAAGTGTGACTTTGAATATTGCGACATCTGTCCAGAATGCTTAGAAGGAAATTAATCTAATTAAATTTATCGGGAGTATATAGAAATGTATGCTCCCTTTTTTAACCCTTATATATTATGATAGAACAATGGTATCAACAAACTATAGGACAACTGATAAATGAAAAAGCAGGATTAGAAGTAGAGAATACAGATCTAGTAGGATACATACATGCATTACTACAAGAAGATTGTCCGGAAGAATTAAAAAATCAAATTAAAGAAAAAGTATTTAGATAATGGTAACTGAAATTAACGGCTTTGTTATTGAAGAATACAATGTACATAAGCTAGAAGAGAAGTCACAAGGTATATGTCCTATGTGTTCTCACGATCGTAAGCCCAAGAATCAAAAAGCTAAATGTGCTTCTTATGATTGGAAAAGAGGTATTGGTACGTGTCACAACTGCAATAAACCTTTTCAACTGCATACCTTTAAACGCAAAGGCAAGGCAGAGAAAGTATATGAAAAACCTAAACCTTTTGTTAAAACAGAAGTATCATCTAAAGTAGTTGAATGGTTTGAATCCAGAGGTATAAGTAAAGAAACACTGGAAGACGTAAAAGTTACTGAAGGCATAACATATATGCCTCAAACGCAGAAAAAAGAAAATGCTATACATTTTAATTATTTTATGGGTGGTGAATTAACCAACATTAAATACAGAGATGGCCGTAAGAATTTTAAATTGGTATCTGGAGCGGAAAAAGTATTTTATAACATAGATGCTACTGTTGGATTTGAATATTGTGTAATAGTTGAAGGCGAGATGGATGTGCTAGCATTGCATGAAGCAGGTATAACTAATGCAATATCTGTACCCAACGGGGCAACATTAAACAATAACAACCTTGATTATCTTGATAATTGTATTGATTATTTTGAAGACAAAGAAAAGATTATATTAGCCGTTGACACAGACGATGCCGGATTAGCATTACAAACTGAGTTAATACGTAGGTTAGGGTCTGAAGTTTGTTATATAACAACGTTTGAAGATTGCAAAGATGCAAACGAATATCTACAGAAGTATGGAAAAGAAAAATTATCACAGCGTGTTACAGGAGCAAAGCCTGTACCAATGGAGAACGTTACGACGTTCAGGGATATTGAAGATGAGATCACAGAATTTGTACGCAATGGTTTTACGCCAGGATTTCAAGTTGGTCTTGAAGACTTTGATAATATCTTTTCAACTTATACCGGTCAATTTATTACTGTCACTGGTATACCTTCCTCCGGTAAATCTGATTTTGTCGATCAAATGGTTGTTGGATATAACAAAAGATATAGCTGGAAAACAGCGTATGCTTCGCCTGAAAATGTACCAACCTTTTTGCATGCTCATAAATTAATGCGTAAGCATTGGGAGGGGATGCCTTCTAAAGCAGATATTGGTGGAGATAAATGGAATCAAATTGCAGATCACTGTAATTCAAATTACTTTCACATTGATATGGAAAGATACTCACTAGAGGCTGTACTTAAGAAGGGTGCAGAGCTTGTAAAGCGTAAAGGTATTAAATGTTTGGTAATAGATCCATTCAATAAAGTAAGAGATACAAACGCAGCAAGTGATGATGTAAACCGATACACAATGGATTATCTAACTAAGATAGAAGTTTTTGCTAAGAAGTACGATGTACTTGTATTCGTTGTTGCTCACCCAACTAAAATGTATAAAAATCAAAAGACTGGCGAAATTGATGAGCCTACAATGTATTCTATTAAAGGAGGAGGAGAATGGTACGATGCTAGTTATCATGGACTATTAGTCCACAGAGATTATGAAGCCAATACTGTTAAAGTTAAAGTACTTAAATGTAAATTTCAAAACTTGGGTACTAACGGAGCTGAAACACATTTCACCTGGGAAAACAAAAGTGGTTGTTATATACCACTTAATAAACCAGAAGAAATAGTAATGCCCTGGGAGAATGCCTAAAGTAAAAGCAAGTATGATGGGTAAGCACAACCCAAGCGAAGAAGAGGAAGCTGCAAGACGTTGGTGTATTAATAACAATATAAGAATATCACCCTCGGCAGTAGGAGCTGGAACACCTACAAGATGGATACTAGTACTAGATCTTAACGGTAAAATTGTTAACGGCCCAGATCAATTGGCAAAAAACGAAGTGTGGATTAAAATGTATGAGTATTATATGTATTATTATAAAAAATCAAATCAATGAAAACAAAAGAAGTAACATTTAGAGATCCAATTATTGAGAAAGTATGCGATCAATTAGTAAGCAGATCCGATGTAGGATATAAAAAGTATGGTGTAACTTTAGACGAAGATGCTCCTGATTTACAGAAGTGGTTACAACACTTACAAGAAGAGCTACTAGACGCTGCTAATTACGTAGAAAAACTAAAAAGTGTACTAGGCAATGATTAATATAGAAGAAGAATATAAAGAGCTTATGTCAGAGATTCTACATAAAGGATCTGAAAAGAAAGATAGGACAGGTACAGGCACAAAGTCTGTATTTGGCAGAACTATTAGACATAATATGGATTTAGGTTTTCCTATGCTTACATCAAAAAAAATAAGCTTTAATGCTGTAAGAACTGAAATGCTTTGGATATTGCAAGGCAGAACTGATCTTAAGTATTTAGAAGATAACGGTGTTAAGTACTGGCGACCAGACTACGAACGCTCTGGCAGAACGGATGAAACACTAGGCCCTGTATATGGCAAACAATGGCGAGATTTTAATGGAGTGGATCAACTTTACAAGCTCATCGATGCTATACGCTATAATTCTAATAGCCGTCGCATGATGGTTTCAGCCTGGAATGTTAGCGAACTAAGTGATATGGTTTTACCTCCGTGCCATTACGGCTTCCAAGTTTATGTAAACAACGGTGTTATGGATTTAATGTGGCAACAAAGATCCGCTGATGTTTTTCTTGGCCTGCCGTACGATATTGCAATGTATGGCTTACTACTAGAGATGTTAGCCAAAGGCTCTAATTTGATTCCTGGGCATCTAATAGGACAGCTTGGAGACTGTCATTTGTATAACAATCATTTAGATCAAGCTAAAGAATATTTAAGTAGATCAAGACGGGTTATGCCCTCATTAAAATTGCATGACGGTTTATCTATAGGTCATAACGCCCGTGTATATATTCCAGATGCCAAAGATATTGAATTAATTAAATATAATCCCTTACCTGCTATAAAAGCACCACTAAGTGTAGGTAATTAAACAATTAAATTATGAACAATAAAAGATATTATGTTTACCACGTTCCGGGTAAAAAAATAGGAATGACAAGCAACATACAAAAGCGTGTTATAGAAGAGCAAGGATACGCTGAAAATGAATTTGAAATATTGTTATCAAGTGCGGATATGCAGATAGCATCTGATTATGAAAAGAAATTTCAAAAAGATTACGGTTATAAAATAGATAGACAAACATATCAAGAACTAATGAAATTAAATAATATGAAAAGCGAACAGAAAATAAATGTAACAAATCAAACGACTACATTTCCATGCCCGTTGCATAATCTTAAAAGATATATCACGAGCAAAATGCCTTTATCAATAAATGTAGAGGGTAAATCGGTTGAAATAACTTTGGACAACATAGAAGAGGTTATTGTTAATGCTAAAGTTTCAATGTACAACCCAGAACGAACTTATATATACAATAATAAGCTAGTACAAATAGCGGGTACGGGATCAAACGATTTTAAAAGCATAGCTGTGAACGATCCAACTTATGCTTACGATTATAAACCTACTGCTGCTTGCGGCAAATGTGTATTTCCTAAAATACGTGAATGGGCTAAACAACGTGGTATATTTGATAAAGGTGATGTTAAAACACAATATGTAAAACTTATGGAAGAAGCGGGTGAAGTTGCTAAAGCTTTACTAACTAATGACAAAGCTGAAATAAAAGACGGTATTGGCGATATGGTTGTTGTTTTAACTAACTTAGCGCACCTAGCAGGTTTTACTATAGAAGAATGTATTGACGAAGCATACGATGTTATAAGCAAGCGCCAAGGCAATATGATTAACGGATCTTTTGTAAAGAATGAAACGCTTTAAAAAGTCAAAAAAGAAAGGTCCTGTTCGTGCTAAAAAAGCTAGCGCGGATGGGATTCAATTCCGATCAGGGCTTGAAAAGCACACATACCTAGCGTTAAAAGAAGCTGGTCTATATGAAATGTATGAGGTAGAAGTATTCCAACTTATAGACGGCTTTACACTCCCTAATTTATCTATCGAAAAGCAAGCTAACGGCAAGGGCGAGTTTGTAAATAGGGGTGGCAAAAAAATACTAGGTATTAAATATACACCAGACTTTACAGGATTTGATTATATAATTGAATGTAAAGGAAGAGCTAACGAATCATTTCCATTAAGATGGAAACTATTTAAAAGGTGGTTAGTAAACAACGGTGAAACCAGAACTTTGTATAAACCACAAAATCAAAAAGACGTGGCTATAATGATAAAACTTATATTAGATGGAAGGAAATAAATATAACAAATACTTAGCTAAAAAAGCGTATGGTGAAAGACAAATAAACAGATGGGTAAATTGGTCGTGGAAAAACACAGGCCGTATATCGTGGAAAGAACTAGTAAAAAAACAAAATGAATTTAACATAAAGATCTATTAAGAATGGGATTATTTGATGAAAGAATAGCGTATAAACCTTTTGAGTATCCAGAATACTACACGGAAGGTTGGCTAAAGCAAGCGCAAGCTTTTTGGTTACACACTGAAATATCAATGCAAAGCGATATTAAAGATTGGAACGAGAAACTTACGGATAAAGAAAAACACCTAGTAGGTAATATACTATTAGGTTTTGCACAAACAGAATGTGCTGTGTCAGACTACTGGACACAAAAAGTTGTAGGTTGGTTTCCAAAGCACGAGATACAACAAATGGCTATGATGTTTGGATCGCAAGAAACAATACACGCGGTAGCATACAGCTACTTAAACGAAACATTAAAATTAGAAGACTATGAAGCCTTTTTACACGAACCTGCTACGGCAGATAGATTTGATAACCTGGTGGCATACAGCGGCGATTCTCATGTTGGTATTGCGAAATCGTTGGCGGTATTTAGTGCCTTCGCGGAGGGTGTTAGTTTGTATTCTGCTTTTGCTGTCTTGTATTCTTTTCAGTTACGGAATTTACTTAAAGGAATAGGACAGCAGATGAAGTGGTCAGTAAGAGATGAATCATTACACAGTAAAATGGGATGCAGGCTATTCCAACACATGTGTGAAGAAGATAATCAATTACTACACTTATGCAGAGAAGATATAATAACGGCTGCCGAAACAATGGTTAAGCTAGAAGTAAAGTACATAGATAAAATGTTTGAGATGGGTGATATAGAAGGTATATCATCAAATGATCTTAAGCACTTCATTAAAAAAAGAGCGAATGAAAAACTTGTGGAACTTGGTTATGTCGACCTGGGAAACTATTTTGCGTATGACAAACAAGCAGCGGGTAATCTGGATTGTTTTTATCATCTTACCGGGGGGGTTACTCACACTGACTTTTTTGCGACTAGGCCGACTGATTACTCAAAAGCGGGTGAAGGAGAAGACTTTGAAGATATTTGGTAATAATAAAAATAAATAAATAAATAATATGTGGAATGAAAATTGGGAAAAAAACAAGGATTACCCTGCGTGGGGTGATAACGACGTCTACAAGAAGACTATATCCGGGGGATATCTATTCGACGGAGAAACGCCGAGAGAAGCTTACTTACGCGTTGCTAAAACGGTTGCTCGTAGATTATATAAACCGGAAATGGCACAAACGTTCTTCGAGTACATTTGGAGTGGGTGGCTTTGCCTCGCCTCGCCAGTATTATCTAATACAGGTACTGATCGTGGGCTGCCTATTAGCTGCTTCGGTATTGACGTTGCTGATAGCATACAGGACATAGGCCAAAAGAATTTAGAAATGATGTTGCTCGCTAAGCATGGCGGTGGAGTTGGCATTGGAGTTAATATGATTAGACCCGCCGGCGCTAAAATTACAGGAAATGGAACATCAGACGGAGTCGTACCTTTTTGCAAAATCTATGATAGCACAATCCTCGCTACCAATCAAGGATCTGTCAGAAGAGGAGCTGCGTCCGTTAACATTAATATTGAGCATGACGATTTCGAAGAGTGGTTGGAAATACGAGAGCCTAAAGGGGATGTTAACAGACAGTCGCTTAATTTACATCAGTGCGCAATTGTTGGTGATAAGTTTATGCGTAAACTTGAACAAGGAGATGCAGAGGCAAGAACTCGATGGAGTAAATTACTTAGAAAACGTAAGGCAACTGGAGAGCCGTATATTATGTTTAAAGGAAACGTTAATAAAGCGAATCCACCGGCATATAAAGATAACGGACTGAAAGTGCACATGACTAATATATGCAGCGAAATAACATTACACACCGATGAAAGCCACAGTTTTGTATGTTGCTTGTCGTCATTAAATTTAGCAAAATATGAAGAATGGAAAGATACTAACCTTATCTATGACGCCACGTTCTTTCTTGACGGAGTTATGGAGGAATTTATTCAAAGAGCCAAGGGGTTACGCGGGTTCGAAAATGCTGTTCGATCTGCGCAGAAAGGGAGAGCACTGGGCTTGGGAGTCCTTGGATGGCATACATATCTCCAAGAGAAAGGTGTTCCTTTCGAAGGCTTACTCTCTCAGTTTGAAACTAGGAAAATCTTTTCGCAAATTAAAATTGAAAGTGAGAGAGCATCTAGAGATCTTGCAGAGATTTACGGCGAGCCTCTGTGGTGTGCTGGAACTGGTATGCGTAATACTCATTTACGTGCTGTTGCTCCTACTGTTAGCAATAGCAAGCTTAGTGGCAATGTGTCGCCAGGTATTGAGCCGTGGGCTGCAAATGTTTTCACGGATCAAAGTGCGAAGGGTACTTTCATTAGAAAGAATCCGACGCTTGTTAAAGTACTAACTAAACATAATTTAAACAATGAAGAAACGTGGAATAAAATACTGGATGACTATGGTTCAATTCAAAATATTGACGGGCTGGATAATATTACCGTGGGTGATCATGACATACCTGCCAAAGAAGTTTTTAAAACATTTAAAGAGATCAATCAGCTGGAACTCGTTGCCCAGGCCGGATTAAGGCAACAGTATATAGATCAGTCTGTTAGTTTAAATTTAGCATTTCCTGCGGTAGCAACTCCTAAATGGCTTAACAAAGTTCATATAGAAGCGTGGAAGAAAGGTGTTAAAACTTTATACTATACACGTACTGAATCTGTTTTGCGCGGGGATCTCGCTGCTAAAGCAATGGATGAAGATTGCTTAGCATGTGATGGTTAGATAATATATTAAATTTAAAAAAGCCGATGCAATTAAGTATCGGCTTTTTTATTATAGAATATTCGAGGTGTGGTTGCCTGTTTTGTTTATTCTATTTGTTTTTCTTTTTAAACATTAGGAAATACAGTAATGAGTTCCATTCGTGTTTTAATTTTGCTATAATCTTTTTCATTATTTTTTGTTTTTATATTTATTTTTATTTTTGTTTAGTAGCCACCACTTATGTATGGTGTATCCAATACTTATGGCGAGCAATAGTATTTTTAAAACCATATCAACTTGTGACATTGACACGACTAGTGTTCCAAAGTTTAATGCGTAAATTTTCAAATCCGATATATTCATTTTAGGGAGGTTTTTCTTTTTTTATTTTGCAATTCTATTATCTTATCTATTCTACTTTCTTCTGTATTTAGTGCTCTTATTTGCGTTTTAGATAAGCCGTTATTCCATAAAAAGTCTACTTGTTCTGCCTTACTCAGATCTTTTAAAACCTTTCTTTTCTTTTCCATAGCGGGTGTATATTGCTTCTTTTCTTTTTTAGGCCTTTCAATCTTAGGCATTTCCTCTATGTCTTCTCCTCGGCTAAGAGCCTCCATATCTTTATCAAATTGTTTCTTGTCTTGAATCCCCATGATCTTATCTATTCTTTCGGATTCTTTTGAAAGATTTCTAATCTGTGTTCTAGTCATACCTGAGTTCCAAAGTATATCAACCTGCTCTTTTTTGCTTAGCTTTTTTAATACGGCCCTTCTTTGTTCGGTAGGATTAAGTTCTTGAAATTCTTTATCTTGTTCTAATTCTTTAAACCTTTCTTTATTTTCTTCTCTTTCTTTTTTAGTATTTTCTTCCGACATCAGCTGCCACTTGGGCCAGCCTAAAGCTATTAATGGCTTCATCCATGTTTCGGTTTCATCACTAGCTATGTCCGCTGCATCTATAGCCATGCCCTGCATGCGATCTAAAGGCAAGCCGGTTAAGGCAGCAACGGTATTTGTAGCGGCTGTTACATAAGGGTGCTTTAAAGACATTTCGTCAAACTCTATTTCTTTTTTTCCCCATTCAAAAGCATTACCAACCTTTCCAGCTTTGCTTAACTTACTTGCCATAGGAGGAGATATTTTCATTACCTCATCTTTTATAGTTGCTGCTAAGTTTTGATTCCTGGTTTTTTGACTTCTCTCATATAGTTTTATAGCTAAATTTTTTGCTACAGAAACAACAGCTCCCCCTACACCAATACCTCTTAAGATACCGTCAACCATAGAGTTTGCAACCTTAAAGCTTTTTTTGCCAATGTTAGCTTCTTTAGCTTTTGTAAGCTCTTCGGTTTCTTCGTCTTCATCGTCTCCCATCATAGCAGCAAACATAGCTTGCTGTAAGAAGTTAAATACAGCGTTTTGAAGAACACCATAATAAACTATCCTAGATAAATGTGTCTTAGCATCTCCTCTCCCATTTTTAAGATCCTGAGCAGCTCTTTTTATTATTCTAGCATATTGTGACGGCGTATTTGCAAAAGCTAATATAATACGCCCTATTGGCTCCGCTTGCTGTTTAGATATCTTACTTGGATCACTTGATTGTTGAGATACTTCAGCTGTAGTTATAAATTCCTGCATAGCCTGTTTTTCTGCCGCTGCTTTGCTCATGCCGCCTTTGATGAGGGCATTAACTTTATTCCTGTAAAAAGACGCTCCACCTGTTGCAATAGCAGCACTATCCGCCATTTTAGTTGGTATGAATCCTACCTGCAAAATCTTTGCTAATACACCTTGAAATCCATTTTCTTTAGCTGTCGTAGCAATATCTGCTTCATTAACGTTAATCTTTAATCCGTCTCTTCTGTCAACCAGATAATCCGAATTCATTAACATTACCCAGTCTTTCCAGTATTGCGGCTGATTAGCGAATGCTTTACCTGCTTGATAAAGATTATTACCTTCAAAGTTAATAAAGTTAGTAAAAGATATTAACTGTAGCACAGCAGATCTTCTGTTCAAAAACATGATATTACCTACAGCGGCGTTTAACCATCTAACAATGCCATCTGTAACGCTGTTGTTAGTAGGTGTAGAATTTCTACCTGTACGCATTCTTCTTAAAGAATCTTTCAATGCGGTTACATAAGATTTACCATAAGCAGCCTCTAGCTTATTTAAGTTAGTAGGTGTGAATATAGCGTCCACATTTTGTTGCCATACTTCTAGCAACTGTTTTCTACCATCGGTGTTTAATGTGTTAAGTAAATCAGACGTTATAGTTCCTGCTGGCCAACTTTCTGTTGGTGCTTTTGGATCAACATTCTTATTAAGACCCAGTAGCTTGTCAGCAAAAGCTTTTAAATCAGGGTTAGAATTTACATAATTAACTAATATAGGTAGATCAACATTAGATAAACCTGGTATTTCAAATCCCTGTGCATCCCAAGTGTATACTCTGATAGCATCTTCTTTAGTAAAAAGGCTTTCTTTCATGTTGCCATTTTCGTCTTTATACTTAAAACGCTTTTTAAGCTTTCTAGGTACAATACCTAAATCCTTTTTAAGGGCTCTATAGTTTTTACCAATAGTTATTCTACCTGTTCTTAAACCACTAATTGCTTTGCCATAAGGATCTAATAAGTGCTCTTTGTAAAAGGCCATAGCTGATTCACCCTTCTTACCCTTAGGCAGTGTGGTATATAACAAGCCTAAAAAGTCTTCAGCGGATGGAGGCACAAAGAATTTAAACTTACCTTTTCCAGCACCTTTTTTAGCTGCTTTAACAGATTGGTATTCTTTAAACGCCTCTATACCGGTGTCTTCCTCAATTATTTGGTTGAATCTCTTATTAAGATCCGTACTAAGGCTAATTCTAGCTTGTTGTACTTTACTTTTTACGTCGAGCTGTGATAAAACATCTTTAACGGCTTTGACATTGCCTATGTGATCATCTGCAAAATAAAAGTCATTGTAGCCTTCTGCGAATTTACCTACAACCCAATTAGCTTTTGCTTGTGGATCTGAATTAGCAAGTCCTGTAATATTAGCAAGAGGTATGTCAAGGCCAATGCCTTTTAAAAATTCGTGTATAGCAAGAGCACTGTTAGCGGGTCTAGCTGTTAATATATATACATTTTCATTGCCAAACTTTTTATTTCGAGCCATTGCTTTTTCGAAGAATGGGCCTTTAGCACCTTTAACAACTTTACTAAATTCACTAAAATCAAATTTAGCACCATTGGCCAGCATAGCGTCACCTTCTTTAGCGAACGTAGCTGCATCAATTTTACCGGTAGTTCCGTCAGGCATTGTGTATAATACACTGCTTTTAGTAGTTGCTAACGTATCATCAAAATCCCAAACGCTAATTCCTCTAGTTTCTTGATCTAAGCTGTTACCTAAAGTTACTGCTTTATCAAATGCTTCCGCATTTTTTAAAAACTCAGAATTAGATTCGCTTTTACTAAAAAGCATTTTAGGCATTAGTTTTTGATTACCTAAAGTACTTACGTTATTTGTTTTTAATAATAATGCCGCTTCTTTGCTTTTAGCTAAGTTTAAATTTGTTTGGCTAGCTAAAACCTTTTGAGATTCGGTTGAAAGCTCAGGTGTAGCTGTTCTTGTTATTGTAATTCTGTTGTTATTTTTAAAGTAAGGTCTCCAATATGTTTTAACACTAACATCTACTCCTTTTTGTTCAAGATTTGGTGCTTGAAACACATTTTTATTTCCTACGTTAAATAACCCTACATCACCAAAATTAATAGCATCCCCTTTTTTTCCGGCATAGTACTGTGAAACATAAGCAACGGGCAAATCTGTTTTTATTTGAGACTCTTTAAACCAACCTCTTTTCTTTAGCCCAAAGTAAGCATCATAAGTTACCTCTATTTTTCTTCGACGTGATTTAGTATTGTATGTAACAAATATATCGTTAGGATATAACGCAATTGCTTCCGTTAAAGACTCTTGCGTGATTTCTGTTTCGTTTTTTATTAGCTTCTGTCTATATTTTCCGTCAATGCCGTTATATTTTTCATCAAGATAATATCCTTTTTTAGCATCAAAATGTATTCCTAAAGAACCTAGTCTAGCTTTTAGATTCTTTTTAACTTCTAAATTAACTTCTTTTCCGTCAATTTTAAAAGTATAATCTAGCTTTGAAGAATCTTTGTTTAACTTTGTTTGTGTTATTTTTAATCCAGGAATTGATTTTTCAAGATCTTTAAATACATCTATAATTTTTTGTTCTGCATCGGGCCATTTAGCTTTTTGAGAGCGTTCCCACTCTTTTTTATAGTTGTCTATAAAGGGTTTTAACCTAGCGTAAACGCCTGGCTCAGAATTTTCTTTTAAATCAGTAATATTATTATTTATAGCCGTTATATTTCTTTCATTTGTTATGCCAGCAAGAAGAGTTATTTCTTGATCTGTGAGGCTATTAACTATGTTGTTAGAAAGATTTATACCTTTTTCCGCTAGGCTAAACATCATCTCGTTTTTACCCGCGGCAATATCTTTTTTAGTCATAGGATCAAGGTCAGTTTCCGTTCTACTGAGCTCGTTGGTAACCATTCTACCTGTTAACTTTATTAATCCCAATAAAGTTTGACCTTCTCTATCTCTACCGCTAATACTTGGTTTTTTTACAACATTGCCATCTGTATCCACTGTTGCCCCGATAGCCTCATATATTTCTTCAATAGTAAGTTTTTGAGCCGTTCTTTCTACGTTACCAATACCTGTAGTTTTTCTACTCTCAATTTTATAAGCTAACTCCATTAAATTTTTAGGTAATCCAGTAGATTTACCTGAGAATCTACCTTTACGGCCGCTCGCATAAACATAATCATCCGCACTTGTTTTAGGTAAAAATCTTATCAACGCTTCCGCTATAGATTCGTTAGCTTCTCTTTTAAAGCTAAAGTCTTTATTAGAGGCTCTTTGTTCGTTCAATCTATCTTGGAATGCTCCAACTTCAGATATAGGAACTCTGACCTCTTTTTTCTTACCATCTTCTTTTATTGTAAATACAGCTTGCTTTCCCGTGAACGCTTCAATAGCATTACGATAATCGCCTTTGTTTAGGTTACCTGACCTAGCAGCTAAAGTGCTTTCGGTAACACCAAACATTTCTGAAAGAATATTGTTTATAAGGTTAGGCAGCTTTTTAAAGTTTTCAACTTTAGTATTACCTTCATTTTCTTTCCAAAATTCTTGAATCTGTTCTTTTGCCTGAGTGTATCTACCTTCACCAGCAAGCAGAGCTGATACCTTTCGTTTTTCGTCGCTAGTAACGGAATCTACATCAGAGTCATCAAAAGACGTGTCTACGTCGTCTGCTGCTATTTTAGTTAAAGCCTCTGCGCCTCTGGCAATTCCTTGGTCTTTGCCTACAACACCTAATCTTTCGGCTAGGTTTCTAAGACGTAATCCCCCTCTTTGAAATACAATATCTTCAATGTCATTAATGATATTTTCACCTTGTCTGTTTATCGTTTCGGGTTTAAATTCATTTATGGTTATACTCGTAATTTCAGCCCTTGCAGATTGCATAAACTCTTCTCGAGTTACCGCGGTTTTAGCATTATCAGAAATCCTATCATAATAAAGTCTGGTGAATAAATTAACAGCTTTGTCAATAGGCGTTTTTAAAGCTTCAGCTATTTCTTTTTCAAGCTTATTAAGATCAGCCGGCTTTGGAACTCTTCTCGGGTTGTTTTTAAGTGCAGCTATTCTTTTGTCCTTTTCTGTTCTCTTTACCTCTTTGTCAGGTATTGCTTCGATGTCAGCTATTAGCTTTTCGTTCAGTTCTTTCTCCTGTGCAATTAGCTTTTTATTCGCTGCCTGAGCTTTAGCTATTTTAGGTTCTAACCCTTTTTTAACCTCCGTATCCAACGAATATCTTCTTTTGGACTTATCAGCCTTAGGTCTTTGTATTTTCTCCTTAGGAGCAGCTTCTGTAGCCTCTGCGGGTGCATCAGCAGCTACTTCTGCATCTTCCTCTGCATTCTGTTCTTCAATCAATGCTTGATCATAAGCGGCTTCCGCTTTCTCAACGTTTTGCTGTAAAGTAGGGTTGTCAAAATCCTCGTCTCTTAAAGCTTCTGCTTCTTCTAATGCAGCTAAAGCCGCATCTGATTTAGTTGTATCTAAAGATAATGCAATAGGCGTTGGAGGTGTTTTTTTAGGCGTTGTTGGTTTTTTAGCAATTAAACTTTCTACTTTTCCAGTACCTTTTGCTTCCGCTAATTTACCTTTAGCCCCTTGCTTTATTGTAGCCTTAATACTTTTGCTTAATCCCTTTCCTTTTATTACGCTTTTATTATAGTCTTCTAAAAACTTAAATAAGTCATCTTCCGTATTAAATTCTATAGGCTTACCCGTAATAGCCTTATATGCGTCACTAATTAAATCTTTTATTTTTTGTATAACACCTACGTTTTCTTTAACTAAGCCCATGTCTCCATCAAGCATAGCCTCTCCTAAAACAGTAAATACTTCTTCAGCTAGTTGAGCCTGAGTGTAGTCTCCTCTGTCGGCCATTCTTTGGTACTCAGCCATTCGCTTACCAAATACGCTTGATTCAAATGACGCTACATCTCCGTACGCAGATTGAACAGCCTGAAGTAAGTTTGTACCTAAATTTATTCTTTGCTCAGGAGTCATAACGTCCTGTAATACCTTGTGCAATATTTCATGCGCAGCTGTATTGTTTTTCAGTTTACCCCCTTGCTCTGCTTTTTCAAATAGCAATTGTTCATTTATTATAACAAAGGGTTTTTCCCCTTTTTTAGCCGCGGGCGCATAAGCTCCATAAGCGGTTTTTACCCCATCTGCTTGACTACTTGAATATCCTTTTTTCTTTATTATAGCCTCAAGTTCTTCGTTCGTTCCGACAGATACATACTCTGTATCAGAGTCAATATCAGCACTTTTAAGTAAAGATTTACCGCCTTTGTTCATTTTATCAACAGCAGCAATATTGCCTAGTTCTATGTCAATAGCTTTTATTCTATCTTTTTGCGATGTAACCATTTCAGGAGCAATTCCTTCTATGTCGTTCTGTATTTTTTGTTTTTCAAGTAGAAGATCAAATGCTTTTTCTCTACTTGTTTGACTTAAATTTTTAGGTAACTTAAATCCAGTAGTTCTAGCTAGATTTAAAGCTTCAAGCTCTTCTTGGTATTCTTCTTCGGTAATTTCATTAAGCTCTAATTTGTCTTTTAAATTTGTTTCCGCTTTTTTGAAAAACCCGTTAACAGCTTTTAATTGATTACCATACTTTCCGAAATCAAATCTAGTAGCAACATCTCTTGCCGCATTTCTTAGCTCTATTCTTGATTGAGCCATTATATTACCTCCAAAAGGCAATACAAAACCTAATGCCCCACCTGCTATTGCGGATTCTTTTATTTCTTCAAAGTTTAAATACTTTCCAGCCCCATCTAATTGCGATCCCAGTGTAACTTGGCTGGTTACGGTCTGTCCTACTTCTGTAAGAGCTTCACCTAAACCACTTTTAACGTTCTCAAACGCTTGTTTACCTCCCTGCTTTATTATTTTTTTTATCTCACCTCTATATAAACTAGCGCTACCTTTAACAATGTTCTCTCCTAAGTTAAGGGCTTTTAGTGTTCTTTTAGCTACCTTAAGACCTCCTATTTGCTCTAGCCCGGCAGAAATAGCTGCTCCCGCTACAGATGTGGCTTGGTTAGCATATTTGCCTTCTTCAAGAGCCGCTATTATATTTTCATTAGTAACTTCTAAACCATCATTAATTAGCCCTTGTTCTATAGCACCTATATAGTTTGCCCCGTATTCTGTCGTGAACATAGACATAAATCCTAATGCAGCAAACATGGGATTACCTGTATACGCACTCAACGCAGTTCCTCCTGCAGCTACAGCCATTTGAGGAAGAGAGTCTCCTAACAGCATGACCATATCATCAAATTGTATACCATCTTTTAAGTCTGCTGTATTGAACAAAGACTTGTATTTGTCTAATTCGCTTGCTTCACCCAGATCAAAAACTATAGATTCCATAGCTTTTTTTCGTTGCTCTTCAAGCCACGCTAATTTTTCTTTTACAGTACCACTGTATCTACTTGCTCCTGTTCTTACGTTTTCTCTTCCCCAATAAGCCTTGTCGGTAAGATTAATACTACCGTCTTTCAATCCGTTTTCAATTTCTTCAATGCCTCCAACTGATTCTTTTAAATCGCCTTGAGCAAACCCCACCTGTGCTCTATTAAAGTTGGCTCCCATTGTAACAAAAGCGCCTCGTATCGACTCAGTAAGCTTCATACCCGCGCTAGCTTCTCCACCTCTTGCAGCTGCTACTCTATCATTGTAACTCAAATAACTATCTTTGCTTCTTCCAAATTGTTCTTTGTTGTCTGCTGCGATTTGATCTATAACTTTAAAAAGCTGAGATCTGGTTTGTTTGTATGCAGGTGAATTATATACTGGCTCTAAAACTAATTCATTTAATGCCTCGTTATATTCTTTAACAGCTTTTTCATACTGAACAGGGTCACTAGTATCGTACTTTTCTTGAAGTTTTTTTACAACTTCCATCATTTTATCTTTGCTGGCAGCTATATTTACATTAATATCAAATTGTAATATAGGATCCTCTTGAATTATCTTAGCAATAGCCACATCAGTAGCTTTATCAAATTGCTCAGGGGTGTTATACGAGCTAAAATTGCTTGGCAAAGCCTCTTCTACCATTTCGATAGCATCAGTAGTAGGCACTAACTCATACTTGTCTGTTTGTTGATTGTATTGCTTTTTAACAAGAGTAGGCTTTGGAACTAACTTGTCAAGTAGGTATTTTCTTTCTTTAGCAGATTTGTCTTTCAACCAAGTAAAGTTGCCCTCTGCCTTCATTACGTCAATGGCTGAGTTTTTATAATTACGCATTTGATCTTCAAACGGTTCTTCTATAAAATCAGCTTTGCCTTCCTTATTCTGTATATTCCCATATACAGGCGTATTGTTTGCCACTGGCGTACCCCCCAAAAGTTCTGTAATCTCATCGTCTTTTCGGCTAGCAACAAGAGCTTGGTAATCATCATACTCTTCTTTAGTTAAATCGATGCCTTCTATACTATAGGTTTCTTCTGGTAAATCCGAAGAAGTATCTTCCGGCGGAGATTCCATACCTACTTGTGCTGGGGTTTCCGACGCTGTATCCGCACTCTCTACAGGGTCTTGTGTAAAATCCTCTTCTGGATTGTTAGCCTCAATACTGGCAAGTATTGGGTCTTGTTCTTCCTCATTTTCCGCAGGGGCTGATGAAAACTCTACAGCCTCAACGCTGTATCCCTTTTCACTAGCTTCAGCTAAAGCTGCATCTCTTGATACGATATCTTCAAATGTAACTTCTTCTCCGTTTATAATATATTTAAACATGTACTATTAATTTAATTATTGTCTATTTTTTAATTGCATTATGTAGTCAGTAAGCTTTTGCTGATTAGACGGGTTTAATCTAGTAAGTGCGCCTATACTGTTAAAAAGCTGTGCTGTGTTACTTAAGTCTAAAACCATTTGATCTACATCCCCCATTGAAGCAGCTTCTCCTGTAGTGGGTATACCTTTATAATTTATAATAAGTTTGTTGCCCTCTACTCTTGCTTCTTTAACTTGAACATAGGTTCCAGTACCTGCCTTTTTAATTTCCATTCCCCTGCCTACGTTAAAAGCATCGGTGATGGCTTTATCAAATGTAGCGGTATCAATTGGGCCCGTGGTGCTTGCAAGACTATCAAATCTCTTTTTTAGCCTGTTAAATTCAATGTTATCTTTATTTACTGTACCTGTTGGTTTTGGATCTTCTTTAAAAGCTCCCTCTTTATAAAACTCATATCCATCAGCATTACCAGGAGCGGTTGGTATAAGCCTAGCTTTTAATCCAAACTCAGGTGCAACTCTTTTGGTAGCTACAGAATATCTAACAAGATCAACTGCTTCGTCATGTTTTGGATTATTTATATCTTTATAAGCCTCTATCATTTCATCATTTATAGCATAATGATTTTTTAAAACAAAATTAGTTTGATTAGGCATACCTTTAGTAGATTCAATTTGAGTCATAATTTCTTCTACTGCGGTGCTTAAAGTGCCTTGTGTTTGTTGATTAGCTATTTCAATTTTCCTTGTCCCTGCTCTCTTTTTACCTTTCGCAGCTACTACATCAAAAGTTTCGTTTTCTAAAAAAGCGTCGTTTATTTTTCCTTTTCCACTTCCTGTAAGAATTTGAGCTGTTTTAGCAATAGCCGCACTACTAGTGTCAGTTATATCACTTATGGGTTTATACCGATCGTCATTAAAACTTGCAATATTCATAGATTTTTCGTAATTTAGCGTGGGGCTAATACTTAAATCCGGTGAGTCAAGATTTTTAAGGTTTTTGTTGGGATCTTCTTTTATTTTTTTCTCTAATGATCCTAAATCTGATCCGCTAGACTTGCCCGCTATAGTGCCCATTTTAAAATCAGGATCAACTCCAGATCCATCGCCAACGCCGCCAAATCTAGTAGATTTTTGTCCTTTTGTTTTAAAATAAAACGAATTCATTTTTTGTCCCGTTATATTAATTACGGGATTATAATTTTCGTCAAGTCCATATAAGGCAGAAGTATTAGGGGCTCCGGTAATTGCTTGAGCCTCTATCATTTGATCTGAATTGGTATAAACTTGGGTATTACCAAGCTTACTATTTCCCGCTGTATTTAATTCTGATGTGGTTTCTCCAATTACACCTGCTTTAATAAAAGATTGGTTCATGCTCCCTATAGAAACTTGCACTCTGTCGCGTTCTTTTTTTAGCTCAGCTATTTTTTTAGGGCTAGCTCCCCTCATTTCAGCTGTCATTATGTCAACAGCAAGAGACCCTGATCTTTTAATTAACTGAGTCTGGGTTTCTCTAAAAGAATTTACAAATTCCTTTGAGCCCTTCATACCCTTTTCGTTAAGGGCATCAATTTTCTTTTGGGTGTCATCGTTTATTCTATAACCCTTCTGAGAAATTTCTTTATTAAGAAGCTGTGTTTCTTTATGTTGACGAGCAAGCTCCGCCCCGAAAGCAGCAGATATTTTTTCACCTGTTGCTATTAAAGCCTGAGGGACAATAAGTCCGGACTTATCATCGATTATTTTTGGATTTCTATAACTCATGTTTTATATTTTCTAAAATTCTTTTAAGATGAACCAAAAGGATTGGTGCCGGGGGTATAACCGGTTCCATTATTAAATTCACTTCCGGTATAACCCCCAAACCCGCCTGTTCCTGTCGTACCTGTTCCTGTTGTACCTGTTCCCGGATTTAAAGATCCTCCGTCCGCAAACGCACCTGAGCCAATACCCGCTGTTACTAGCCCACCTACACCTGATATAATTCCAGCTGTTGCAGCTTGTTGTGCTGCGTTGGCATTAGCAATATTTGTTCTAGCCTGAGCTTCTTGTCCAGACATGCGATCCATAGTAATTTCGTCTCGCCTCTCTTGAGCATTAAATTTAATTAGCTCCCCTTGCTGCATTCTAGCTTCTTCTGCCATTTCCATTTGAGTAAGCTGCATTTCTTTTGCTTGCAATTGCTCCTCCCCTTGT
>Ga0213869_10001120_pt1 | contig 20655 bp, 13 predicted proteins | sample PICome_10_FD_160083 | JGI IMG/M metagenome (GOLD analysis project Ga0213869, IMG submission 160083) | Coastal seawater microbial communities near Pivers Island, North Carolina, United States - PICO132 | ecosystem: Environmental > Aquatic > Marine > Coastal | place: USA: North Carolina...
CCGAGGCGGAGCGGATATATTCGGTCTGCTTGTAGAGTTTCTCCCCGCCATAGGCCCGAATGACATCGCCCAGCAGGCGTCCCAGATAACGGATGTCGGGATTCTGCGTGATCGCAGGCGCGGATTGATGCTTTTTGGTGTTCATAGCCTTTCGCGACCTCATAGTCTGCTTTTGCGCCTACAACGCTTGTCGAAAGAGGTTCAGGGCTGCAGACAGCGTTTGGCGTGCAAGAAAGGGATCATATCGCGGCCCCTCATCCCGCATGAAGGCATGCTCAGCGTTATATTCCTGCCATTCATAGTTGGCGCCAACCTCTTCCAGCCGCGAACGGATCCGTTCGCGGCCGGCGAAAGGAATATGAGGATCCTGCCGTCCCCAGATGAAGAGTGCCTGGGCCTTGAGATCATCCAGGCGCGCCAATGTGTCGTCGGCGCGGCCCGCGCCCAGCGTGCCACTATGCACATCTGTGGGATAGAAACAGGCAGTGGCACCCACGCGATGATCGAACGCCGCGCGCAACGCAAGATGCCCGCCCAGGCACAGGCCGATCGTGCCGATGCTGCCGGTAGAGAGCTGATGACTGGTGAGGAAATCGATCGCGCAAAGAGCGTCTCGGTCATAGGCGTCGACCGATTTTTCGATCTTGAGATCATTGCCGCGTGCTGTCCCCTCGGACGAATAGGGCAGAGCCAGACCCGGAGCCAGATATTCGTGATAGACGTCAGGCGCTCCCACCAGGAAGCCATGCCCGGCGATGCTCGCTGCCAGTCGCCGGATCGGTCCGGTGACCTGATAAATTTCTGAGAAGAGGAGGAGAGCCGGATAGCGGCCAGGCGCGGAGGGGCGGGTGATGTGCATTCGCATTGTGCCGCCAGCGGCAAGGTCGATATCGCTGAACTCATCGGTGATGATGCGCATGAGGCAATCCTTTTGGAACAGCTTGGCCGCCACCGGCTGCGTGCGGCGCTAAAAAAATCTCTCGCCTTTCGAGAATCTTGGTCTCGAAAGGCGAGAGAAGAAGGCTCTCAGTAGGAGGGTAAGGGATGGAGAGCCTTAGAATTTGGCACGGAAACCGGCCGTGATGACCCGTTCGAACTGGTTATAGGTATGCTTGAAGGCCTTGTTGAATGCATAGTTCACCGGCGCCTCTTCAATCAGGTTCGAACCATTGACGAAGATCTGGAGATTCTCGTTCACATCATAGGATGCACCGAAGTCCAGATAGAGGGTCGGCCGCTGCCAATTGGCGACACCGGCCGTGCCCGTGGTCGGTGTGAACGACCAATGGCCATAGGTGCCCTGATATAGTTTGCTCAGATAGTTGGCAGCGATACGGGCCTGGAACTTGCTGTCCTGATACCAGAGCACGGCATTCACCTGATGCTTTGCAGTGTCGTTGAACGGCGCGTCCGAACCATCTGCCAGGATCAGTTTTTCACCTGTGGCCGCGTCGCGACCAGCCTGGCTGGGCGAGAAGGTGTAGGTGATCGACGTGCCCAGATATTTGAGGAAGCTTGGCAGGAAGGTGAAGCTCTGCTGATAGCCGAACTCGACGCCATAATAGCTGGCCCCCTTGCCCTGCGCGATGGTCAGCAGGGTTGCGCCGTTACGAATGACGCCGTCGCTGTCCGACACCATGATGCTCGACTGATTCTGATAGGTATAGCTTTCGATCTGGGTCTTGAAGGCACCCAGTGACAGGATGGTATTGCCATTGGGATACCATTCGGCTGCGATGCTGCCGGACCGGGCGAACCAGGGGTCGAGCTCGGGATTGCCAAGCCGCTGTACGCTGCTGACGCGCTGGAAATCCTCGCCAATCTGTTCGGTATTGTAGAAGGTGATCTCGCTTCGGCCGAGGTTCTCCAGTGGCTGAAGCGCCTGTGTCTCATAATAGGCGGCCTTCAGGCGAAGCTTCGATCCGACATCGACGTTGAAATTGATGCTGGGCAGCGCCTTGGTTCGGCTGGTCTTGGTGTTCCGGTCGCCAAGATCGACATAGGCGGAGTGGTTGGGGTCGACGCCGACGATGATGTCGGGGTTCAGCAGGCCGCTCTGCACGATATTCTGCCGGACATTGAGCTTGGTATTGACTACGCGCACGCCGACATTGCCGCTCATCGCGATCGTGTCGGATAGGTCTCCCTTGAAATTGACCTGCATATAGGCGGAGAGCTGCTTCTCCTTGACGCCATAGGTGCGATCGGGCGCCACGATATACTGCCCCTCACCATAGAGCATGTCGCGGAATGCTTCCGGATCGGTCAGCGCCTTGGCGTTGATCAGGGGCAGCGTCACATTCAGGCCGCCGACGGGGCCGAAGTCGGAGACATTCTTGACGTAGGAGGTCAGCGTGCTGCTGTCGAGACCATAGACAGGCAGCGGGTCATAGGTAAGAGCCGAACCAGTGCCGCCGATGAACTTGCCGATGGCATAGCCCGCTTCGCCATATTTGGTCAGTACGCCGTTTCCGAAACCGGAGGGCGAGAAATAATCCTCGCGCACAACATCCATGTCGCGGTTCGAATAGCGCGCACCGAACGAGAGCGAGAGGGTGTCATCCTCATTTTCCCATTTGCCGTCCCCCCGCAGGATATTCTGGGTAGACTTGGTCTTGGTCCGCTCCAGCCAGGATGAATGGACATACCAGGCCGCCGGATCGGAGGCGAGCGAAGCAAGCTCGTCCCCGATATTGTAGTAGAGCGCATTCTTGCCCATGCCGATCGAGAAGGGATAGCTAAGCGTTTCGGGGATCGAGCCCGGATTGATATTGACCGCCTCGCCGCCTTCTGTCTGCGCGATCTGGGCAGAACTGGTCTGCTGGGCGACCGTCATGTCGCGAGAATCGCGCGTACCATGGCCATAGACCCAGCGGACGCTGCCGCTGAAGCCATCATCATTCTTGAAGCGCAGCTGCAGGTTGGTGTTGATCGCTTCGGTCTTGCGCAGGTTGGACTGGACGCCGGCGCGCAGACCATTGGTGAGCCCGTTGAAGGAGGTGACCAGATTATGCCGATATTCGGTCAGGTCGCTGATATCGACCGATGACAGGACCGAAGGCAGGCCGGTCGCCTGCGAATAAGCAGGCAGGGATGAGCGGCCACCGAAATTGCCGTTGACGAACAATTGCTGGCCAAAGGCCTTCTCGTCCATGCTGTTGTAGAGCACGTCGGCGACCAGTTCCAACTGGTCGTTCAGGCGGGCGTTGAAATTATAGGCGAGGCCAAAACGTTCGCGATTGGTCTCGCGCGAATTGACATAGGTGTTCCAGCCATTGGGGATCAGGAAATCGTCGGCCAGATCGCCATCGCCGTTCAGGTCCACGCTGTTGGGCGTGAACCAGGTGGAATATTCGTCGACTAGGTCGAGTTCGACCGACTGGAAGGAACTGGCGAGGCGGCTCTTGCCATAGGAAAAGCCCAGCGACATGCCGATATCATCGGTCGGCTTGTAGCCGATCAGCCCGTCGATCTTCTTGTCGACGCCGCCGACCATGCTGCCAAAGCCCAGTTCGCCACGGATGTTGGCGGTCAGACCGTCCTTGAGGGTCAGGCCGCGAATGGTCTGGAGATCGACCACGCCGCCGACGCCGCCATCGGTCAGGCTGGCATTTTGCGACTTGTAGACGACCACGCCATTGACGAGGCTGGCGGGGATGTCAGTGAAATTCGCTTCGCTGTTGACGATCGTTTCGGCATTGATGAAGCGTTCGCCATTAAGCGTCCCCAGCACCTGCGGCGCGCCGCGAATGACGACGCGGCCACCTTCGCCCGCGGTGCGCGAAATCTGGACCCCGGGAACTCGCTGCAATGAGTCGGCGATGGTCACGTCAGGCAGTTTGCCGATATCTTCCGCGACGATGGCGTCGACGATTTCTGCCGAGCGACGCTTGAGATCAATGCCTTTTTCCTGGGCAGCGCGAACGCCGGTGACGACGATGTCGCCGGTCGTGGCCTCCGGGGCCACTTCCTGTGCCTGGGCGGCACCGGCCAGCACGAACGCCGATATGGGCGCGCTGCCCAGCAGCAGCGCACGCGTCAGAAATATCATGGATTTCATGAGCAATCCTCCCCTTGATGTGGGCGCCTCCTGGCGGCCATCGCATTTGCGCAAATTGGCTTGTGTGCCGGTCTACTTAAATATATTTGATTTGCTTAATCGTTTTAGGCCTGCCTTGGTGCCGGTGTCAAGTTGATATCGCTCCAGCGAGGTGGGTGCCTGACATCGCGCACAAGGAGAGGGACGGGTGAGGAAAGAGCGCGGCGCGCCTGTGACCAGTCATATCGGGCAGGAGCGGGCATTGCTCGTCAGCCTTGATGACGCGCTGTCTGATCCGCAGCGCGTGCGCGCAATGGCCTCCGTGGCATGTTTCGCGGTCGATTCGCCTTTTTATCCAGGTGTGCGTGCCCCTTTGCCGCAGGGGGTAGCGGCAGAAGTAGAGCGGTTGTCATGGCCGGTGCTGGCGGAGCATTTTGGCTGTCGACGCGGACTGAATATCAAAAATGCGAGCTTTGCGCTGACCGTGACAGCACCAGCCCAACTGAGGCCGCCGCAGAGAATTCCGCATTATGACGGTACCAGCGACAGCCAGTTCGCTGTCCTCATTCACCTGGGGTTTGACGATCTTGGTGGGACGGGTTTTTTCCGCCACCGGTCGACTGGCTACGAATCAATCGGTCCGGAGCGGGAGCTGTCATATTTCGCGGCACTTCGCTCTGACCTGGAGCGTTTTGGGCGACCAAAGCCTTCATATATCGATGAGTCGACGGCTATCTATGAGCGGATTGCTGTCAGCTCCGCCCGTTTCAACCGGATGATCCTCTATCGCGGAAACATGCTGCATTCAGCCATGTTGCGTTTGCCGGAGGGACTGAGTGCATGTCCTGCGACAGGCCGACTGACCATCACCTGCTTCATCGACGCCGACTGATTGGCGAGGCGAGGGCCGCGCCCGCGAAAAATCCTCGCTTCGCCATTGACCGGGAGACGGGATGCTGGCAAATAATAAAACAAATATATTTAATATCGTGACGATGGAGGGGGTGCGGATATGCGTCCGGTAAATTCCATCTATCATCGGGTTTCAAAGGGTGATCCGCATCGCGAATGTTGGACTCCTGTTGTCATCAAAGGCGGCCTTTGGCTGCTCAGAAATGGCAAACAGAGGTGGCCCTTCAACGCCTTGGGGTAGGGACGGTGTAGGCCTTTGAGGTCTGAAGCGCTCTCCCCTGGGTTCGTCGGCCCGACTGCACGCGGGTCGGCGAACCCATCTTGCATCAAGCCACGCCGGGAGGCTGGCGTCGAACGCATAATATCTTAGGCAGGGCCTTGGGCCGGAAGAGAGAATGTTCATGAAAGATCTGCTGATCGCCGGGGTCGAGCTTGGTGGTACCAAATGCATCGCGACACTGGCGAATGGCCGGGGCGAGATCGTCGATCAGGCGCAATTTCCCACCACGACGCCCGACGAAACACTGGGGGCGCTGGAAATCTGCCTGCATCGTTGGTGGAATGGGCATCGCTTTGCTGCATTGGGCATCGCGTCCTTCGGTCCGGTCGATCTGACCCCGCAATCTCCCAGCTTCGGCTTTATCACCTCAACGCCCAAGCCCGGCTGGTGCGATGTCAATGTCGCACGGCGGCTGGCCGCGCCCTTTCCCGTTCCGATGACATTCGATACCGATGTCAATGGTGCGGCAATCGCGGAAGGTTGCTGGGGCGGTGCGCGCGGCCTGAGCGACTATGCCTATGTGACGGTGGGCACTGGCGTCGGTGTCGGGCTGATCGTGAACGGGCTTCCCACGCGGGGGCTGGGCCATTGCGAACTGGGCCATGTGCGCGTGCCACGCCTGCGCGGGGACGACTGGCCGGGCAGTTGTCCCTATCATGGCGATTGCGTGGAGGGGCTGGCAGCCGGCCCGGCGCTCAAGGCGCGCAAGCAGACCGAACATGTCTCGGCCGTTCCGGCGGAAGACCCAATGTGGGAAAGCGTCTCCTATGCTTTGGCGCAGATGTGCCATGTCATGGTGCTGGCCAGCGGGCCGCGTCGTATCCTGTTCGGCGGGGGCGTGATCAAGGGGCAGCCGCACCTTCTGTCCCGCACCGAGGCCATGCTGCGCGACAGCCTGGCGGGTTATGTCACGCTGGCAGGGGACAAGCCTTTCCTGCAATTGGCGGGTCTGGGCGATCGGGCTGGCCCGCTGGGGCCGATCGCCATGGGACTGTCGCTGCTGGGCATTCCCGAACCAGCCTGACTTCCTTGCTGCTTGGAGAAACAGCCCGGGACCACTGGTGCCGGGCTTTTCTTACGTCAGTGCCCCGCGGCCAGGCTGACCCGGTGCGCAGCCTGACCTGGACGGGCGCCAGCGACCAGCGCGAACAGCAGTAACAGGGCGTAGCAGACGGCCGGCACGATCATCGCCGGGCCATAGCCATGGATGCCCGACACCAGGCCGACCAGCGGCGGGATTGCAGCGCCGCCGACTATCGCCATGCACAGGAAACCGGACGTAGCCTCGGCGCTGGCACTGGAGCGTTCCAGTGTGAGGGTGAAGATCAACGGAAACATCACCGAATTGAACAGGCCGATCGAAAGGGCGGCGAAGCCTGCGCTGACGCCACCGATCTGCGCGACATACAGGCACAAGGCCATCGCGATGCCCGCCGCGAAGGCGAGTAGTCGGGCTGCGCTGATCCGCATCAGCAGGGCGGTCCCGCCAAGCCGGCCGATCATTGCGCCGCCCCAGTAAAGGGCGACGGCCTTGCCAGCTTCCTGCAGCGACACGCCGGCCTGTCCGTCATCGCCCATGATCGCGCCGATCAGCGGCATGGTGAAGGGCAAGTCGGATCGCCCCCAGACAGCGTCGGAATTGAGGAACAGCGCCATTTGCGATCCGATGGCGACTTCGGCCCCGACATAGAGGAATATCGCGAGCCCGCCGACCAGTGTCCAGGGCGATGACAGTGCGTCGCGCAGCAAGCCGCCGCCCCCGACGCATTCGTTTGCCGCCGTTGCGCGGCTCACCAGCACCTGCTGGATCAGGCGACGCCGAAAAAGGAAATAGGCAAGTAACAGGCCGATCAGGCCGCAGATCCAGAAATAAGCGGTGTCGATTCCAGCGAGGGCATCGGCACGGGCTTCTGAGGTGACGGTGGCGCCCTGCTTTACTTCCAGCCCATTAAGGAAGAGATGGGCGCCCAGGATCGGGCCGAGAAAGGTGCCAAAGGAGTTGAATGCCTGGCTCAGCGTCAGGCGCAGATGGCTGCGCTCCGGCGCGCCCAAGGCTGCGGCCAGCGGATTGGCCGAGACCTGAAGGATGGTGATGCCGCTGGCCAAGATGAACAGGCCGGCAAGGACCAGCGCGTAAATGGCCATATTCGCTGCGCTCAGCATGGTGAGGCAGCCGATGATCATCATCGCAAGGGCAGAGAGGATCGCATTGGCCGGCCCCAGCCGGCGCACTAGTCCGGCGGCGGGCAGCGACACTAGGCCATAGGCGATGAAGAATGCGGAGGTGCTCAGCTGCGCCATCAGGTCGGAAAGATTGAATATCCCCTTCACCGCGGCGACCAGCGGGTCGATCAGCGATGTGATCGCACCCCAGGCGAAAAACAGGGTGGTGACAGATAGAAAGGCACTGGTCGTGCCGCGTTCAGGCGGTTGCATTCGTCTCTCCGGGCTTGTTGTGCCCTTGCTATGTGGCCGCGCCCTGCACCACATCGGTGGTCCAGAGTGCGGTCGGCTTGGGCAGATGAAAATGGCTGAAAGGCAGGATCGCGGCGCCCACGGCCGGCGCGTCTTCGGCCAGGAAGGCACGGCTGACCGGTGCCAGGACCGGGACATGGGGCGCCCGCTGGCGCAATTGCCGATTGAGGCGCAGGGCGATCTGATCGACCCAGGGGCCGGGGAGGCGGCCGCCGATCAGGATCGTGCCGGGATTGAGGAGGCAGTTGACTGCGATCAACGGATCGACCAGCCGCTCGACCGATCGATCGATCCACCGTTCGACAATGGCTGTCAATGCCGGATCGGATGCGCGGTGCGAAAACAGGTCGCCCAGCGTCATGCCGGCGCTGGCCAGTTCGACCGTCAGACCGGACAGCGACACGATATTCTGCAACTGGTCGCGTCCACCCGCTCCGTCATCGACCATCAGAAAGCCGATTTCGCCGCTGCGGCCATCAGCGCCGGGGAAATAGGTGCTGTCGAGCACCAGGCTGCCGCCCAGGCCCGAGGTGATGAGGATGTAGAAGAAGCTGGGATGCTTCTGCCCATGGCCCAGTTGCAACTCGCCGGTCGCGGCGGCGGCGGCATCATTTTCGATGAATATCGGCAGCGCGATCGGCCGTTCGAACAGGGCGGCGATGTCGGTGTCTTCCCACCGGTCATAATCTCTTGGACGGCCGGGCAGGTCAACCAGTCCCATGTCGTCGGGCTTGGCCACGCCGATGCCAACCAGTGCGCTGGCATCGATGCCGGCTTCCTGGATCAGATTGTCGATCGAGCGGAGATAGAGGGACTGGACATCCTCGGGCGATGGAAAGGGGATTTCCCGCGAGACCCGCGCCAGGGTCTGGCCGGCAAAGTCCACCAGCACGATGGTGACATGGTCGCGGTCGATATTGACGCCGATGGCATAGCAGGCGGTCTTGTTGATCACCAGCTTGGTGGCCGGCTGCCCCCGGCCGCCACGCTTCTGGCCGGCTTCCTCGATCAGCCCCTCGCTGAGCAGCTTTTTCGTGATGTTGGCGATCGCGGGCGGGGTCAGGCCAGTGATATGGGCGAGATCGACGCGGGTCAGCGGCCCTTTCACGCGGATGGCATGCAAGGTAACCCGCTGATTATGGTCGGCGGCCCGTTCCAGATTGGTTCCTGAAAGCCGGATCTTATTTTGTGGCATCTTGTCCATCCATCCTGCGGCGCGCAAACGGCCGACATCCTAATCCCTGGCGCGTCGACGACGGGCCTTTCCTGTTTCGCTACGGGCGGATGCCGCCATGTGGCAAGGCGGGAACATTAAATCACTTTCCTTAATGAGGGTGCGGAGTGCGTGACAGGCCTGTTGCAAGGTCAATATCCTCCAGCGCGACGCCACGGGTTTCGGGAAAGAAGAACCAGACCACAAGCAGCTGCGCAGCCGTCGCAGCAGCGAAGATCGCAAATGGCCAGGCATGGCTCCACGCGGCGATGACGGGGAAGGCGAAGGAAATGAGTGCGTTGAGTACCCAATGGGTGGCGCTGCCCAGGGCCTGCCCACGGGCGCGGACCGGGGTGGGAAATATTTCGGAGAGATAGACCCAGATCACTGCCCCCTGCGAGACGGCGAAACTGACAATGAAAAGGATCAGCAGTGGCAGCAGCAACACGGCCCCGCTGCCGGTGGCATAAATGGCGGCAACGCCGCTCAGCGCCAGGCAGGTGCCGGCTGCGCCAATGAGCAGCAGCGGTCGTCGTCCGACCGAATCGATGATCGCCATGGCAAACAGGGTGGCGCCAAGATTGGCGAGCCCGATGGCCACTGCCTGCATGTCGGCGGACAGGCGGCTGAACCCGGCCGCTGCAAATATATCATTGATATAATAAAGGATCGCATTGATCCCCGACAACTGGTTGAAAGCTGCGATTGCCAGCGCCAGCAGGATCGGCCGGGCATGCTGATGCCAGTTGAGGCGCGCGCCAGGCGAGGGCGGCGTGACATCGGGCCAGTCGCCGCTGTCCATGCCCAGTCGCTTTGCCGCCAGCCGAGCCTGGACCATAAGGCCCTTGCTGGCCAGCCAGCGCGGGCTGGCTGGCAGGTCGAACATCAGGATCAGGAACAACAGTGATGGCAGGGCGGCAGCTGCCAGTTTCCAGCGCCAGGCGATCGCTTCAGGAAACTGCATGGCGATCAGGAAATTGCTGAGATAGGCGAGCAGGATCCCGGCCACGATATTGAACTGGAAAAGGCCAACCAGCAGGCCGCGTCGCCGGGCCGGGCTGATTTCCGATATGTAGACCGGCGCCAGTACGGAGGAGCCGCCTATTGCGAGGCCTCCGATGAAACGGGCGAGGGAAAAGGACCAGAAGCTGGGGGCCATGGCGGAGGCAAGGGCGGAGAGGAGGTAGGCCGCCGCGATCCAGATCAGCAGGGTGCGGCTGCCCCAGCGATCGCCGGGGCGCCCGGAACAGGTAGCCCCCACCAGCGTCCCCCACAGGGCGGCGGAAACGGCAAGGCCCAGGCCTGTCGGTGACAGGGCAAAGGCTGTCCGCAGCGAATCGGTGGCGCCGGAAATGACGGCCGTGTCAAAACCGAACAATAGCCCGGCAAGGCCGGCCGAAGCCGCAAAACGCACGGGCATGGCACCCGCTTGCCTGTCCATCATCACCCTCCAAATGAATATTTCAATTTGACTTATTAAATCAGTTCATTGCAGAACGCAAAGGGAAGCTGGCCAAGACCGGACCGGATTTTGACGAAGAACGGGGAGAGGATTTCATGCGCGCAATCATTCAGGCTCTGCTGGGATCGTCCCTCATTGCGCTGGGCGGCATGGCGATCGCTCAGCAGGGGGATAGCGCCGCGGCGCCTTATGGATCGGGCGCGACCTTCAATGCGATCTTTCTGGAAGGCGGCATCGGCATCGACCGCGCGATCGCGCCGGGATCGGCCCTGGCGACGGCGGGCGCGCCGCTCAGCCTGACCGCCTGGGTCCGGCCGGATCGCATCGCGAAGGGCGACATTGCCCTGCTCCAGCTCGGCGCGCTGGCCGGGCAGGGGCCGCAATTGCTGCTCCGCGATGGCCGACCGGCGGTGAAGATGGCAGGCACTGTGCTGGCGGCACCGCAGGTTCTGGTCGCCGACCGGTGGACGCATGTCAGTGCGACGATCGATAATGGCCAGACGATACTCTATGTCGGTGGCCGCGCGGTAGCGCGCGGTGCGACCCAAATCCCCCCTTTCGCGCCCCAGATTCATGTCGCGCCTGCCCAGGCAGACGCCGCGCATTTTGGCGGCGCACTGGCCGGGGCGGGGGTTGCGACCGAACCGCTGACCGATGCGCAGGTCGCCGCCGCTGCGGCTGCGCGGCCGGTTTTCGATCTCATCCAGTTCTGGCATGTCGGGGCGGGATGGGAATGGCAGAGCCGCGCCAATACCGGCCTGTGGAAACAGCAGGATGCCTGGACCCTGCCGCAGGGCAGGGGCGGCTATTCCAGCCCGGTCGCCAAGCCCGCGTCCGATGCGCCGGCCCTGGAAGCGGTCGCGTCCGATCGCTGGCGCGTCAATGGCTGGCAACTGGCGGCGGCTCCCGGCGTAAAGCAGGATGGCGCGGCGTTGTCGCTTCCGGGCAATCCGTCGGGGGAATGGCGCGTCGCGACCGTGCCGGGCACGGTCCTGACGACATTGGTGGACCGGGGCGTCTATCCCGACCCCTATTATGGCCTCAACAATATGGCGATTCCGGAAAGCCTGGCACGACAGGATTATTGGTATCGCACTCGCTTCATCCTGCCGGCCGACGTGGCAGGCAAGAAGCTCACCATCCTCTTCAACGGCATTAATTATGCGGGCGAGGCCTGGGCCAATGGCCAGCGTCTGGGCGCGACGATCGGCGCCTTCACGCGCGGGCAGTTCGCTTTCACAGCTGTTCCGGGCGAAAATGTCGTGGCGGTCCGTGTTTCGCCACCGCCTCATCCCGGCATTCCACACGAGCAGTCGATCAAGGCGGGCGTCGGCGAAAATGGCGGCCAGCTCGCGATCGACGGGCCGACCTTTGTCGCGACCGAGGGCTGGGACTGGATTCCGGGTATTCGCGATCGCAATACCGGTCTGTGGCAGGGCGTTGAATTGCAGGCGCATGGCGAAGTCCGCATACTCGATCCGCATGTCGTGACCGATCTGCCGCTACCACGCACCGACAGTGCCGACATCTTCATCACCGTGCCGTTGCGTAATGACGGCACAGCCAGTCGCCGCGTCACCGTCCGGGCGGCGTTCGACGATGTGGTCGTGGAAAAGGCGATCGATCTGGCCCCGGGCGCAGGCGAAGTGCGCTTTGCCCCCACCGAGTTTGCGGCGCTGCGGGTCCGCAATCCCCGTCTCTGGTGGCCCAATGGCTATGGCGATCCGGCGCTTCACAGACTGGATCTGACGGCCAGCGTCGATGGCGCCGCGTCGGACCATCGATCGACCCGTTTCGGCATCCGCGAAGTCAGCTACGACCTCTCGCTGTTCGATGCGAAGGGCGCGCTGCGCCGCGTCAATGTGCAGACCACCAATGGCGGGCTGGCGGGCCAGAAGCTGATCGATGTCCGGCATGAAGCGATCAAGCAGAGCCCGAAGGGCTGGGCGGAATCGCTGACTGCGGCGGGCGAGGCTTCCCCCGCTGTCACCGCGCTGGGCGCTGCCGATACATTGCCCGAACCGCATCTCACCATCCGGGTCAATGGCGTGAAGATCGCGGCGCGAGGCGGCAATTGGGGCATGGACGATGCCATGAAGCGCATCTCGCGCGACCGATTGGAGCCCTATTTCCGCCTCGAAAAAGAAGCGCATATGAACATCATCCGCAACTGGATGGGTACCAATACGGAGCCGGAATTTTACGATCTGGCCGACGAATATGGCATGATGGTGCTCAATGACTTCTGGCAGTCGACCCAGAATTTCCAGGTCGAGCCGCAAGATCCGCAACTGTTCCTGGCCAATGCCCGCGACACGGTCAGTCGCTATCGCAACCATCCCTCCATCATCCTGTGGTTCGGTCGCAACGAAGGCGTGCCTTATCCGCTGCTGAACGAGAAGCTTGACGATCTGGTGTTCGAACTGGACGGCACGCGCTGGTTCACCGGCAGTTCCAACACGGTAAATCTGCAGGGTTCTGGTCCCTATAATTATCGCGCGCCCGAGGGCTATTTTACCGATCTCGCCTCCGGCTTTTCGGTCGAGACCGGCACGCCATCCCTGTCCACGCTGGAATCGGTTGCGGCGTCCGTGCCCCAGGCCGACCTCTGGCCGCTCAGTGACACGCTTGCCTATCATGACTGGCATTTCAGCGGGAATGGCGACACGAAGACCTTCATGTCGACGCTGGCGAACATGTTCGGCCCGGCAACCAGTTTCGAGGATTTCGAGCGCAAGGCGCAGATGATGAACCTCGAAACCCACAAGGCCATGTATGAGGGCTTTCTGGGCCATCTCTGGACCAAGAATAGCGGTCGGCTTCTGTGGATGACCCATCCGGCCTGGCCGTCGAACGCCTGGCAGATCCATAGCTGGGATTATGACACCCATGGCGCCTATTATGGGGCGAAGAAGGCGGTCGAGCCGGTTCACGTCCAGCTCAACCTGCCGGGCAATGAACTGATCGCGCTCAACACCACGCGCAAAGCACTGCCCGGCCTCACCGCCAGCGTGAAGGTGGTCAGCCTTGACAACCGCACGCTGTTCAGCCGCAGCGACCGGCTGGACCTGCCCGCCAACCAGCGTGTAGAACTGGCGGCCGTCCCGCTTGAACGGCTGTTCGCCAGCGATCCGATGCTGCTGGTGTCGCTGCGTCTGACCGACAAGGCAGGCAAATTGCTGTCGGAGAATTTCTATTGGCGCGGCAAGGATGAGGCGGCCTATCGCGCGCTCGACGGGCTGCAACAGGTGCGGCTCGGCATGCAGGTCGGCGTGCCTGCACAGGTGGATGGCGAGCAGATGCTGACCGTCACCCTGGCCAATGACGCGGCGGTGCCGGTGCTCAATGCCAAGCTGACCCTGCTCGATGCGCGGGGCACCCGCATCCTGCCGGCCTATTATAGCGACAATTATGTCGCGCTGTTGCCGGGAGAAAAGCGCAGCGTCACCATCCGTTATCCCGCCAGCCAGAGCGGTGTCCCGTCCGTCACCCTGCGCGGATGGAATGTCGTGCCGCAGAGCGTCGCCGCCGGGCAGTGAGATGAAGCGGCATTTAGCCCTCTTCCTTGCGCCGCTGTTGCTGGCGGCGGCCGCGCCGCCGCAGGTGGCGGTGACCGGCGGCGTGATCGAGGGGATCGCAGGCGCATCGGATGATCCGCTGCTGTTTCGCGGCATCCCCTTTGCCGCTGCGCCGGTGGGGGCATTGCGCTGGCGGGCGCCGCAGCCGGTCACGCCCTGGCGCGGCGTGCGCATGGCCACCACGCGGGTGCCGGCATGCCTGCAGAATGATTATGGCTGGAACCGAAGCGATCATGTCGCGGGGAGCGAGGATTGCCTGACGCTGGACGTGGCGACCCCCGGGCTGGCTGGACATCGTCCGGTCATGGTCTGGATCCATGGTGGCAGCAACCGGGCCGGATCGGCAGGCGACACGGTCAAGGCGGCGCTGGCGCTACGCGGCATCGTGCTGGTCGCAATCCAGTATCGGCTAGGTATTTTCGGCTTTCTGAGCCATCGTGCTCTGTCGGCGGAAGCGCATGGCGCCAGCGGCAATTATGGGCTGATGGACCAGATTGTAGCGCTGCGCTGGGTACAGGACAATATTGCGCGTTTCGGTGGCGATCCCGCCAATGTCACCATTTTCGGCGAATCCGCCGGCGCCCAGGATGTCGGCCTGCTGCTGGCAGCGCCTACGGCCCGCCGGCTATTCGCCCGTGCCATCCTGCAAAGCGGAACCCCCAATTTCGGATTGCCCACCCGTCCGCTCGATCGCGCCTTGCGCATCGGCGATCAGCTTGACGCGCTGCTTGGCAGTGGCGGCAATGCCGGGCTGCTGCGTGGGGCATCGTCGGCCGCCGTGCTGGCAGCGGACCTGCGCCTGCATGACGAGCGACTGGAAAGTGATGATTTCCTGTGGCTGCGGCCGACTATCGACGGCGCCGTGCTGCCGGATGATCCGCGCAGTCTGTTACGGCAGGGGCCGGCGCGACCGGTCATCATCGGGTCCAATCGTGCCGAGTTCGGCTTGCCCGGCGGTCGCGCCCATCGCGACGCCAATGTCGATGCCGCTTTTGGCGCCCATGCCGGCAAGGCGCGCGCCTTCTATCGGCTCGACGAACCTGATCCCACCCCCGACCCGCGGCTGGGCGATCGAGACCTGCGGATCGCGACCGACATTCTCTTTCGCTGTCCTTCGGGTCGCTTGGCTGATCTTCTGGCGGAATCCGGCTGGCCGGTATGGCGCTATGAATTCGATCTGGCACCCGATGGTGGGCGCAGCTTCCATGGCGCTGATATAGACTATGTAATGGCAGACCAGCCGATAGGCTTGGCACTCTCGATGCAGGATTATTGGCTGGCCTTTGCCTACAGCGGCGTGCCCGCGCCGGCCGACAAGCCCGCGTGGCCCCGCTATGCGCCAGGCCGCCGCCATGTGACCTTCGATGCGCGCGGCGTTACGCCCGAGACATCGCTGGCGGCAATTCCGTGCGATTGGATGGATCGGATATGACGGGTGAAATCACGCGGCGCGCAATCATGGGCATGGCGGCGGCGCTGCCGCTGGGGACGGCGATGCCGGCCATGGCGCAGGATTGTCGGGTGGAAAATGACGCAGAAAGGCGGCTGCACAGCGATTTCGCCTGGCTGGATCGCTACGCCGCCGACAATCGCGTGCTGATCGACAGCGGTACGCAAACCGGTATCGTCTTCATCGGCGACAGCATCACTCAAGGGTGGAAGGACAAGCGACCGGCCTTCTTCACGCCCGGCCGGGTCAATCGCGGCATTAGCGGGCAGACCACGCCGCAGATGCTGTTGCGGATGATGGCGGATGTCATCGCGCTGAAGCCGCGCGCGGTGCATATCATGGCCGGGACCAACGACATTGCTGGCAATAGCGGGCCCATGACCCAAGCGATGAGCCGGGACAATCTGGCCGCCATGACAACGCTTGCCCGCGCGCACGATGTGCAGGTGCTGCTGAGCGCGATTCCGCCAGCGGCCAGCTTTCCCTGGCGGCCAGGCCTGGACACGCGCACGCCAATCGCCTCGCTCAATCGCTGGCTCAAAAGTCATGCGGAGCAGGGCGGTGCGACCTGGATCGACTATCATGCCGTCCTGGATGACGGCTCCGGCGGCATGAAGCCGGGGCTGGCGAAAGACGGCGTCCACCCCACCGAGGCGGGCTATGAGTTGATGGAGCGTCTGATCGCTCCGGTCCTTGCCGCCCAGCAGCTTTGAAACAAGGATGATTGCATGAAGCTCGTCGCGAATTTTGTCGAAAAGCCTTGGGGGCGCCATGACCTGCCGGACTGGGCGGCGGTGCCAGCGAACCTGAAAGACCCGATCGGTGAACTCTGGTTCACGCCGCCCGATGGCGCGCATCTGCCGTTGCTGGTCAAATATCTCTTCACCAGCGAGCGCCTGTCGGTCCAGGTTCATCCCGATGATGTGCAGGCGCGGGCGCGGGGACTGGCCGGCGGCAAGAGTGAATGCTGGTACATCATCGATGCACAGCCCGGCGCGACGCTTGGCATCGGCGTGCGGCGGCCACTCGATCCGCAGCAATTGCGTGACGCCGCGCTGGATGGATCGATCGAACGGGAAATGATCTGGCATCCGGTCGCACCGGGCGACTTCTTCTTCATTCCCGCCGGCACCGTCCATGCGGTGGGAGCGGGGATCATGCTGGTCGAAATTCAGCAGAATGTCGACGTGACCTATCGCCTCTATGATTATGGTCGCCCGCGCGAACTGCATCTGGCGGATGGCACAGCGGTGTCGCGCGCCTTGCCCTATGACATGGCCCAGGCGGTGCGGGCGTCACAGGGGGGGGCGGTCGAGCGCATACTGGCTCGCTGCCCGATCTTCACCGTGCTGCGGGCGACCGATGCCGACGGGCTGCGCGCACGACTGGGGCAGCAGCCGGTCTGGATCATCCCGCTGGCCGGCTTCGCCACGGCCGACGGCGACAGCGCGGGCGTGGGCGAATGCCTCTATCTCGACAGCCCGGCATCCCTGTGCCTGTCCGCCGATGCTATGGTCCTGGCTGCCGTAGAAGGGGCGTTGTGATGCGGGGACGTCGGGCGTTGCCTTTGCTGGCACTACCCTTGTTCACACTGGGCTATGCACTGCCGGCCGCCGCCCAGTCGCGGGTCGTTGCGTCGCCCGACGGGCATAACCGGATCAGCCTCACTCTGGATGCGCAGGGGCAGCCGCTCTGGTCGGTGGATCGGGATGGGCACCGCCTGGTCGACCCCTCGCCGCTGGGGCTGACATTGGACGACGGCCCCTTGGCGACCAATCTGGCGCTGACGGCCAGTCAGGCGTCGTCCGGGGAGGATCGCTATCCCATCGTCGCGGGCAAGGCGGCTTCCGCCGCCGATCGCTATCGCGCGCTGCGCGTGGAGCTGACACAAAAGGATGGCGCGAACCGCGCGCTGACGGTGGAACTGCGTGCCTATGATGATGGTGTGGCCTTTCGCACCATCCTGCCGGTTCAGCCGCAGATTGCCGTGTCGGTCATCCGTGAGGAGCGGACCGAATTTCGCGTCGCGGCCGACAGCCGTTGCTGGGGTTTCAACATCGGATCGTTCGGCAAGAGCCATGAGGGCGAATATGAGCCGGTCGAACCCGCCAAAGTAAGACCGCACAATCTGTTCGACCTCCCGATGCTGTGCGAAAGTGGCGGCAAGGCACTGGCCATCACTGAAGCTGGGCTGAGCGACTATGCCGGCCTTTATCTGACCGGGCGCGGCGATGGCGGCCCGGGCTTTGCGGCGCGCCTGTCACCGGCGCTCGACGATCCGAGGGTCGCGGTCCGTGGCAAGGTGGGGGCGCCGCTCGCCAGTCCCTGGCGGCTCGTCATGCTGGCGGACCGGGCGGGGGACCTGGCCGCCTCTACGCTGGTCACCAGCCTCGCCGAACCGTCGCGAGTGGCGCAGACCGACTGGATCAGGCCGGGCCTGTCGGCCTGGGACTGGTGGAACGGCCCCAGCCTGAAGGGGGTCGACAAAGCCGGCACCAACACCGCCACGGCCAAGGCCTATATTGATTTCGCCGCTGCCAATGGCCTCCCATACAGCCTGATCGACGAGGGCTGGTATCAGGGCGCGGGTGGTGGCGGCGACGTGCGCCCCGGTGCTGATGTTATGCACTGGACACCGGACATCGATTTGCCCGGCCTCATCGATTATGCTGGCCGGAAGGGGGTGCGCCTCTGGCTCTGGTTCAACTGGCGGGCGCTGGACGCGGATATGGAAGCGGCGCTCGCCCAATATGCGCGTATGGGCATTGCCGGCATCAAGGTCGACTTCATGGACCGCGACGATCAGGCGATGGTCGCCTGGTATCATCGCCTGCTGGAAGTTGCGGCGCGCCACAAGCTGATGGTCAATCTGCACGGTGCCTATGTGCCGCGCGGGCTGACGCGCACCTATCCCAATTTCCTGACCCAGGAAGGGGTGATGGGCGCGGAATATAATAAATGGAGCCGGCGGATCACCGCCGATCACAATGTGATGCTCGCCTATACGCGCGGCTTGCTGGGCCCGATGGACTATACGCCGGGGGGCTTCAACAATGTCGCGCCGGCCGACTTCGCAATCCGTAACGATCTGCCCTTCGTCCAGACGACCCGTGCTCATGGGCTTGCACTTTATGTGGTCTATGAAAGTCCTTTCGCCTGTGTGTCCGACAGTCCCGACAGCTATGCTGCCAGCCCTGCAGGACTTGATGTCATCCGTATGCTACCCACCAGCTGGGACGAGACCCGCTTCCTTGCGGGGGATGTGGGGGATTATGTCGCTATCGCCCGGCGAAAGGGCAGGCGCTGGTATGTCGGCATACTCAACAACAGCCAGGCGCGTCATGTCGAACTGCCGATCGGCAAGCTTGGATCCTCATTCAGAATGACGATGTGGCAGGATGGTGAGCGGCCGAGGGATATCGTGCAAACGAGCCGCCCTGCTGACGGTAGCATATCCATCAGCCTCGCGGCTTCTGGTGGAGCGGTATTGATATTGGATCCATGATTGCGTGAATGAGCTTGCGCAGGGCAGCGGGAACTGCCGTGAAATGGGGAGCAACAGCGCTATCGCAATGCCCAAGCGGTCGTGGGGCAGGGCGGAGGTCGAGAGACAATGGCCGTCAGAGACGCCCATTCGCTGGCAAAGCTGGCAGGAGGGGGCGCCTTGTCCGGCCGTAATGTTGGAAACTGTTGATTGGGGCGACCGGTGCTGGCCAGTTACGGCGCAGCTGCGGCCGCAAGCCCAGCGCCAAGAAGCAGACGCCGTGCTTGGTGCTTTTCCACCCCCTCCAACTCTTCACTGAGTAGAGGCCAATGATCTTCATGAGTAAAGGTATATTTCGTCTGGGCAATTATGCTTGTTCACGAGATTCTGCCGCGCGTCATATAGGGTACGACCCATTGTTGCTGTTCAGGCCACAAATCTAGATTCCCCCTCCCAGACGGGCAGCTATTCTGCGAGCCGTCCGGACGACCGGCGCGGAATCAGCGTTGGCGCCACGAGCATTGTGGCCGAATTGCCTGCCGCTGGTGGCGTATCCAGTAGCTCAAGCGCCGCTGCCGCGATCTGATCAAACGGGACCCGCATCGTCGTGAGCGGCGTCGGCAAATGGCTGACGATCGGGATATCATTGTAGCCAACGAGCGAGATGTCGCCGGGCACCGTGATCCCCATATTGGTGAGCTTCGAGAGTGCGCCGATGGCGGTATTGTCGTTCACTGCAAATATGGCGGTGGGGCGCTGATCCAGAGCCATGATTGCTTCAGCCGCTTCTGCCCCAGCCTCGATGCTGAAGCTGGATTCCATGATGAGCGATGGATCGAGGGCGATCGATGCTTCTTCCAACGCCTGTTTGTAGCCAGCCAATCGCTCCCGGCTGCTTGAAGCAAAGGAGGGACCGGCGATGATGGCGATCCGCTGATGTCCAAGATCGATAAGATGCCGGGTCGCGAGATAGCCCCCAAGTCGATCATCGCCGATCGCTGACGGGCTGTGGCCATCCGTGCGCAACGCCAGGACATGCGGCACACCCCGCTTTTCGAGCTTGTCGGGCAGATCGTCACCGGTGCGCGCCGTGGCCAGAATCAGGCCATCGACCCCACGCTGGATCAGGGTCTCAGCTGCCCGCTCATCGGCATCGATATTGTCGTCGGTCGTCGCGACGAGCGCGATCCGCCCGCTCTTTGCGCAGGCCTTGGCGATCGCTTCGTACAGCATCGCCATGACCGTGTCGGTCAGGCGCGGGACGATCACGCCGATCGCCATCGTCTTGCCCCGCCGCAGGCTCGAAGCGGAAATATCACGGATATAGCCAAGATCGGCCGCCACCTGCCGCACCCGGCGCGCGGTGTCGTTGTCAGACTGGGGTAGCCGTTCATCGAGAATGCGCGATACCGTCGATTTCGACACGCCCGCCGCCGCGGCAACATCGTGCAGCGTGACCCGGCCGCCGCGCCCTTCCAAATCTCTGCTCATTCCTGCCATTCCGCCTTGATATCGCTCGCTCTCTTCACCGTTCCGATAGCCTGCTTTGCACCTTGCCGCAAAATCCACCTTGACACCAGCGCAGATTCGAAACGATAACGGGAACGTTCCCAGCAACGTTTTCATATAGGAGAGTGATCTGCCCCCACCGAGTGGACCGATTGGTTTGTTAGTGCATTAAGCTCATCGCCGCCATATCCGGACGGAGGTGGAGCGAAGCGGAACCGGAGGCCGGATATGGCGGTGTCGCCGTTTCTGGTGC
>Ga0213869_10001121_pt1 | contig 20639 bp, 17 predicted proteins | sample PICome_10_FD_160083 | JGI IMG/M metagenome (GOLD analysis project Ga0213869, IMG submission 160083) | Coastal seawater microbial communities near Pivers Island, North Carolina, United States - PICO132 | ecosystem: Environmental > Aquatic > Marine > Coastal | place: USA: North Carolina...
GAAGAAATTGAAGGAAATTTTTTATGCAAACGAATTAAAGCAGACTCATAACCTTTTTCATCATTTAAGTATTGGTAAATTTTTACTGATTTTTCATAGTAAGAAATTTTAGTTGGATCTATTTGAATTAATTTATTAATAATCTCTATAGCCTTCTCTGTATTAGATATTTTTATATTGATATCTAAGGCTAGCGATAAAGCTTCAGAGTTAGATGGATGAATTGTGAGTATCTCTTCAAGTTGTTGCAGGCACTCATTTAGATTATTATTATTTAATAAATCAATGGCGTTGTTTAATGCAATCTTAAGGTTACTATTCTCTGACATATGTTTTTAAAAATAAGTTCTGAATGGAATAAAACTATTATCTTTCTTACGATTGTACTATCTTTGGTCCTTTCTATATATGTATTATCAGACCCAGCTGGGAGCTCACAGTTCCTTTATAAAACATATGATTCATTGGCATCATTATTTGAGCCTATATATATGTATGGTAGTTTTATTGTATTAATTTTTTTATTATCAATAGCTGTGTCTAGGTATGGGCAAATAAAAATTTCATTGCAAAATAGAGAAACTTATTCTTTTTTTTCTTGGAGTTCCATGCTTTTTGCAGCCGGCATTGGAGCTGCTCTTCTATATTGGGCAACTGTTGAATGGATAGAATATTTTAATATTTTACAAACAAGTAATATGAATTTCGATGATAAATTAATGTATTCAAGAGTCTATCCAATTTTTCATTGGTCTTTTACTGCATGGGCAATATATTGTCTGCCTGTAATTGCATTTGGTTTAGCTATTTCAATTAATCAAAAATCAAAACTAACCTTCTCAGGAATATTTAATACAACCAATAAATTATTGGAAATTATATTTGATTCATTATTTATTGGAGCAATACTTTGTGGTGCAGGGGTTGGTTTGGGTTTATCTTTCCCACTAATATCTTCAATTTTAGCTAATGTATTTGATATTGAGCGAACAATAAATCTAGATATTTTTACAATAATTTTATGCCTTTCTATATTCGCAACTAGCGCATATCTTGGTGTGCAAAAAGGAATTAAAAGACTCAGTAATTTTAATGTTCTTTTAGTTATATTATTTTTAAGCCTAGTTTTTCTTCTCGGACCGACTCAATATATCTTTACAAAATCAGTCGAAAGTTATGTATTTTTATTTCAAAAATATCCTGAATTAAGTTTTACCACTGGAACAGCTATCAGCAAAGATTGGACAGTTTTTTATTGGGCATGGTGGATGGCATTGGCTCCTATGGTTGGAGCTTTTATAGTTAACATATCTAACGGCAAATCCTTAAGAACAATTATTTTAGGGGTTATATTAATTGGGAGCGCGGGATGTATGATTAGCATGTCTGTATTGTCTAATTTATCAATATATCTTTTTGAATCAGCACTATTAAACTCTCCTTCCCTATTAGCAGAAAATGTTCTCACTAGAGAGCAAGTAATAATTCAAACCCTATCAACACTAAGTTACAGCAATTATCTCTTAATAGGATTTGGAGTTATATGTGTCATCTTTTTATGTACTACGTATGACTCAACCTCATATATTCTTGCATCAGCTTCAATGAAAAGCTCTAATATAGAAAGTTCTGGTAATTTAAGACTCATATTTGCTATATTGCTGGTGATTCAACCAACATTGTTAATGTTTATGGGTGGTGTCGATTCATTTAAGTGGATAATGGTTATATTTTCTGTACCATTATTGTTCATATATTTATTACTAATAATTTCTATAATTAAAAATGTTTATACAATTAAAAAATCATAAAGCACATATATACGAGCATAATAAATCTGAAGATCTGTCATCGAATATATTTATTATTCATGGTGCTGGAATGGACCATAGAATTTCTTCAATGATTGATCTATCGATGTTTAATACATCTCATAATATATATTCTATTGATCTTCCGGGTCATGGTTTTACATCTGGTGAAATTCTACATACCGTTGAAGATATGGCTGCATATGTAATTGAGATAATTAATGAAATGGATGCGGTTAATAATATATTTATAGGGCATTCTATGGGTGGATTGATTGCAATAGAATTAAATTTAAGAGTTAATTCTGAACTTACTATTCTTATGAATACTAATTACCCGCTACTTGTAGGTGAGATATTACTTCAGCATGCAAAAGGTAACTTAGACCAAGCTAGTGAGTTTTTTACTAAATATGGTGTTTATAACGTACCTCCTACCAAAGTTAAGGCAAAAACGTTCGGGTCTATGGGATCGGGTTTTTATGGTCGTGGAAAAGGAACTATTCAATCACCTTATGGAACTAAAAATATTGAAAGCGATCCTCAAAGAGAAATTGATGTATATCCATTAAAAAAATTATTTAATCAAACTCAAAAAGAAATATTATCTTATGACTTAAAAACATGCTCTTTGTATAAAACAAACAAATTAAAAGATTTAAAAAATTTAAAATTTATATATGGCGGAAAAGACAAGCTTGCAAGATATAGTGAAGATTCTCAAATTCATGAATATTTTGATACGGATACAGTCTATATGATGGAAGACACAGGACATTTTCCATACTTTGAAAGACCCTTAGAACTTTCTAAGGTTTTAGAAAAAATTATTTCTAGTATCTATACTTAAATCTAACACCAACGACCCTTGGTCTATTTTGAGTTCTTCTAACATCACCAAAATCGTCATACCTAGACTGATATCCATTTTCATCTGTTAGGTTGGTTAAATAAATTTCCATCAAACTATTTTCCATTTCCACTCCCATTCTCATGTTTGCAATTGCATAAGATGGTAATTTTAAAGTATTGGCTTGACTGGTATATCTGTCACCTGTGTAAGAATAATCAAGTGCAAAATAGCCAGGCTTGCCAGCTATAGTTAGTACTTTATCCATACCCAAAACATATGAAAGCTCGGGCACATAAGCAAGTCTGTTTCCAGCATTAGCTTGTAATACACCTGATACATCAAAGTAGTCCTGAGATAAGGATGGATCATTAGAAACCATATAAGCCGATAGGGTTAATGAATCATTAGGTCTATATGTAGCATCAAGTTCCAGGCCATTAATTTCTGCATTACCAACATTATCAACAAAAGCTACAGTTGAATAATCTAAGTTATATGTAGTGGATTGGAAATCATTCCAGTCCATCATAAAGTATGCTCCATTTAAAATAAGCTTTCCATCTGCAAGTGTTGATTTAAAACCAAATTCTAAACTTTCTAAATAATCAGAATCATAGGTTTCAGGAATAAAAGCTGTTTGAGCTGGTCTTACCCTATTTATACCACTAGCTCTGAAACCTTCAGAATATGTTCCATAAACCATTACGTCATCAGTAAGATCATGTTTAATATTAATTTTTGGGACAACTCCTGAGTCATTAGAATTAAATACTTTATCTACACCATCAAAGACTCCAAAATACCCGTCCTTTGCATTAACCATAGTATCTTGATCATATGATCTAAAACCAAGCGTCATTTTTGTTTTATCATTTATATTAAAATAACCTTCACCAAAAATTGCTTCTACTTCCTCTTCTCTTGTATTATCAAGATTCCACCATTGTCCATTAGTGGGTTGCCATGAAAGATTACCTGGATTCATACCAGGCCAAATGTAAGCAATCTCATAATCTCTTTTAGAAGATTCGCTAAAGGCTCCCAGTATCCACTGAAAACCTGAGTCACCTTTAGATTGAAGCCTAATCTCATAAGAGTCTCTTTCATGATTATCAATTTGCGTATAAGACATTCTAGGATCTTGGCATCCTGAAATGTTGTAATAGTAGTAATAATCATAATAATCACATGTGTATGTAGGACCATCATAATTATAATACTCAACATATTCAGAATAATCGTAAGTGTAATTTACGTCTCTATCAAAGGATGATGTTGTGAATATGTACTCTACATTGTCATTTAGGTCACCGCTTAATGATAAAGATATTTGACTAAAGTCATCATCAAAATGCTCTTCATTAAATCTAGAATTTGATCTTTCACCCACTGCTTCATCTGTTTCCCATGAGCCACCAAACTGCGAAGATTGATCAAGCATTGATAAATCAAGGTTTTGACCCATGATCTCTGAAGCAAGTCTGACTCTAAAACCATTTTTATTTAGTTCGTTATAATCATCTTTTGCATGAATGCTGTTATCAATGGTGACGCCACTGTTAGTAAATGTTTTAGATGTAAGTTCATTATCAATCCAACCACCATCTGTAAGATCATATGCGCTTAGTCTAATAGCTGTATTAGTTCCAAGTGGCATATTTATGTATGCCTCAAGAGATTGATCATGAGTACCATCTGTAATAGAGCCATAATCAACATCAAAACCATAGTCCACTGAGCTTACGTCTGGTTTTTTTGTAATAATTTTTATATTTCCAGAGGTTGAGCTTGAACCGTAGAGAGTTCCTTGAGGACCACTTAATATTTCAACTCGCTCAACATCAAAAACATGTAGATCAGGGGTTTGACCAATTGTTGTTAATGGCTGGTCATCTAAGTAAAGAGCTGTAGTTGATGCTGCGCCTGATGGATTACCAAATCCTCCATCTGAAACACCTCTAATATAAAAAGTAGAATTACCAGGCCCTCCTGCATCAAGTGTGACTGCTGGTGAGAGATTGGCTATATCATCAAGGCCTTTAATATTTTTAAGATCTAATTCTGCAGCCGTAATAGCTTGAACGCTCATAGCAAGATCTTGAATATTCTCTGATCGCTTACTAGCTGTGACAACAACTTCTTCAATATTTTCATCTGCAGAAACATTAGATGACTGAGCAACTCCTAGAGCTATTGAAAAAGCTCCTATGTAAGATAAAGCAAAGTTATTTTCTTTAAAAATATCCTTTAAAACATTGGTTAAAGGGTCTTTTTTTGTTTCAAAAAGTGGTTTTAAGTAAATAGATGACATTCGATCTCCCCATCAAAATAGTTATATACTTATTTATAGTGCATATAATTTTCAAAAACAAGTTTATTAATGTATTTAATTTAAGAGTAAATTTATTAAAAAATCATTACCCCATTCGTTATTAATCGAAAAATTACATTTGTGATAATTAATATCTGTTTGTGGTTGAGAGTAGCAATAACCTGCACTTTTACTTATACCTGGCCATGAATGTCCAGCATCTTTGTTCAAAATACTAATTACTTGAACATTATTTTTACAGCTACTGGCTATATTTTTTTCAAATTTATTATGAAGATCGATGTTAGATTTATTGAAAGCCTTACATTGAAATTGATTTGCCCATGAATTAAAAGTATTGTTCATTGGTTCATAAAAATAACCGTCTGAAGATTTTATAGTTATTGGCGGTACAACAGAGTCTTTCATTCCACCATATATAATAAAATTAACAGGCTTATCTGGAATACAACTAAGATCTTTATGCTGCATACCAACAATATTTACTACCCCCTGGAAAAGATCAGAGTATTTGCATGCTAAAGCTTGAGCCATCATTCCACCATTGCTCATGCCTAATACATATACATCTCTTATAATATGGTCTAACTTTGCCTGATCAATTATTTTTTTTATAAAACCTAAGTCATCTGTACAACTTGTCCATGAACATCTACCTCCCTCATTACAGTTAGGATATTTGGGAACAATATCAGCATCTAATGAGCATATTTCACCATTTGGTGTTTTTGTTTTTGATCCTACCAGATCATTCCATGAAGAAATAAATGAGCTGTTCCATTTGAAAAAGCTATTAAAGTGATGTCCTTGAGGATAGATTGCTATAAAACCATACTTATCAGCTGCATTATTAAATCCACCAGTTGTTTGTTTTTCAAAGCCTGATGCGGTCCCTGTGTAACCATGTAATCCAATAAATAAATCTATTTCATTATTTAAATTAATATTTGAGGGAACGTATTTTAAATATGTTCTATTAAGTAAATCATGCTCCATTTCAAACTCTATCATTGAATTTGAAGCTACATAAAAGGATAAAAAAAGTAATGCTAAGAATTTCATTTATTTTTGAATAAAAGATAGAAACAATTTATATGTGGAATCTTTGTTAACTTCTGTAAAAACCTCATGCCTAGCTTCGTTGATAAGCTTTAGAGCAACATTATCAAATATATTGGATAAAAAAGCATGGAGTTTCTTAGCCAAAACTCCATTAGAGCTTGCAGCATCATTTTTACCAGAAATTATTAAGATAGGTATATTCTTATTGGAAGTTGAGTAAAAGTTTTTTTGAAAAATTTGTATTAATCCTTTACATAAATCATTCCATAGGCTGTTTGTTACCATAAACCCACATAGAGGGTCACTTGTGTAGTCATTGACACTATTAGGATCACTAGATATCCAGTCATTTGGTGTTTTAGTTGGTTTATATGCATTATTAAATTTTCTTAATGTTAAATTATCAATTAACTTGCTTGTTTTAGTAGGGCCCTTAAAAAATACTTCGAATTTAACAAGCATTAATTGCGTATAGATTAGAAATCTTGAAAGCTTGGAAGACCCTGTAATAACTAACCCGTTGATATTTAATCTTCTATCTAAAAGTGAGAGTGCAATCCAAGACCCCATACTATGACCTAATAAAAAACAATCTGTGTTGGGGTGTTTAGCTATAGCAAAATTTATTGTATTTCTTAGATCATCGCTAACTTTAGTCCAGCCGTTTTTGTTAGAAAAAAATCCAGGCGTCATACCTTTTAGTATATTTTTTCCATGCCCTCTATGATCTTTTGCAATTACACTGTACCCATCAGCATTGAGTTTTTCTATTAACCATGAGTATCTTCCAATATGCTCAGCCATACCATGACTTATTACAACCAGGCCTTTTAAATTATGATTCGTAGTTTCAAATTCATAATAATCATTATTAGTCATATTAATATCCATAATTTATAATAATCCTTTATATAGAAATATTAAAATAAATTATGCATAACATTCATATTGCAGGCACAGGTATCTGGTATCCCGAAGACAAAATTAATAATGATGAGCTTGTACATTCTTATAATTCATATGTTGATTTGTTCAATACTAAAAATAAGGAAGCCATTGAAAATGGTGATGTGATACAGATGCAACAATCTTCTGTTGAATTTATTGAGAAAGCTTCTGGGATTAAATCACGACATGTAATTGATAAAAATGGCATTCTTGATAACCAAAGAATGATGCCTCGTGTTGATAATGAACATGAAGATAGACTTTCAATCCATGCAATAGCTGGTATTAACGCTGCAAAAAATGCATTAAAACAAGCTGGTATTTCAACCAAAGATATTGATGCTGTAATTGTTGGCACTTCTCACGCTGCACGTAATTATCCTGCTGTTGCCATAGAAATACAAAACGAATTACAAATTGATGGTTATGCATATGACATGCTAGTTGGTTGTTCATCAACGACATTTGCAATAAATAATGCTTATAGTGATATAGCATCTGGGTTAGCTAATACTATTCTTGTTATAAACCCTGAAATATCTACACCTTTTGTTAATTTCACTCATAGAGATAAACATTTCATATTTGGAGATGGTTGTGCTGCAACTGTTATTCAAAAAGATAGTACTTCGGATAAAAGTTTTAAAATATTAGACAGAAAGCTTTATACCAAATTTTCTAATAATATTAGAAGTAACTATAGCTATTTAAATAGAGCAGCAATTGATACAAAAGATAACGAAGATCTTCTTTTTCATCAAAATGGCAGAGGAGTATTTAAAGATGTATGCCCTCTTGTAGCTAAATTAATTACAGACCAATTAGAGTTAAATAAAATTGATCCAAAAGATATTTCAAAGTTTTGGTTGCATCAAGCTAATGGAAAAATGATTAGATTGATAACATCTAAAATATTAGGTACGGATGATTTTGATTCAAGCATAACTCCGATGCCTATCGTTGATTTTGGGAACCTGGCTTCCGTAGGTTCATTATTTGCATTCAATCTTGATAATGACTTAGAAGCTGGACAGAAAGGAGTTATATGCTCATTCGGAGCAGGTTATTCAGTTTGTTCAATAATTGTTGAAAAAAATTAAATTATCTGAGATATAAAAATATAAAACTATTATAATAACGCTATGGGTGAATATGACGCAGTTTGGGTTTTCTTAATCAGTGCAATCTTTGTAGGGTTTTATATATTTATCGAGGCACGTCCAAAAGGATCGACATTTATTAAGGATGTCACCGGTACTATTTCTAGATTCTTTAGAAAAAGATAGATTTGTTTATTAGCAACAAATATTCAATTTTTGTTTTTGTTTTTTTTGCTTTGCTCTTAGGAGGACTTTCATCTTCAGATACTGCTAATGACTTATGGTATCAAGAACTTAATAAATCATCGCTTAATCCACCAGGATATGTTTTTGGAATTGTATGGCCTATCTTATATATTTTGATGTCTATTTCAGCATTCAGAACATTTGTAGAAACTAGAAATTTATTTTTATTACAATTATTCTTTAATGCAATCTGGTCATGGCTATTCTTTGCATTTCATATGCCAGTAATTGCGCTTTTGAATATATGGCTTCTTATTGCCTTAAATATCAAGCTTGCAATTAATATGTTCAGAGTTGATTCAATGTCTGGTTTTTTATTTGTTCCCTACATAGTTTGGTTATTTTTTGCGTCTTACTTAAATTTATTTATAGTTATTAATAACTAAATAAAGCAGCCAACAACCAGCCCAGTCATGCATGATGCTAAGGTAGCAGCTACCAAGGCTTTAAAGGAAACTTCAATTAAATCATTTTTTCTTTCTGGAACCATAGCCCCTATTCCAGAAATCAATATTCCAACAGATGAAAAGTTAGCAAATCCACATAAACTATAAAACGTGATTAGTTTTGATCTTTCTGAAAGAAGGCCTTGCTCTAAATTCGCTAAAGCAGGATAAGCAACAAATTCATTTAATGTAGTTTTTAAGCCAAGTAATTCTCCAGCTATAACAGCTTCATTCCATGGTATGCCCATAAGCCATGTTATTGGTGCAAATATATATCCTAGCAATAATTCAATTGATAAATTTAAACCGAAATATCCACCAACTGTTCCCAGAAAAGCATTAACTATATAAACCAAAGCTATTACTGCTATAAGAATAGTTCCAACGCTGACAGCTATATTTGATCCCTGAGTTGTTCCTGTAGTGATTGCATCCATTGTACTGCTATATACCTTTGGAGCACTTTCATCATTTGAGTCGGTAATTTCATTGGATGGGATCATTATGTTTGCATACATAATTGCTGCGGGCACAGATAAAATTGATGCTGTTAAAAAGTGTTGGATCAAATTTACATTTTCAAATTGAACTTCTAAGATACTTATAAGGGCAACCATGACAGAGCCAGCAACTGTAGCCATGCCAGCAGTCATTAAGATAAGCAGTTCTTTATTTGAAAGTTTATTTATATATGGTTTTATTAATAAAGGAGCTTCAACTTGACCTATGAATACGTTAGCAGCAGCGCCTAACCCAACTGGACCACCAATATTAAATAATTTTTGGCAGGCTTTTGAAATTATATTTACAATAAATGGAAGGATGCCCCAATGCCAAAGAATTGCAGAAATGCAAGACATAACAATAATGTAAGGCAGAACACCAAATGCAAATGTTTCTAAAAGAGATCTGTAGACTGAGGCATCATCTGACGGCGGATAACCAAACACAAAGCCAGCACCTTCTACAGTAGCATTTTGAAGAATTGTTACACCATTACCCAGGAGTTCAAAAAAATTAATAACAAAGGGTAATTTTAATAAAATTGCAGCTAGGAATAGCTGTGAAATAATGCCGTAAAAGATGTATCTATAATTGATGATTTTGTAGTTGTTTGAAAAAGGAATAGCAATTGCTACTAGGCCAATAAAACCAACAAAAATATGAAGAAAATTTAGTGTAGACATTTTGTTAGTATAACTTAATAGCTTTTAATCTTTCATCTAAAAAGTCATGCGCAAGAACTCCAACATCGTCCTCATTGTATATAGATTTAAGAATGGTATCAGGTGAAGGATGAAGAAAAAATGGGATACTATATCTAGATTTAATCTCATCAGATTTATATTTTACAACCCTATGAGGCGTACTCTTTAAAACCTTATCAGTTATTAACTGCATCATGTCACCAATATTACAAACTATATCATCAAAAGATGAACTTACTTGAATCCATTTCCCAGACTTATCTTTAACCTCAAGACCTGGTTCATTTGCACCAATTAATAAAGTGATTAAATTAATATCTGCATGCTCTCTTGCTCTAAACATATTTTCATTATTTGAGGGCGGGTAATGAATTAAACGTAATAAAGAGTTTCCTTTTGATGTAGATTTAGTAAAAAAATCAGGTGGTAGGTCTAATGTCAGACTTATTGATTTAAGAAGAATAGAGCCAAGATTGTTCATCTCCATAAAAAGTTGATCAAAGATTTCATTAAATTTATCTACCTCATTTACTTGGATATTTTTCATAATTCTATGATCGAAGGTATCATCAATCACAGGACCATGATGCCAAAATTCTTTTAAATCCGGAACTGTTTCTCCTAAAGCAGTCTCTTTACCAAAAGGTGTATAACCCCTGGCACCAGCATTTTCTCTAAATGAATACTTGTTTTTAATAGAAGAGTCGAGTTTAAAAAATTTTTCAGAGAACTCATATGAATTTTTAAAAAGTTCATGAGAAATATTATGATCTGTAATGATAAAAAATCCGTGATTCTTTAGAGCACTTGATAATACTTCAAGTGAATTTGTATCATTGCTTAAAAGATTCTTCAATGATATTTTTGGTATTAAGTTTTCCATAATTAATTTTAGCAAAAAAAAAGGCAGTAGAACTGCCTTTTTCATTTTAAAGTAATATTAGAACTTATAAGTAAAACCTAACTGCATTCTATATCTAGATGCATATTGATCAAGTGTACCCTTTCGAGTGTCAACTCCACTTATAATAATTTGTCCATCATCATTAAGACCTCTTGAATCTAGCAGGCCTCTTGTATTATAACTTTGATAATATACATGTCCTTTATCTTCATTAATAAAGTTCAAGACATTTAGTAAGTCATAATAAAGAACTAATTTATGATCTTTAATTCCAAAGTAATTATTATTTACAGGTATTTCTTGAGCAATTCTTAAGTCTAGTCCTCTAGTATATGGAAGTTGACCAGTATGAGCATCAACATGAGATCCTGGAGTTCCAATTCCTTGGACAGCAGTTAAAACCTCACCCTCTGTAACTCCTTGATATACAACATTTGGATCGCCTGCAGTTGGGACATACATACGAGTATTATATCTACTATACCCATCATCAAAACCATCTAAAGTATAAGTAAATCTCTTACCTGAATAAACTTTGTAGAATAACGAAAATTTAGTTGGGGCATTGTTAAACCAATTAGCTGTATAGTTTAAACCAGCAACTAGTCTGTGCTTGATAGCCCAAGGAGTATTACCAACATCAACATTCATTCTGTCAACAGCAACCATATTCTCTAAGTTTGAGGAAAGTTGAGATGAGGTAGCTATCCAACCAGATTCAGCTTCTGTATTTGTATAGCTAGCAAAAACATCAAGTCCATTATCAAACTCTTTATCCATTGCTAAAGTAAATGAATTTGAGCTAGTTCCTTCTGCATTAGTAATATAGAAAGCATCTTCAGTGTTGTAAGTAACTATGCCAGTTTTACCAACTTGATCAACTGAAGCAGATGCATCAGCAAAACCTACACCGTCTTGTGCGTCATCAATATTAACTGCTGCTTTTAAGTTATAACCATTAGCTGTAGTCAATAATAATTCCAAATTAAATTTCCATGTAGATGGAGTGTCATAATTAGGATCTATACCTTGAGCTGGACTAGCGCTTGCAAACTGTGAATAAGGAAAATCTTGATAGATAGTTTCTGGATTTCTGAAACAAGTTATCTCAGCGCCAGTAGTACAAGCTGGAGTACCTGCAGGAAATCTGCCAGTTCTTGATCCATATTGAACAACACCAGAATTAGCAAAAGGACTTGCCACCCATACATTAGGAACACGACCTGCAAATAGACCATATCCACCTCTTAACTGTGCAGATACAATTCTATCTGAACTAAACATTGGTAAATCAGATGCATCTAATTGGAAGCCAAGCCTTGGTTGAAGAATGCTTGTGCTAGCAGGAGTATCGTTTCTAAATCCTAGCAAGCCAGAACCATACTCGTTATAAGCTGGTCCAGCATCCATTTCAAAACTGTCATACCTAAGACCATAATTAATAGTCAAAATATCTGACATGTAAAACTTATCTTGAACATATAAAGTTTCAAAAGTTCCACTAAAACCAGCCATAGCATAGTAAGGATCGCCAGTAGCAGATTTATTAAACCTAAAATAGCTAGGTATACCATCATAATAGTTTTGAACACCTTCGAACTGGTAAGCTCCATTTTCCCTTGAAATAAAGAGGTTACCTAGTCTTTTATCGATACTGTCATAACCAACTGTAATCTCGTGATCTCCCATTGTATAAACAGCTTTTAAGTTCATAATTTCATCAAATGCAAAACCTTCGTTTGCACTTCTAAATCTATCAGGTCCTAGATATATTTCTTCATCAGCCTCACCGTCAGTATATGAACCGTCAGCAGCTGTAATAAAAATATTAACATGAGGGAAGTCTTCACCACCTAGAGCGTCTTGATCGTTAGCCCATTCAACCTCAGAATATTTAGCTTGAACATATAGATTATCTGATAGATCTCCATAGTAAGCATATGTATCTTTTTCAGTAGTTGCAGGATAGTTATAGTAATGAGAACTGAAAACAATATCACGACCATATGGATTTACAGCGTTATCATCTGAAAAGCTGTAAACATATTCTAATCTATGATTATCATTGATATACCAGTCTAACTTTAAAAGCTCTTTATCAGCCATCTCTGGAGGTAAAGCAAAAGTAGTAGAACCGGGATCATAGTTATATAAAGCCTTAGTTTGCGCTGCAACTTCATCAACTAGAGCCTGGGTTGCAATCCTGTATGTATAACTGTCAGAAGGTGAAACTGATGTAAATTCTTCTTGTGAAACAAAAAAGAATAATTTATCTTTTATGATTGGTCCGCCAAAAACAAATCCCTTAGTTTCATCACTAAATTGAGTAGCTTTACTACCGTTTAATTTACCAACGTTATCTTCGTCAGTGCTATATTCATAATATGCACCTTTGAATTCGTTAGTACCTGACTTAGTAACAGCATTTATACTTGCTCCAGTAAAGTTACCCTTTGATACATCAAAAGGACTAATATCAACTTGCAGCTGTTCAATAGTTTCAATACTTATAGGATTTCTCACTGAAGGGAAACCATTAGCATTTAAACCAAGCTGGTCATTTTGCTCAATACCATCAACAGTAAAATTGTTATATCTATTATTTGTTCCTGAAACAGAAATAGTTGCATTTCTAGCTGTTCCTTCAACAAATATTCTTGAATCTCTTTTAACATAATCAGAAATAGATCTCTCAATACTAGGAATATTTTCAATATCTTGAGCAGTAACAGCTAAAGAAGTTTGAACAGTTGCTGTCTTTGTTCCAGTTACAACAACCTCATCAATATCAGCATTTGAAACAAGAGCAACATTTAATTTTGCTGTTTCGGATACAGTTAAAAAAACATCATCCAGTGATTCAGTTGCATAGCCTGATTTAGAAATTGTAATTTTATAAGGCCCGCCAGGCTTTAAATTACCAACAGAAAAGACACCATTAGCATCTGCAGTTGTTGTTTTTGTAATACCTGTAGAAACGTTAGTAACAACAACAGTTGCACCAGAAACCCCAGCATCACCTCTTAAAGCTGATGTAGTGTCATTAGAAGCAATTGAGTTGAGTGAAAAGAAAGTGACCAAAAAGAACCCAGTTAAAAGGTACTTAGTTTTATTAAACATAGAAAAATCCCCGTTAAAAATGTTATTTATATATTATGTACATAATGCACAAATAAACAAGAAAAAAATTAAAAGTTATGTGAATTTATTGCAACTTTAAGTTACAAATTAAACTTCTAGTTTAAGAGATCCAAAATATGGTTCTAAGGCTTTTGGAAGCATTATGTTATCGCTACCATCGTATCTATTTTCTAAAAGAGCTATTAAAGTTCTTCCAACTGCTAGACCTGAGCCATTAATGGTGTGTACAAAATTTTTACCCGCATCTGATTTGAACTTTATATTGGAACGTCTTGCCTGAAAATCACCAAAATTTGAACAAGATGATATTTCTCTATATCTATTTTGACTTGGCATCCAAACCTCAATGTCATATGTCTTACATGATGAAAAACCAATATCACCAGCACATAATTGGATAACTTGATAGGGAAGCTCAAGCAATTGAAGAATTTCTTCAGCATTTTCTAACAAACCCTCAAGTTCGATCATTGATGAGCTAGGATCAGAAATTTTGAATAGCTCTATTTTTTCAAACTGATGTTGTCTTATTAAGCCTTTAGTATCTCTCCCATAGCTTCCTGCTTCAGATCTAAAACATGGAGTATGAGCTGTTAATTTTATAGGCAATTCATCATTATCTATCAAAACGTCTCTATATATATTAGTTAGCGGAACTTCTGCTGTTGGAATTAAATAAAGAGACTCTGATGTTTTAAAAAGGTCTTCTTCGAATTTAGGAAGATTTCCTGTCCCTATCAAAGAATCTTTATTGGCCATATAGGGTAAATAATATTCTTCATAACCATTTTTTTGAGCTGTATCCAACATCAAAGATATTAAAGCTCTTTGAAGCTTTGCTAAACTTCCTTTAAGCACTGCAAATCTTGATCCAGCTAGTTTTGCAGCAAGATCAGTATCAATTTTTGTTGTTAAGTCTATATGATCAACTTTATTTGAAGAAGTGATTTTACCAACAGTTCTTAAAACAACATTTTCACTTTCATTCTTCCCATCAGGAGTAGATTCATGAGGAATGTTAGGAATATCCAATAAAATACTATTAATAGAATCTAAAATTAGATTGAGTGATTCATTTTTACTTTTTAAATTATCATTTATGGAATCAATTTTTTTCTTTAAATCTTCTGTATCTTCTCCAGATGATTTTAATTTACCAAAATCATTTGATAAGTTTTTTCTATTTGACTGAAGAGATTCAACTTCAACCTGAAGTGATTTTCTTTGCCCATCAAGATCAATGAATTTATCTTTATTTAGTGAATAGCCTCTTCTAGCTAATGATTTATCAACCTCATCAATACTATCCCTTAAGTCTTTTATATCAATCATTTACTTAGAAAAACTAGCTCCATAAGCTGTTGCAGCTATCGTTAAAATTATAGTGGCAATTATATATGAACTTGCAATCAATATATTAGTGTTAAGCATATTTATGGTTTGATAAGTAAAAGCTGACATAGTTGTAAAAGATCCCAAGAAACCTATTACAAATAAATAATATTGACTATCCTTCACAAATAAACTTGCTCCAAGATAGTATCCAATAAAAAAACAACCCAAAATATTAATAAAAAGAATGCCAAAAGGATACTCGCCTGGGATATGTTTAATAAATAATTCATTAATTAAGTATCTCGTCATGGATCCAAGCGCTCCGCCAATGCCAATTAAAAATATATTCATAAATTTGTTGAGGTGAAAGTAACAATATTTTTGTAATTCATATTGTCCTTATAATCAATAAGGAAGCTTTTATCAGATAATAACTCCACATATAAATATTTTTCTTTGTAGTTAACTTTAAAAGATTTATTAGTTAAATCTTGGAGTTGATTTAATTTAGCACCAACCCTTAAAAGGTCTAATAAAGGTACTTCATTTTCTGAAATATTAACTGTTTGGGTCTGATTAAATTCATAATCATAAACAACAACCTCATCGCTATTAATTATGTATTTTTCTTTAAAAGGTTTTTCAATAACGATTTCAATGATCTTATCTTTTCTCACAATATAACCCTCTGAGGAAGAATTATCATTCATATCAATTTCAATTTCCTGAGAAAAAGATAAATCTTTTTGAATCAATGAATTAAATACATTTAACACTTCGTTTGAAGCAATATGCATCGATAACAATGGCAAAAAAAATAGGAAGTGTTTCAAATTAATCTCTTTTAGGAACAAGAACCTCTCTTGAACCATTGCTACTCATCTCAGATACAAGACCTGATTCTTCCATAGTTTCAATTAAGCGTGCAGCTCTGTTATAACCTATTCTGAGTTTTCTTTGAACTGCTGAAATAGATGCTCGTCTAGATTCTAGAACAAAATTAACAGCTTCATCGTATAACTCATCTGCATCTTCTGAAGAAGAAGTTTCAGAGCCTGACCATCCTGGTATTGGTCCTGTTTCTTGAGCTGATGAAACAATATCATCAATATAATCAGGTTCTGCTCTAGTCTTCCAGTCATTTACAACTCTATGTACCTCATCATCACCGACAAATGCTCCATGAACCCTAACTGGAACACCTACACCGGGCGGGAGATATAACATATCTCCATAACCAAGTAATTGCTCTGCGCCACCCTGATCTAAGATAGTTCTTGAGTCAATTTTTGTAGAAACTTGAAACCCAATTCTTGTTGGTATGTTTGCTTTTATCAAGCCAGTGATAACATCTACAGATGGCCTTTGAGTTGCGAGTATTAGATGTATACCGGCAGCTCGCGCTTTTTGAGCAATTCTTGCAATTAAATGTTCTACTTTTTTACCAACCAACATCATCATATCTGCAAATTCATCAACAACTACAACAATTGATGGTAACTCTTCTAAATATTCTTCATCCTCAGGATGTAAGGGGTTTATAATTTGCTTTCCGTTAGCCGCAGCATCTTGTATTTTTTTATTAAATCCAGCTAAATTTCTTACTCCCATTAAGGACATGAGTTTATATCTCCTATCCATCTCAACCACACACCATCTTAGGCCATTAGAAGCATCAGTCATATCGGTTATAACAGGTGTTAATAAATGCGGAATTCCGTCATAAACAGAAAGTTCAAGCATTTTAGGATCAATTAAAATCAACCTTACGTCTTTAGGATCAGATTTAAAAAGTAAACTTAATAACATTGCATTTACACCTACTGACTTACCTGAACCAGTTGTACCTGCAACTAATAAATGTGGCATTTTTGCTAAATCTACGACAACTGGATTTCCTGAAATATCATGACCTAAAGCCAATGTTAGATTAGATGGTGATTTTTTAAATGCTTGAGATGATAAGATTTCTGTAAGTCTTACCATTTTTCTATTTGTATTGGGAATCTCTATACCAACGTATGATTTTCCTTCTATCACTTCAACAACCCTTACGCTGCTAACAGAAAGAGATCTAGCAATATCTTGTGCAATATTAGTAATTTTACTGGCCTTAGTTCCTGGTGCTGGCTGAATTTCAAACCTAGTTACAACAGGTCCAGGTAAAACAGATTCAACTGATGCCTCAATACCGAACTCATCTAATTTAGTTTCTAATAATGATGCAATTTGACTTAGCTCCTCTTGAGTTAACGATGAGCCATCATCTAAAGCTCTATCCAGCAAAGCAGTGCTTGGCATAACTGTTTTTTCTTGAGAAGCTTCTTTGTTGATTTCTTTAACCTCTACTTCTGTTATTTTTGGCTCGCCTGTATTCGGGAGATCTGGTTGCTCAGGTGCTTTATTAGGTATTTTAATTTGATCATCATTTACAGTCTTTGATTCAGTTGAAACAATTTTTGCCTTTAATGCATCTGCTTCCTTTTTTTCTGCAACTTTTAAAGATCTAGATTCTTTTAACTTAACTAAAGAGTTATTAATGTATGAAGAAAAATTATTTACCATTGTTAATAAAAAAGATTTAGTTTTAGAGAAAAAGCTAATTAAAATACTGCCAAAAATCTCAACCGTCTTAAGCCAAGAAAAATTAAAAGATAGTGAAGAGGCAGGAATTAAAAATATAACCAAAAAAACCAAACTTCCAATAAAACCAAGAGCGTTAGATAAATTGATAAAAACAATTTTTCCTAGGTATCCACCGCTATTGTTAACAAAATAATATTCAAGAATGGAACAAAAGCTTGTCAATAAAATAAATGAGCTAACAAATCTAATAATTATTTTTATTCTAGAGTTGTATTGGTCTTTAAAAAAGATGGTCTGAAGTGCCCAAACTATTCCTATTAATAAAATTAAAAATGATGCTTGACCAAATATAGTAAATAAAAAATCAGAAACATTTGCTCCTAGAGGACCTCCTAAATTATTTATGTTTAAAGAAGATGTTTTATTAAAAAAGGCTGGATCAGAGGAGTCATAAGACACCAATGCTATAAATATGTATAAGGAAAAAGCAATTAAGAAAAAACTTAAAAAATTAAAAAGTGTATTTCTAACGTAATTGGAGATCATTATATTTTTAAATTAGTTTTTTTATCTATAAATTATATGTTTAATCAATCAAAAATGTTTATATTCAATTATAATCACCATCATGTCAGATAATCATAACAAATTAATCATATTAGGTTCAGGTCCAGCAGGATATTCTGCAAGTATTTATGCTGCAAGGGCTAGTCTTAATCCAATAATAATTGCAGGCTCTCAAGAAGGCGGTCAACTTACAACAACTACTGATGTTGAAAACTGGCCTGGAGACAGTGATGGACTTCAAGGACCTGAGTTAATGGATAGAATGAAAAAACATTCTCAACAATTCGGTGTTGAGGTGGTTAATGATCATATTAATAAAGTCGATCTTTCTTCAAAGCCTTTTACCTTAATCGGAACAAATACTTATACTTGTGATTCATTAATAATTTCTACAGGTGCAAGTGCAATGTATTTAGGCTTGCCTTCTGAAAGTGAATTTTTAGGCAGAGGTGTTTCTGCATGTGCTACCTGCGATGGATTTTTTTATAAAGATCAGGAAGTTGTAGTTATTGGTGGTGGTAATACTGCAGTTGAAGAAGCTTTATATCTATCAAGAATATGTTCTAAAGTTTATTTAGTTCATAGAAGAGATGAGTTAAGAGCTGAAAAAATACTTCAAGAAAGAGTTTTTAAAGAAGAAAAAAATGGAAAAATAGAAGTTCTTTGGAATACACAATTAAAAGAAGTTCTTGGTGATGAAATGGGTGTTAATGGAGTTCTTTTAGAAACTGAAGGCTCAGAAAAAAAACTAAATGTTATGGGTGTTTTCATTGCAATAGGTCATAAACCAAATACGGACATTTTTAGTGGTCAACTAGATATGGATAATGGCTATATACAAATTAAATCTGGAACTTCTGGTCTAGCGACCTCAACTTCTATAGAAGGTGTCTTTGCTGCAGGTGATGTTTCAGATCAAATATACAGACAAGCTGTTACATCTGCTGGCTTTGGTTGTATGGCTGCACTTGATGCAGAAAAGTATTTGTCAGAGTAATTTGCTAATGAAATATAAGGCTTATCTCGTAGAAGAAATTGAAGGTACTTTTCAGGGTTCAATTAAAGAAATTGAAATGCAATCCATTGAACCTGGCAATCTAATAATTAAAGTTCATTATTCTTCATTAAATTATAAGGATGCTTTGGCTGCTTCTGGTGTTAAAGGTGTAGCATCATCTTACCCTTTTGTTCCTGGAATAGATGTTGCAGGAGAAGTCATTGAATCATCTTCAGATATTTTTAAAGTCGGTGATAAAGTGATAGCTACTGGTTATAAGATTGGAATGAAAGTTTTTGGAGGATTTGGTGAGCTTGTTCAATTACCAGCTGAATGGGTTGTGCCTTTACCAGAAAATTTATCATTAAAGGATGCTATGTCGTTTGGTACAGCTGGGTTAACAGCTGGTGCATGTGTAAAAAAAATAATTAATGCAGGAATGCCAAAAAATATGCCTGTTATTGTTTCAGGGTCAACAGGTGGTGTGGGTTCAGTTGCAGTGAATTTACTATCAAAGTTAGATTATGACGTTCATGCAATTACTGGCAAACCAGAAGAAAAAGACATATTACTAAAAATGGGTGCTAAAGAAGTTATTAGTAGAAATGAATATATGCGAGATCCTGTGAAACCTCTTGATAAAGGAATATATGCTGGTGGTGTTGATACTGTCGGTGGTGATATATTAGCTAAAATGATTTCAATGATATCAAATCATGGAGCTATATCTTGCTGTGGAAATGTTGGTGGCATGAAATTCACGTCATCTGTATTTCCTTTTATATTAAGAGGTATATCACTCATTGGAATTGACTCTGCCGAGTCAGAATTAGAATTTAAAAAAGATATATGGAATTTATTTGCAAGTGATTGGTCACTTGATTTGGATGAATATACTAGAATTTTGTCACTAAATGAAATCGAAAATGAGATATCTCGAATTCTAAAAGGCAAACAAGTTGGAAGAGTTGTTATCAAACATGAGGTTTAATTATGAATAAAGATGAATTTGAAAAATATTATGAATCAACAGAGGCAAATGAAGATAGTAAATCAGATGCTAATGTGATTTTGGTTTTGGTGATTGTAACTGTTATTGCAAT
>Ga0213869_10001125_pt1 | contig 20602 bp, 24 predicted proteins | sample PICome_10_FD_160083 | JGI IMG/M metagenome (GOLD analysis project Ga0213869, IMG submission 160083) | Coastal seawater microbial communities near Pivers Island, North Carolina, United States - PICO132 | ecosystem: Environmental > Aquatic > Marine > Coastal | place: USA: North Carolina...
TGACCACTAGCAGAACGATATACAGAAATTTTACCATAATCGGGCGCGAAATCATTAGCAGCATCCTCTGTAGTCACACGTGATTGAATGGCATGACCTTTCATATGAATATTTTTTTGAGTTGGTACTCCACATATTCCATCACCGATTGTTGCACCTGCAGCTAATAAAAATTGAGCTTTAACAATATCAATACCAGTTATTTCTTCGGTTACAGTATGCTCTACTTGCACTCGTGGGTTAACTTCTATGAAATAAAAATCTCTAGATTTAGCATCCATTAAAAATTCTACGGTGCCGGCACAAGAATAATTTACTTGTTGACCAATTTTTACTCCAGCCTCACAAATTGCTTGTCTCTCTTTATCGCTTAAATAAGCAGCCGGTGCTCTTTCTACAACTTTTTGGTGTCTTCTTTGTAAAGAGCAATCTCTTTCAAAAAGATGGACAATGTTTCCGTGTGTATCTCCAATAATTTGGACTTCTACATGAAAGGCTTTTTCAATTAACCTTTCATAAAAAACATCATCTTTGCCAAATGCACTTTTTGCCTCTCTGCGAGCAGTATTAATTTGATTTTCTAACTCCGATTCTTTTCTGATAACTCTCATACCGCGTCCGCCGCCACCCCAAGAGGCTTTTAACATAATGGGATAACCAATTTTTTTAGCAAAAGATTTACATTGCTTGATGTCTTTTGGAAGAGGCCCAGTTGAAGGTATGGTTGCCACATTCGCTCTATTTGCAGTTTTTTTTGCTTCAACTTTATTACCCAAAGATCTCATTATCTTTGAGGAGGGGCCAACAAATAAAATATTATGTTTTGCACACTCATCTGCAAAATCTGGGTTTTCAGATAAAAAACCATATCCAGGATGAATAGCATCGCATCCAGAATTAATAGCTATTTGAACGATACCTTTATAATCTAAATAAGCTTGAATAGGGCCCAAACCGGATCCCACCAGATAGCTTTCATCAGTTTTAAATCGGTGGAGAGCAAAACGATCTTCATAAGAATAAATAGAAACTGTTCTATAACCTAGTTCTGTTGCAGCTCGTGAAATACGAATAGCAATTTCACTCCTGTTAGCGATAAGTATTTTTTTTATATTTTTCATTGGAGTGCTTTTTACATGTTTTATAGAAAATTTTTTATTTTTCCATAATTATCGTTCTTAAAATGTATGCATTCTTTCGATATTATACATTCACCACATAGGGGGTTTCTCGCTTTACAAGTATAACGGCCATGAAGAATTAGGAGATGGTGGGCAGTTTTCTTATACTTTTCAGGGACAATTTGCATTAAATCTTTCTCAACAGCATCAGGAGTTTCACCTAAGCTTAAGTTTAATCGACGAGATAAACGATATACATGCGTATCAACAGCAATTGTTGTATGTCCAAAAGCAACACTCATAACTACATTAGCTGTTTTTCTCCCAACCCCTGGGAGTTCTAATAATTTATCGAAGTCTTCTGGGACTTGACTTTGATATTTTTCAATTAGAATTTTGGATAACGCAATAATATTTTTGGCCTTTGTATTAAACAACCCAATACTTTTTACATATGAAATTAGCCCAGATAACCCCAGCTTAATAAGTTTTTCTGGTGTGTTATATTTTAAAAAAAGTTCTTTTGTCGCTTTATTAACTTGCGCATCAGTGGATTGTGCAGAAAGAACCACAGCTACTAGAAGAGTATATTTGTTAACATATGATAAATCTGATTGGGGCGCAGGAATAGCTTTTGCTAATTTTGAAAAAATTTGATTAATTATTGATGTATTCAAAATGAAAAGACAAATTGATATTAAACCAAACAAAAGCTTAAATCAAAAACAGATTATACTTTTTTTAACAATTACAGGAGGATTAATTTTTTTTATTGGAGTTAGGTTTGTTATTGTTGGAGCATGGCCTATACTAATTTTTGGAATTATTGAGTTCTTAATACTGGTTTTCTGTACTTATCTTTATGTAAATTTTACTAAAAGAAAGGAGAGGATTATTCTTGACCACCAAGAGATGAAGATTCAAAAGTTAGATGATAAAGAAATAGTTAGCGATCAGAGCTATAACCTATATTGGAGTAATATCAAAAATAATAGGGATAATTTAACTTTAAATTATGCAGGACAGAAAAAGATTTTTGCTAAATTTTTGAACCCTCAACGTCGATTAAAATTAAAAAAAATTATTGAGCGATATAAGTCACGCTTATCTTAAAGCATATCTTTATATGTGTAATAACCGCTTTTTTGTCTAGATACCCAAATAGCAGCTTCAATGGCACCATCTGAGAAAATTTTCCTGTTAAAGGCACGATGTGTTAATTCAATACTTTCATTTTCACCATGAAAAATAACTGTGTGCTCGCCTGGAATATTGCCACCACGAATAGAAGAAAAACCAATTTCATTAATTTTTCTTTCCTGCTGATCTTGCTGACGACTAAGATTAAATTGGTCTTTTGAATATTTTAACTCTTCGGCTATCTCTTCCCCTAACTTAATTGCCGTACCACTAGGTGAATCTTTTTTAAAACGATGATGGGTTTCTACAATTTCAATATCAAAATCTTTTAGGTAAGATGCTGCTTTTCTTGCAAGACTAAAAAAAGAATTAACGCCAAAACTCATATTGGGTGCATAGAAAACGCTCGTAGACTTTCCTGTTTGTTTTAAAAGATTGAAATGTTGCTCTTCAAGGCCAGTCGTGCCAATAACAAGTCCAGTTTGACTAGAGACTGCGCTTTCAGTAAAGGCAAATAAAGCTTTTGGGGAGGTAAAATCGATAATAACGTCTGCTGCCTCAAATGATTTTTCTCTACTAGTTGCTATTGCGGCAGGAAGTTTTGCTGTCTGTAAAAACTCTTGATCAATTTCAGCAATATCAAAAACTCCTACAATTTCTATCCCCTTATTTGAAAGGCCTGACTCAATGAGATTTCGACCCATTCTTCCTTTAACACCGGCGATTGCGATTTTAGTAGCCATTTATGATAACTTATAGAGAAAATTACTGTTATAGAATAGTAAAAATTTTTAAAATAAAGATAATAATACCAATGATTAGATTAATAGTAATTTTAGTGATTTTATTGATAGCGAGTCTTTTAATTTTTAATAAAAAATTTCGCGAAGCTTTTACTCTTTCAACGATACCCCTGATAATTTTAGTTTTAGGACTGATTGGCTATATGGCTTATTATATGATTTCGACTAATTATTTTAACTAAATATTAATAATCTGCTCAACTACAATATAAAATCCAACAACTAAAACCATAATTCCAAAGTATTTTTTTAAATCATCTCCTGAAAGTTTTTTAGAAAAAAAACTGCCAAGAATGACGCCTAATAAAGTTGCAATCATAACATAGACAACAAATAACCAATTTGTTTGAAAGCCCCCAAACAAATCTCCTCCAAAGCCAATGATTGATTTAAGAGCGATAATAATTAAAGAAGTACCAATAGCAATTTTCATCTCTAATCCTGCCAATAAAACTAATGCAGGAATAATTAAGAAACCACCGCCAGCTCCAACAAAACCAGTTACAACACCAACGACAAGGCCTTCAGTTAAAACTAAAATGGGGTTATTTTTAAAAGAAAAGTTTTTTGGTTTTTTTTCTTTATTTTTTTCTCTGATCATCATAGTTGCTGCAAGAATCATCAACGCTGAAAAGACAAACATAATAATAAAATCTTTGGTTATGAGTATGCCTAAATCAAGTTGGTTTGGTATTGTTGGTAGTAAATAGTTTCTTGCTAATAGCACACCCACAACTGAAGGAATGCCAAAAATTGTTGCTGTCCTTAAATCAATCGTACCTTGACGAAAATACCCTATAGATCCTATTAGGGCTGTTAAGCCTACTAATAATAGTGAATAGCTTGTCGCCTCAACTGCAGGGATCCCAAATAAATAAACTAAGATAGGCATCGTCAAAATTGATCCACCTGCACCTAAAAGGGATAAAGTAGCGCCCATAATAAACGCTCCGAGAAGACCTAAAATAAACACTTATAAATCAGATAAAAATGGTTGATTGGCGTCAATCCAGGCAATTATACCCTCGTCAAGTTCTAGTATTTCTCCAGAGTAATCCTGACTTAAAAGTATATCAGCCGCAACTTTTGATCTTTTGCCAGAGCGACAATGAATTAAAATTGTTTTATTTTGCGGATTAAGTTTTTGAATTTTTTCAGCAGTAATCGTAGATAAAGGCACTAAAAACGCCCTCTCTAAATGAGCTTGGTCAAACTCATTTGGCTCTCTAACGTCAATTATAAGAGCTCCATTTTTAATTGATTGCGCTGCATCTTCAACACTTATTGATTTAAACCCCATTAGCAATGCTCTTTTTTTTTAATAGGATTGTTTTGTGCGATCCAATTTTTAATACCACCCATTAAATGATAACAATTCTGATAACCATATGATTTGGAAACTTGTACAGCAAGAGTGGAGCGATGACCTACTGCGCAGTACATTAAAACCTTTTTTCCTTGGAGTTTTTCCTTTTCTTTGATTAAGAAGTCAGAAACCATATTGAAAGGAACATGATTAGAATTTGCAATTTTTCCATCATGATAAATTTCACTATCTTCTCTTAGATCTAAGAGGGCATGATTATCATTGGTAATAACATTTTGAAATTCTTCTGCCGTTAACCCATTAGTATTTTTTTGTCTTTTTAAATCTATTCCCAGCCTTAAATTGCCTGGTACAGCAATATCCATCATTTTAGGATCAGGAAGGTTTAAATTATTCATAATATTAGCATACTCTTCTGCAGAGCTTACTTGTAGACGTGGATTGAATTTTTTTTCTTCTCCAATTGTACTGACTGTGTCACCTTTATAGTCATGTGCTGGGTATAATAAAGTTTCTTCGGGTAATTTTAAAATTCTCTCAAATAGAGAATTATATGCATCATAGGGATCACCATTTTGAAAATCAGTTCTACCTGTTCCTCGTATTAAAAGTGTATCGCCAGAAAAAATTCTATCATTCATAAGGTAACTAAAGGAGTCATTCGTATGACCCGGTGTATGAAGCGCTTTTAGTTTAATGCCCTCAATAGAAACATCATCATTGTCTTTAACTTGCATCGAAACTACATCACCAGGGGTCGCATCACCCATGATAGTGATACAATTAGTTCTATCTCTTAGCTCTGCCATTCCCGATATATGATCAGCATGAATGTGCGTATCAATAACTTTAACTAGTTTTAAATCAAGTTCTTCCATCAACTTAATATATCGTTCAACATTTTCTAAGACTGGGTCAATCACTAATGCCTCCCCACCTTTTCTGCTTGCAACTACATAAGTATATGTTGAGGACATGTGGTCAAATAACTGTCTGAAAATCATGATATGTTTTTATATAGGTAAAAAAGGTTGGTTTTCAATCTATTTATTTCAATTAGCGTAGTTAGAACACATGGGGTTATTAGTCAACGGTGTATGGCAAGATAAGTGGTATGATACCAAAAAATCAGGTGGAAAGTTTATCAGATCTGAGGCTCAATTTAGAAATATCATAGAAGACAATAGTAATTTTACCCCAGACAGCGGTCGATATCATTTGTACGTTTCTTTGGCTTGTCCTTGGGCCCATCGAACTATGATTTATAGAAACTTAAAGAATTTAGAAGACCATATATCTTATAGCGTGGTTAACCCATACATGCTGGAAAATGGTTGGACTTTTGAAGAAAGCTATCCTGGTGCAACTACTGATCATTTGTTTTCTCAAAATTATCTGTATCAAATATATTTAAAAGCAGATCCTAAGTTCTCAGGTAGAGTAACCGTTCCTGTTTTATGGGATAAGAAAAACCAAACCATTGTCAGTAATGAGTCTTCAGAAATTATTAGGATGTTTAATAAATCTTTTAATGAACTTACTGGTAATCAGTTAGACTTTTATCCAGAAAAATTTCAAAAAAAAATTAATGATATAAATAATTTTACTTATCACAATATTAATAATGGTGTTTATAAGGTAGGCTTTGCTACCAAACAAGAAGTTTATGAGGAAGAACTAGATAAGCTTTTTCAATCACTAGACAAACTTGAAGAAATGTTAAGCAAAAATATATATCTATTAACAGATGAAATTTTAGAATGTGATCTTCGCTTATTCCCAACACTTCTTAGGTTTGATCCAGTGTATGTTGGTCACTTTAAGTGTAATAAGAAAAGAATAATTGATTATACAAATATCAATCGATATTTACAAAAAATTAAATCATACCCTCAAATACAACCAACCATTAATATTGATCATATAAAAACTCATTATTATGGGAGTCATCCTACTATCAATCCAAATGGAATTATTCCAGCTGGACCAGACAAATATTAATTAGTTTTTAAAACGAGAGTGGCAGCTCTTGCAGCTGCTGAAAAGTTTTTGATGATGTTGTTGGGTAGCCTCTAAATCTTTATTTTTTACTGAAATTATCGCCAGTGCTGCCCACTCACTTGTCTCTTTTGCAATTTGCTCAAAAGCCTGCCTATTATCAATAATATCAGTACTGGCTTTGGTCTTGCCATCAAAACTATCATCAGGAAAAAGTGTTGGATATTTAAGTAATATAGACTCAATTTCTATATAAATTTCCTCCAAGCCCTGACTTTCACCACTATTTAACATTTGAGTTGCTGATCTCATTAGTTTGTTGAAATCTTGCATGCTTTCCTGTCTTTGATGAATAACATCACTGGCGAACAAAGAACTAAAAGCTAAAACAAAGATTAATAAAAATTTATACATCTAATTATCAACATATTATCTAATTAATAGATTAACACAAATTACAGAGAAAAATTATCAAAAAATTTATTAGCATTCCCTTGTAATAGAATTTTGCCATTTTCTAAATAAATAAAATAATCTCCTATTTTTTTTGCTATCTCAAAATCATGTAATGTCAGGATGATTGTTTTATTTTTTTTTTCATAAAGTAAAAGATCAACTAATAATCTCTCACTTTCAAGATCTAAGCTTTGATTGGGCTCATCTAGAAAAAGATTTAATTGATCAAAGCTCATTAATCTAGCCAGAAATAATTTTTGCTTCTCTCCCCCAGATAATGAATTAATTTTTTGATTTTCTAACTTTGCTAAATTAAATTTATTAAACCAATCTTTATTAATATGATGTTTTTTTATTTTCTGTAGAATTTGATAATTATAATTTACAGTATTTTTTAAAGTCAATGGTTTCTGAAACAACATAGGTATAGGTTTATCTAATAAAGATTGAAATAACCCAGATGTAGGTTGAATAATTTGATTTAGTAATTTCAATAAAGTGGATTTACCAGATCCATTTTTACCCATAATGATAGTCGTTTTCCCTTGTTCGATATTTAAATTAATATCCTGTAATATTAATTTTTGGTTAATGTGATATTCAATTTTTTTTAATTTAATCATTTTTTCTAAAATAATTTATTCCAAAAGACATCAATAGAGATAAAACGATTAGTATCGCCCCAAGGGTAACACCAACCAGTATGTTTCCTTTAGCCGTTTCTAAGGCAATCATTGCAGTCATGTTTCTAGTGATATGATCAATTGAGCCACCGACTATAGCAGCTGCACCATATTCGCTGATAGCTCTTCCAAATCCAATTAATACAATAGTGAGGTAAATACTTTTCTGATTTATGATCATTAACATAACAATATCTTTTTGAGATGCCCCATAGGAGATAAGCTCTTCTTTAACTTGAGGGTATTCTTGTTCTATATAATTAATAATCAAGGTGGTCATAATTGGAAATATAATTATAAATTGGGCAATAATCATCGCTGTTGGGGTATATAGAAGCTGCATCCAACCTAAAGGGCCCTGGCGACTAATAATTAAATAAACAATTAAACCTGCACAAACCGGAGGGATTGAAGTTAAGGAACCCAAGATACTGACAATGTATTTCTTTGCAAAGAATTGTCGTGTTGCAATAAGATATCCAAAAAAGATTGAAAGAGAAAATGCAAAGAGCGTTGCAATAAAGCTTACATGTAAAGATATGATGATCGCTTCTATTATTTTTGATGTTTCAGGCATTGGGGTTACAAATTTTTTTTATTTTATCTAATAATAATTTTAGTTGTAGGTAAAAAATAGTTGTTGATTATCAACCTCATAATTACTTATCAATTGTTTGCCCTCTCCGTTTAAAAGCCAATTTATAAATTTTTTTGATTTTTGATATTCAACATGAGGAAACTTTTTTGGATTAATGGCAATAACTCCATAAGGATTAAAAAGAGACTCATTTTTTTCAAATAATATTTTTAAATTACTTTTGTTTTTAAAAGAAATCCAAGTTCCACGATCTGTTAATAGATATGCTTGCATTTCAGCAGCAACGTTTATGGCATTTGCCATACTACTTCCTGTTTTTAAATAACTATTATCTTTTGGTACTTGTAGGCCAGCTATTTTCCAAAGCAGTAATTCTTTTTTATGAGTACCTGAATTATCATCTCTAGAAATAAATTTATATTTTGAACTAGCTAGTTGTTTCATTACATCAGCAATATCTTTTTTATTGCTGATATTAGCTGGATCGTTCTTAGGACCAACAATAATGAAATCATTATACATCAGATCAAAGCGTTCTACACCAAACCCTTCATCAATGAAGTTAAGTTCGTCTAGTTTTGAGTGAACAATTAAAATATCACCGTCACCTTTTTTTGCATTTGCGATGGCAGTGCCAGTACCAACCGCAACAGCTCTCACTTCAATACCTGTTTGTATAAAAAACCGCTCACTTAATATATCAAGGAGTCCGGTATTTGCTGTGCTAGTTGTAGATTGAACAATTATGTAATCTCTAGCCTGTAAAGAAATTGAAAAAAAAATAAGGAAGGTGGAAATTAATTTTAAAAAAGACATCTCAATAAGTTTATAAAATCATTAATTTTTTAATAATAAAATATTATCAAAGCATCTAAATCCAATAATAATCTCTTATCATTAAATTTTAGTAAATTATTAATAAAAAAGATGCAATAATAATTAAAATTCATGCCTATTCTCAATAATAATCAAAAATACGGACTAATTAGTATCTTATTTCATTGGAGCATGGCCATAATTATCTTAATAACATTTCTTTTAGGAAAAAACCTTCAAGATAATTTTGAAAACTATTACTTTATTTTACAATTGCATAATAGCTTTGGTCTTTCAATTTTTATATTAGCAATTTTTAGAATTATATGGAGATTTATAAGCATAAAGCCAGATGCACCATCTAATAAAATTATTTTTATGAAAATAGCATCTTTAACCCATATAGTGTTTTATATTTTGTTTTTTATTATTCCAATAACAGGTTATTTTTTAACAAACCTTCAAGGAGATATAGTGAAACTATTTGGAACACATCTGCCAAGTATTTTTGAGAGAAATTCAGAATTTAAGTATTTCATTCATGACATCCATTATTATTTAGGAAATATATTATTATTCATGCTAGCTCTACACATATTGGGAGCCCTATATCATCATATAATCCTTAAAGATAATACACTAAGAAGAATAAGTTTTATGAATCTAAAAAAATAAGTATATTTAATAATTAAATAATATTTAAGTTACGTATTCAAAATGAGTCAATTGAATTTTACTAGTCCTGATCAACAGTTAACACAGTGGTTAAAAAATACCTACCCCATTAATGATTCAGCATCTTTAATTCAAATATTTGGAAATGCACTAACTGAAATTCATAAAAAATCTGACATTCATAATAAATCAATAAGCGTGTCTGAATATCATTCCATTTATAATCTGATTATGTTAAATCCGATTTTTGACAGTCACCCAATTAATTTTAAATGGAGTAATAAAACCGATCAGTACTTAAAAGATATCCTTTCTGCCATAAAACTTGCTAATGATATATTTGAAACAATTGAAACTAAAAATGCATATTTAATTTCATTAGCGGTGGCAAGTCAAAAAAACTCTCCTCCTGAAATTACCCCAGATATCATTGATCAGTCTTCGATAATGATATTTGAAGAAATTTTTAGAATTGAAAATGAAGATTATAGCCAATCCTCTAAAGCCTTTATTAAAGATGATTATAAACACACAGACGACGGTCAGGCATTAGCATTTCAAATTCAATACCATCGCTGGATGATACTTAATAAATCCTTATTGCCGGAGACTAGCTATATGAGAAATAGATTTATTAATATAGTTATCAGAAAAAATTTCCCAAAACATACCCCTAATCCAGAAAATAAAATTGAAAGAGACTATGCGCTATCTCGAGAAAAGCTAAAACTTGAAATTGCTAATCATCTTAAATTCGGAAATACAGAACTTGATAAAAAAAAGTTAGAGGAGTGGATAGAGACATTTGTTAATAATGTGATGCTAGTGTATTACGGTTTTTACAAATGGGATAAGCTTCGAGGGGACTTCTACAAAGTCATTAATTTAGAAAAAATGGAGTTTGGTGAAAAGATCCCTGATAGTTATGAACCTAATATTATTGAATTTTCAAAATTTATTAAGATTGCTTAAAGTTTTAACTATGAAACCAATCGGGCATTGGAAGTTTCTTAGATAGCAAAAATTCTTTATTAAACATCTTGCTAAAATACTTGTAAGCGTCATCACAAAGTATTGTAACAATATTTTTACCAGGCCCTAAATCTTTTGCCATCTTCATTGCACCAGCGATATTAACACCACAGCTAGTTCCTAAAAAAAGTCCCTCAGTTTTTATTAGCTTATAAAGTAATTCAAATGCTTCTGCGTCTGTTACATGATAGGCCATATCGACTTGGCTTGCTTCTACATTTTTTGTAACTCTATACTGACCAATTCCTTCTGTTTCTGATGGATCACCCGTTACTTCTAAAACAGAGTCTTTAAAATAACGATACATTCTAGCTCCCTGCGGATCAGTACATGCAATTTTAATATCTTTGTCTAAATCTTTTAAGCCAACAGATGTCCCTGCTAATGTCCCACCTGTTCCTATTGCACAAGTGAAGCCATCAACTTTTCCTTCTAGTTGATTATAAATTTCTTTCGCTGTAGTTTCTGCATGAAAAAGATAGTTTGAAGTATTATCAAACTGATTGGCCCAAATCACTGATCCCTCTCCTTTGTTTTTTAGTTCTTCAGCAAGTCTACGAGATATATGTTGGTAATTTCCTGGATCTGAATAAGGCTTAGTTTCTACCACTCTTAGCTCTGCTCCTAAATTTGTAAGTATTTCTCTCTTTTCTAATGAGGCACCATCAGGCATTACAATAATTGTTTTATAACCTCTTGAATTGTTAATCATAGTCAAAGCGATACCCGTATTACCAAAAGTTCCTTCAACTACTGTGCCTCCTTTTTCTATGAGTTTATTTTTTTCAGCATCTAATATTATACCTAATGCTGCCCTATCCTTAACAGAGCCTCCTGGGTTCATAAATTCTGCCTTACCATAAATATTACAACCGGTCACTTCAGAGGGATATTGCAGTTTAATTAAAGGAGTGTTGCCAATAAGGTCAATCATCGTTTTTTCCATAAAATTTAAATTTGTTGTAAAGCCTGCTCTAAATCAGCGATCAGGTCATCAACGTCCTCAATGCCAATAGAAAGACGGAGAAGATTATCTGTAATACCTAATGACTCTCTCACATCTTTATCAATAGATGCGTGTGTCATGATAGCTGGGTGTTCAATTAAACTTTCTACCCCTCCGAGGCTTTCAGCTAAGGTAAAGAGACTAAGGTTCTTTAAAAATTTATTAATACCACTGAGATCTGTATCAATAACAATTGACATCATTCCTCCAAAACCATCCATTTGCTGGGATGCAATATCTTTATATTTAGAATCAATACCAGGGTAGTGAATTTTTATTATTTTAGAATGAGAATTTAAAAAATGAGCAACTTGAGACGCATTTTCATTATGTTGTTTCATTCGAACAGATAGAGTCTTTATACTTCTTGTTAAAAGATAGCAATCAAACGGGGAGGGAACTGCACCTATAGCATTTTGTAGATATGCGATTTTATCAGCATATTTTTCAGAATTATTTATGACTATAGACCCTCCAACAATATCGGAATGTCCTCCTAAATATTTAGTGGACGAGCTAACAACAATATCTGCACCTATCTCAATTGGTCTTTGATTGTAGGGAGAGGCAAAAGTATTGTCACATATAATTGGAAGATTAAAGTCTTTAGCAATTTGGCTGGTATTTTTAATATCAATAATTTTCATAAGGGGGTTAGAAGGAGTTTCTAACCAAATAAATTTTGTTTTTTCAGTTATAATTTCATCCCAATTAATATTTTTATCGAAGTCAACATAACTAACATCAATACCTGTTTTTACTTTATCGAATAATCGCCTGGTTCCACCATAAACGTCATCAGAGCATATAATGTGATAGCTGTCTCCAAAGATATCACAAACTGTATTAATAGCAGCCATTCCTGATGCAAAAGCAAATCCCTGTTGTCCAGATTCTATTTCTGCTAACAGTTTCTCTAAAATATCTCGTGATGGGTTTTTAGTTCGAGCATATTCATATTTGAAATTACCTGGTTCAATTTGTTTAAAAGTCGAAGAAAGATGAATTGGCGGCATCACACTACCCGTTTCTTTATCAGAACTATGGCCAGAATGGATTACTTTTGTATTAAATTTTTTTTTCACCCTTATTTTTATAAACTATTAAAAATTGATTAAAATAATTAAATCAAAGAGATAATGATAATAAGACTCATCATTAATAACATGTAATAGAAAAATTTTTGGAATAATCTCTCAGAGATAACTTTCCTTATTTTTTGGCCAATGTATAAACCGAGAAAAATTGGAATAAGAGTTAAAAATGAACTTTTGGCAATTTCTAAAGATATTAAATTCAAATTAGTGAAAGAAAGTAATTGTGCTAAGGGATATAGAAAAAAAGCAATTCCTAAAAATTGAACAGTTGTATCTTTATCATATTTAAGAGACTGTAAGAGAAATATTAATGGCATCGTATATATACTAGTCATCCCAATAATAACTCCATTAACAGAGCCGATCAAAATTTGTATTAACGGCGATCTATAATTTGGAAGTGTGTATTTAATATTAGTTAAAAATAATATTGAATTTAATAATAGAACAAATGCAATAAATAAAATGATATACTGAGAGTTAATTATATTTAATAGATATGTTCCTGGAAAAATAAATAATGTAGAAAAAAATAAAAAAAATTTTGTTTCATCAAATATTTTTTTAAAATTTCCACCTCTGCTTAATTGATAAACATTAACAATAATGGTTGGGATTAGAATTAAAGCTATAATTATTTTGATATCTATAAAGAAAATTAATAAAGATATAGAAACGGTTGGCATGCCAAATCCGATTGTCCCTTTAATAATGCCGCACAAAAGATATACAATTAAAATATATGATAATATTGATATAGAAAATTCACTAAAAAACATAAGATCATATTTTACAGGGTTTTTATTTATTAAAAATCTATTTCATCTATCCCCGAATTAAAATATTATGATCCTCCCCTAGCCGCTTGGGTTGAGACTTTGTCGAGGAGGAAAGTGGCAAGGGGCTGATTTAAATGTCTGATAAAATAATAAATCTTTTTGATTTAGAAAAACTGTTCGAAAAAAAATTACCCAAATCTATAGTCGACTACTATCAATCTGGAGCAAGAGATGAGGTCACCTTAGAGAGAAATAGGGAGATTTTTAGTAAATATGAATTACTCCCAAGAGTTTTAAGAGATGTATCAAGTATAAATACATCCATAGATATTTTTAATTTAAAATTACTTAATCCAATTATTTTAGGCCCTGTAGCGATGCAACAAATGGCTCATCAAGATGGAGAGTTAGCAGCAGCAGCAGCAGCAACGAAATTTGGGAGTGCAATGTCAGTAAGCACAAGTTCCAATTATTCTATTGATGAAATTAGCACTCATAATCAAAATTTATTTTTTCAATTGTATTTTGCTAAAGACAGATCAATCACAGAAGCGATGTTAAAAAAAACAAAGGAATTTGGTTATAAGGCTATTGTATTTACTGCCGACGCACCCAAGCTTGGAACTCGAGAAAACGATGAAAGAAATAAATTTAAAATGCCTGAAAACCTAAGCTTAGGGAACTTTAAGGGAACGATGTTTGAAAAATTTAATGACCACGCTGGGTCATCTATGAATATGCATAATGAATTGTTATTTGATAAAGCGTTAACTTTTGAAACTATCCATTGGATTAAAGAGACATCAGGCCTCCCCGTACTTGTGAAAGGAATTCTTCGTCCTGATGATGCAGCAAAGTGTCTTGAGCATAAAGCCGATGGAATTATTATTTCTAATCATGGTGGGAGGCAGCTCGATACTGCTGTTCCCACATTAAAACAAGTAGAGCCAATAAGAAAAGAAATAGGCACAAGGGCTATCTTAATTGTTGATGGCGGAATAAGAAGAGGGACAGATGTTTTAAAATCTTTAGCCCTTGGAGCTAATGCAGTACAAATCGGAAGACCAATACTTTGGGGGCTAAACTATAATGGTCAACAAGGTGTGGAATTAGTATTACAAATACTTTTAGATGAGTTTATTGAATCTATGATTTTAACTGGATCTAGAGATATTGATGAAATCACTCGAGATTTAGTTCAAAAAAGTTAAGCATCGTCAAAAATCATATTATTCAGTCTATCTATTTTCATATCTAATGTTACATCGTTTGGCATTAATTTTTTCATTTCATCATAAACTTGAAGTGCTTGATTGTATTTCCCAAAATAAATCAAGATTCTACTCATGCCATCAAGTGCACCAAAATGGCGAGGTTCTAATAAAAGAGTTGCTTCAATATCCTGCATAGATTTTTCATATTCCCCCATCATAAAAAAAAGGGTTGCTCTTTTATTATAGCCCTCGGAATAATTAGGGTTAATTTCTATGACATAATCTAAGGCTTCTATAGCCTCATCATATTTTTGAGTTTGAAAAAAATACGGTATCGAATTCATAATTTTTTCAATTTCAGGATCGTCAATTTTCATCCATTCATTCCAAATTTCACCAACTATGACATTTTGCAGTGAAATATCCTCTACATTGTATAAATCTTCAAAAAGACCTTCTAACTTCGGGCTATTTTGATCTGCAAAGGTTTTTAAGGAGAGAAAAAGACCTAAAACTATAAATAAAATACTTTTAATCATCTAACGTTGTCTTTCTTCCTTATAAATATTATGAGTTCATTAAAATTTATCATCATATTATGTACGACTTTATTTGTTCATAGTTTATCAAAAGCTGAGAATATATTAGAGCAAGACTTATTTGAAACAGAAATTATAATTAAAAATCAACTACAGGCATTTATTAATAAAGACGCTGAAGAGGCGTTCTCCTATGCTGCTCCAATGATTAAATTAAGATTTGATAATCCAGACAATTTTATGAACATGGTAAAAAACTATTATGAGCCTGTTTATAATCCTAAACAATATTACTTTATAAATGCAAAATACTTTGAAGGATCTGTATATCACCAGCTACAAATTGTTTCTCAGTCAAATTTGTCTTATTTAGCCACATATTCTCTAATTAAGGACAATGATGAGTGGAAAATTTCTGGTTGCTCGGTTTATCCTATGCGTCAAGAGTCAATTTAAATTTTTTAATTTAGAATAAATTAAATATCCAGATATTATAATTAACACTGCGCCTAATATTTCAACGACTGATGGGTAGTGATTAAAAATAAAAATACTAATAAATATTCCAAATATGATTTGTGAATAATGTGTAATACTAAAAAAAGAAGCTTCTATTCTCCTCAAAGAGTAAATTAAAATCATCATTGCAACACCATCAATCAAACCTGCAACAACCATTATTAAAAAGTCTTTAAAAAGAACCTCATTAAAATGGTTAAAGGAAAAAAGAAGAAAGATAAAACCTGTTATAAGCATAGAGTAAAATGTAAGAGCCATTGTTCGCTCAGATTGCCCGTATACCCTAACTGAAAAGTCTAAACATGCTACGCTAATTACACCCACAACTAAAAACAAAACTCCTTTTGGATCAAATCCCTGATTCAAGCTAAAGCCAGAGACTAGAAAAACAGCGAACATTGCAATACCTAATGAAATGATCTTAGATAAATAAATTCTCTCTTTTAAAATCAGAATTCCAAGAAGAGATAATAAAACAGGTGCAGATAGTATTATGGGATAGGCAATAGATAAGGGAAGAATAATAATCCCTTTGACTATAAAATAATATGTAAGTGTCATTAAAATACCCCTAACGATATGTAATTTATAATTTGAGGTTTTAATTTCTTGTAAACTTTTTCTATAGAATAAATAGATTAAAACTGGGATCACTGCAGAAAAGCTTGCGATAGAGAAGATAACCGTATCTTTATAAAGATTACCAATGAGTTTTATGAGCGTATCAGCAATTGTAAAAAGAAAAAAAGCAAAGGTTCCGAAGATATAAATGAGGTGTTTTTTAGGACTTGATAGAGACATTGAATTTACTTCTATAACTCATCACAAGGAATAATACGATCAATTTAATAATGAGCGGGATAAAGAAATAAAAAATCATAATATTTGGTATAGAGGGATATAGGGAAAACTCAATCTTTTCAAGATAACCATAGCCACTAAGTGATATTCCTCCAGCAATACCAATGGCAGCTTTTTTGATAATTGAAAAAAATGCAGTAAAAATTTGTGATAAACGATTATCTTTATTCTCATCAAGTATATCTGCTAACTCAATTTGTGGGATAATGAGATCAATTCCAATTCCTATACCGGTTATAAAAATTACCACAAGGTATAATTCCCAATTTTGAGATTGGATGAAGAGTACCGGCGAGAAGCCAATCATCGTAACCAGTGTACCTACCTGTAATAAAAACATATTAGAATATGATTTTCCTATCTTGTACCAGAGTGGGGTGGATATTAACGTTACCAGAAAATATAAAATTAAAAGTAAGCCAGCCTGGTCAGGAAGACCTAAATGAACAGAAACAAAAATGATAAAAAGGTTAGCAGTAAAATTATTAGCTAGAAGATTAAAAAATGTAATTTTTGCAAACGGCATAGCTTTTTTATTTTTACTGATAAATGATTTAATTTGTTTAATTGATACAGACTTGGATTGATTTTGACTTTCGTATTCATAAAAGAAATGAAAAATTACAATTCCTATAACTGATACAGCAATCATAAAAAAACCTGTCAGTTTTATTACTTGTGGACTTAACAGATCTACAGATAATATTTTTGAGACAATCGTTGGAAAAATTAAAGAACATATTACTCCTAAAATAGTAAATATTTCTTTAATTGTTGCTAACTGAAATCTTCTAGTTGAAATTTTTTTTTGGTCAATAACAATTGAGTCATAGGGAATAATTGCAATTGAGTAACTTATTAACGCTAAATTATAATAAAAGATGAATAAATAAATATTTGAAGGTTGGACTACATATAGCCCCACAAGAGATAAAATAAAAATTAAAACACCAAACTGCATTTGGTTTTTTTTAGATTTACCATTAATAAATCTCTTTTCAGTTTGAAAACCAATATACATATCAGAAAAAACATCAAAAAATCGTGATACTAATATGATTAATCCAAGGGTGCTTAAAGCAAAACCAAGTGACAAATTATAAAAACTTGGCAAAAAAATAAATAAAAGTAGAAAACTCCCAGCAAGGTAAAAAGACTGGAAACTGTAGGCAAAAATAGATTTTAGGCTCATATTGGGTTGAAGGAACTTGGCACAACTTTGACTAATAGTAAATATTTATTAAGGTGCAGTTAGCATTCATGCGGGGGCTGATTCGGTGTTTCACTTTCCTCCTCTATATATCGAGTCAGCCATTCCACTTACCTCAACATCTAGTAGTTCTCGTTTCATTTTTCGTCCCCATGCGTATTCACCAAGAGAACCATCTTTGCGTATAATACGATGACAAGGGATTAATATACTAATAGGATTTTTACCTACCGCAGAAGCAACAGCTCTGACAGCACTCTTTAAACATAATTTTTCAGCTAAATTAGAATAAGAAAGTGTTTGCCCTTTAGGAATGCTTTGCAAATAAGTCCATACGTTTTTTTGTAGCGTAGTGCCAACTAGAAATTTTATTTTTTGCTTCTTGGATATTGCTTTACCTAAAGAAGAGCTTATAAAGTTTTCTAGAACTATTTGATTAAATAATTTTTTTTGTGGTTTATAATTTTTTTTTATTTGAGGTATTCTTTTATCAGTGTTCTTTAATATAAAGTGGAGGCCCTGTTTGCTATCAAGTAAAAAAAATTTTCCAAATTTTGTTGTGGCAATATCATAATGATATTGCATTAGCTAAATAATTTTTTTACTTTATCAAAAAAACCCTCTGTCATAACAGAGTTTTTTTTAGTGAGACTATCATTAAATTGATTAAGAATATTTTCTTGATCTTTGGAAAGATTTACAGGGGTCTCCGCATGAACTTTTACAATCATATCCCCTCTACGATCTGTTCTGAGAATGCTCATACCTTTTTCTTTTACTCTCAACTTATGTCCTGATTGCATTCCTTTTGGAATGGAGATATTAACCATTTTTCTTTCAATTGTTGGAACTTCAATTTTTCCACCAAGTGTTGCAGTAGTAAACGGTATCGCTACTTCACAAACAATATTATCTCTTTCTCTTTGAAAAAGTTTATGATTATTAATGTTAATAAAAACATACAGGTCTCCATAAGATCCGCCTCTTTCTCCTGCTTCTCCCTCGCCACTCATTCGTATTCTATTACCCGTTTCAACACCTGAGGGTATTTTTATTTGTAACTTTTTACTTTGTTTTACTCTGCCCGTATTATTACATTTTGAACAACGGCCTTTCATTTCTTGGCCCGTGCCCCCACATCTTCCACATGTTCTTTCCATAGAAAAAAAACCACTTTGAGTCCTAACTTTACCATGCCCATCGCATGTAGAGCAGCTCTTGTAGCTATGCTGTTCTGGGCAATTAACCATTTTTGGTATTGTAACATCAACGTTTTTTCCATGAAAAGCATCTTCTAAATCAATAGTAATGTCATAACGTAGGTCGTCCCCACGTGTCTCTCTTTGCCCACCTTCACCAAATGCACCAAATATATCTTCAAATATATCTGAAAACCCACCAAAACCTTGTTGACCAAAACCCCCTTGACCACCACCACCTTGTTCAAAAGCAGCATGGCCAAACTGATCGTAGGTTTGTCTTTTTTTGGGATCTTTTAAAATTTCATAAGCTTGGCTTACGTCTTTAAATTTTTGTTCAGCACCAGCATCTCCCTGATTGCGATCAGGATGATATTTCATAGCTAATTTTCTATAAGCGCCCTTAATATCAGCATCACTTGCATCACGAGATATACCGAGAGTGTCATAGAAATCATTAGCCATAACTATATCTGCGAACTAAGTTTTATTGTCCGCTTGCTTTTTTATCGTCGTCTACTTCTTCGAAATCTGCATCAATCACATCATCATCTTTAGGTGCATCAGCCTTATCATCAGGTTGAGGTTGATCCCCACTTTCTGCACCTGGGGCACCGTTAGCTTGTTGATCTTTATACATAGCTTCGCCCATTTTCATTGATGACTGTGTTAACTCTTGCGTTTTAGTTTTAATGAGATCAAGATCATTTTTTTCAACAGCCTCTTTAAGGTCATTTAGATCTGTCTCTATTTTAGATTTATCTTCAGAGCTAATTTTGTCTCCATGTTCTTTAAGATTTTTTTCAACTTGGAAAACTAAACTATCAGCTTGATTTTTTACATCAACTTCTTCTCTTTTTTTCTTATCAGTCTCTGCATTTGCTTCTGCATCTTTTACCATTTTATCTATTTCATCATCAGATAAACCACCTGATGCTTGAATCTTTATTTGTTGTTCTTTTCCAGTAGATTTATCTTTAGCTGATACGTTTACAATTCCATTGGCATCAATATCAAAGGTGACTTCAATTTGTGGGGTGCCCCTAGGTGCTGGTGGAATTCCTACTAAATCAAATTGACCTAATAGTTTATTATCAGCAGCCATTTCTCTCTCACCTTGAAAAACTCTAATTGTGACTGCATTTTGATTATCTTCTGCAGTTGAGAAAACTTGACTTTTTTTGGTTGGAACAGTGGTGTTTCTTTCAATTAGCTTTGTAAATACACCTCCTAGTGTTTCAATTCCAAGAGAAAGAGGGGTGACGTCTAATAATAAGACATCCTTAACATCACCTTGAAGAACACCAGCTTGTATTGCAGCTCCCATAGCAACAACCTCATCAGGATTAACGCCTTTGCTTGGATCTTTACCAAAAAAGTTTTTAACAATTTCTGTTACTTTTGGCATTCTTGTCATGCCGCCTACTAGGATAACATCGTCAATATCAGATGCAGAAAGCCCAGCATCACTTAAAGCTTTTTTACAAGGCTCAATAGTATTTTGTAAAAGGTCGTCAACAAGTTCTTCT